>Ga0153987_1000212_pt1 | contig 20936 bp, 18 predicted proteins | sample TSNC071MetaG_FD_102279 | JGI IMG/M metagenome (GOLD analysis project Ga0153987, IMG submission 102279) | Attine ant fungus gardens microbial communities from North Carolina, USA - TSNC071 MetaG | ecosystem: Host-associated > Fungi > Mycelium > Unclassified | place: USA: North Carolina, William B...
ACCACTGAGGTGAGACCTATTCTGCCAGTTCCGCTCCTTTCATATGCCTAATGATGACACCCTAGACTTACTGTGTAAAAGGTAGTTTGTAGTCGTCAATCTATATTGTTGACCACTGAGACTGACTGTGTAAAAGAGGGGAGCCACTATATATACTTTAATAGGTTAACTGTAAGACCCTAGTCTCATTCTAGTTAATATATTTGCTTGCTCAGTCATCAAGTAGGAGATCATAACAATTATCCTCTGCCCCATCACACCACAACTTTGTCATGAGCGACTACTGGTGGTACCACATCAGTCATCCCTGTTATGTATTTATTTATTCTTCATTTTTACAATGTAAGTCTTAGCAGTCAACTCTGGATTGACGACTGAGGTGGTAAGTGGAATAAATAAATCTGATCTGACAATCACTCCCTCAAATTTTGTTGATGGAATTACATATGTTTTTCTACTGTTGTGCATATCTCCTCAGCTATTTCCCCTCAGCTACTCTTTGGTTTCCGATTCTCTATGTTTCAATTTGTCTTCGCTTTCCTTAGCTTTAGATTTTCCCCAGCTCTTGAGACTGAACCAGCTATCTTTCGCATCTCCTCCCGTTCTCTCAAGATCGCCTCTGATGTCTCTGGCTTTTCGTTCCGTTGCATCACGAACTTCATCATACAGCTGTCCCGTTGATCGTTTCGCGGAATCGTACTTGGCTTCGGCGTCGTGTGCAAGGGAACTAGAACGCTCCCTCGCATCGTTCATAGTACCGCGACCTTTGGCTTTGGCTTCTTCCGCTTTTTGATTCAGGTCGGAATGGGTCTCGCTGAGTTGTCTCCGTGTGGCATCCTTCAAATATTCAGCGATCACGACTTCTTCTGGGCCAACTTAACCGACCTTAGCATCCTCATACTTGTGCTTGCCTTCTTCCACTGTATTTCTTGCTCTTGATTTCACTGCAGCGGCGCTTTCATGGGCCTCGTGTTTCATATCCTCTTCATGAGCATGTGCTTTCTTCTTCAGCTTCTCCTCGTCATTAGGGTTTCTACTTAGATAAAGATAAGCACCACCGAAAGTAGCAAGACCAAGTGCCGTGTAGAGAAGTGTGTGATCATCAGATTTTCTGGTCTCTGCTTCTGTTGCATATCGGCGGGCTGAAACCTATTTTTGGAATTAGGCTGTGTGATTAGACAAAGGCTGAATTACTTGCCCGTGAAAAACGGGCCGCATGAGATACTGCAGGGATTTGCACCGAAGTGAGACGGAATGCTTTACAGCGTAACATTTTAGGGGTTACAATGGAGGGATCTGGAGCCCTTTGAGTCTTATATTCTGCTTCTGTGCTGATGACGCTTATGACGTATGATTACGTGCGTGCATTATCATTGGCTGATGGGGACTTGAACCGCACGAGAGGAAACCAAGAGGAAAGCCTATACATGCTCATTAAGTAGCAAAAGATACAAGATAAGAGCAATGTTTTTTATTTGGAGAAAAAGTCAAAGTCTTGACATGTGATCATCTGCAATTTTATCTTATCTATGTAATCGAGTAATGCAAATCAAAGCCGTACTTGTCCACCTGTTCATCTTACACAGAGGTCATCACTGTCAGCCTACACGCTGTTCTCTGAGTTACATGATGATGACGGGTGGAGCTCAACGACAGGTCAAAGTCATCCTTGTGGGTATTGGGTGCGTCCGGAATTTTTGGGCTCGATCGGCTCATGATTGTTCAGGGGCGCTACTTGTTCGGGAAAGACGACACTCGCTAAACATCTCGAGCGCATCCTTCCCGACAGTACGATTATACATCAGGATGTAAGTTTTGTAGCCTTTCAGAGGTATGAAGCCTCTTTGATGTGCATGCCTCCAGGATTTCGCACCCGTATGTCGCGCATGACTGAATGACAACTGGACTCTCACATGTGATTATTGACACTAGCCTCAAGAACTGGTCCCAACGCACCCTGTTCACCAGGTACAGGACTGGGATTCACCAACCGGGGCAATTTCATGGGATAAATTCATTACTTTTTTACGTCGTGTCAAGGAAACCGGAGAAATACCTCTTGGCCATAGGAGCCACGACCATCTGAACGAGCAGAAAGACATTCCAATTACTGAAGGGTTCAAAGATTTCTGGACTGCAAATTTTCAGAGAATCAAACAAGAACACGAGACCAAGGAAGCTGGTGTAAAGATTGTGTGGGCAATAGTAGATGGTTTCTTACTTTATTGGCACATGGTCAGCTCGTTCGTTATCATCCAGTTAAGTGCTGAGAATAGGTGATTGGATCATGTGCAGGATGTCATTGCAGAGCTCGATGTTCGCATCATGTTGCGGGTACCTCACGACATCTTGAAGCAACGGAGGCACGAACGACATGGTTATCACACTGCGGGTGAGATGGATCTAGCCAAATTGCGACAGGTCTAGGCTAACGCATATCCTTTTTTCACCGTTTCCCTATCACGTTTGAATACACTCACCAAATGTCACTTGCATCAATCCACCTGCGTTGCATTTTACCCCCACCCCGACCTGCGCGATAATGGCCGCTTTTGACCGTGACCTCACCATCTGGAGTCCAATCTGATCCAGAGGGCAACTTATGGCGCGATCCACCGAACTACTGGGAACAAATTGTATACCCAGCATATTTAGAGGCACATAGAGATGTATTCACGAATGGAGATGTCGAACACGGCGCCCCCACCGACAAGGTAAAGGGACTTGTTCTGCTAGATACACTAGAAATGACCATGGGAGAAGTGGTTGATCGAAGTTGTCGAGTTTTGAAAGAGGCAATATTGACACTTAGCTCATAGACAGAATTTTCATAAGCTCTATATTTCGTAAATCAGTCATCCAACTAACCAACAACACAATTTGGTAACTTGGTTATCACGAAAGCCAGGTCGATGGTTTGTCCGTCGAGGCTTAATGACGCAAAATTAAAACTAATTAAAACTACGGCCTACCCCTTTCTCGGCCCGAGCCGTGGACGGAAGATCACATGTGGGGTAGTAAAAATCACATGCACTTAATTGGCTTACCCCATGATATAAGCACAATCTTTCCTGTTTACTTCTTCTTCCATCAGTACATTATGGCTCAGGTCATTGTCGTTGGAGGTGGCCTCGCTGGTCTCTCTGCTGCTCATACACTCCTCGAGCGAGGTGCTAATGTCCTCGTCCTTGACAAGCAACCGTAAGTACCTAGATCATTGCGTTCTCTTCTTTCATGCCCATATTATTCTAGGTTTATGGGTGGGAATTCCACAAAGGCCACGTCTGGTATCAACGGCGCTGGTACCCAGACTCAGCAAGATGCTGGCATTCCTGATTCTGCCAAAATTTTCTTTGAGGATACTAAGAAATCCGTTAGCTCCTGGTCCTTGCTACAATGTCGATTCCATTTGACCGCTCATTTTCATGCAGGCTCGTGATCTAGCTCGCGATGATTTGATTCGTGTCCTTACCGGCCGGTCTGCTGATGCTGTACACTGGCTTCAGAGCAAGTTTGGTCTAGACCTCTCTAAAGTTGCCCGTCTCGGCGGTCATAACCAGCCCCGCACACACCGGGGTGATGCTCAATTCCCTGGCATGGTATGTTATCAACCTGCTTGAATCATAGTTTTCGCTTCGCATCCATCAAGTTCTCGCGCTTTCACAGCTGATCTACCATTGCTTTAGGTCATAACCTACGCCCAACTCGAGCGGTTGGAAGACCTGGCAGTCAGTAGCCCCGAGCGCATCAAAATTATCAAGAAGGCTCGCGTTACTAAACTTGTCAAAGATGACTCTGGTGCTGTTATTGGGGTCGATTACGAGGTAAATAGAAAATCTGAGACCGTATACGGTCCCGTCATCCTCGCAACGGGTGGTTATGCTGCCGATTTCACCGAAAATTCATTACTCAAAAAGTATCGCCCTGAATATTTCAACCTTCCTACTACCAACGGCGAGCATTCCACTGGTGATGGTCATAAGATTGCCCTAGATATTGGTGCAAGCGCTGTTGATCTTGAAAAGGTTCAGGTTCATCCTACTGGTCTCGTTGACCCTAAGGAGGTTGATGCCAAAGTCAAATTTTTGGCTGCTGAGGCTCTCCGAGGTGTTGGCGGTCTCCTCCTTGACAATACTGGCAAGCGTTTTGTTGACGAGCTACAACATCGCGACTATGTTACGGGCAAGATATGGGAAAATGGCAAATTCCCCATTCGCCTCGTCCTCAATGGAAAGGCTTCCAAAGAAATTGAATGGCACTGCAAGCATTATGTCGGTCGTGGTCTCATGAAACGTCTTGACAGTGGTGAAGCTCTTGCCAAGGAGTTTGGCGTTGCCTCGGGGGTTTTGAGGAAGACCTTCGACGACTACAACGTTTCCGTCCGCACACAGAAGGACCCCTTTGGTAAGAAGGTGTGTGTGTGATTTTTTGTCTTCCCGTCTTTTACTTAACTCAAGTCACGTTTGATATTCTAGTTTTTCCAAGGCGAGTGGAAGTTTGATGACTTTTTCCACGTGGCTGTGATGACTCCCGTTCTCCACTACACCATGGGAGGTCTTGAGATCGACGCTGAGGCTCGCGTCATCGACAAGTCCGGCAAGCCCATTCCTGGCCTTTTTGCCGCCGGTGAGGTTGCTGGTGGTGTCCACGGTGCCAACCGTCTCGGTGGCTCTTCGCTTCTGGGTTGTGTTGTCTTCGGGCGTGTTTCTGGCGACACTGCTGCCGCATACCTTCTTCGAGCCACCACCGCCAGCGTACAAAAAGCTGGTGGCCGACTCGGTGCCATCGCTGGACACGTCGTAGGCTCCTCAACCCCTGTTGCCGCTTCCACTCCTGATGCCCCTTGTGCCACTCCCGTCGGCAAGACTACCTCCGGCGAGTTCACGATGGAGGAAGTCCAAAAACATAAATCTAAGAACGATATCTGGGTAGTCATCGATGGTCAAGTTCTCGATGTGACTCAGTTTCTTCCAGACCACCCGGGAGGTGAGAAGGCCATCCTTCTCTACGCTGGTCGTGATGCCACAGAAGAATTTAATATGCTCCATGATCCTAAAGTTATTCCACGTTACGCACCTGATGCTGTCATTGGCAAGTTGAAGGCATGAGGCAAAATGTTACATTCTTATTACCACTGCATCTCCTTTTGCATCTCCTTTGCTCTTTGTGTTTTCATGTTGTTTTCATCCCATGTATTCTAATCCTCTCATTACAAAATTATCAGGCTATGCGCATTGAATGACCATCGTTTTCATTTGTCCTCCTCAAGATAGTATTAGCGTTTACTTTACATGGCTCACAACATGTTTTATTTGAAAAGACTATTTAAGTCTACGTCTCTCAGTATCGGTCCTCAATGTCTTCAACAGTTTACTGGTAGTTTGATCCATGGCGATCGAACCAAAAATCGAGTTGCTATCTTTTCATAATACTACTTGAACTGCTGCCGGATTCGCAGTCCTTTAAAGAATTTTTTGAACATGTCAATTATACATCATGTTACTCTTCGCACCACAAAAATAGCATACCGACCTTGCCGACCAGCCAACGATGCACAAATAAAGCTTCGCCCGTACTCAGAGCTACTGGAAACTCGTGATTGCCATTGTTTGGAAAAGTTTGGAAAAGATGGAGCCTAATATTCGGCCAAAGATAGTTGCCTGGACAATGTTGACCAGGCTACTCATCACTACATTAATATTTTTTTACAATTTTTCTTGAGCTTCACGCAATTGCTGAGCTATTTCGTTAGTCGGCCTGATACCGAAAGTTGGTCACCACCATGCAGCAGGCACCGGTCATTGTTCTTACGCTTCTGATTATTTGATTTTTGGATTCTGAACAGTTCCAGGATGGTCAAATTGGTGAGTCAGAAGCAAGGACAATGTTCGTCAACGAGGCCAAACGTCATCTAGATCTACCTATCGTGATCAAGCCAACTTATGGACATGCAGATATGAGGAACGGGTTGTGTAAGGGTTTTCTTTTGGTAAGTTTAAACAATGGCATGTTGTGATTTGGTGGACTGACTATACGTCTTCGTGGGGGGAGTGCAGGTCATCAGGGTGTGCCGATCCTGACGGAGAAGGAAATTTCCTTGACGCGACCCAGACTCAGATTCGTTGTGCGGATCAGTAAAAGCATAATCTTATCGCCATGACGCAGAGATATTGATGTTGCACGTCAACCCCTGACGTAATGGGCTTCAAGCTTATAGAATCTCGCTGATGTACTCGTTTACAGACGTTTTATTAGCGCCGACTTCCGATTTATTGAAAGAGGAAGGCATCGTACAGACTGTCGCCGATCATGTGGAACATATAGCCCAGATGACTGATAAAATGTAGTGGGTGAGTATTGTATCCGGGCTTATTCAACATTGGAATTGGGAGTGATATTGACGGTACCACCCTTACCCCTGAAGGCCTTCAAGATATCCCGCTTTCGTATGATTTTTTGTCCCTCAACCCAAAATTCCAGTGCCTTGCAGATTGCCGAACTATTCTCGAGAGGATGGAATAGATATGAAAGGTGCAGAATGAGTTGCTCAACAACTAGAAGCTGGGGGCACACTGCCTACCTATGACTTCGATGATAAGCGGCAAGATCTGCCTAATCTGCCTCAATGTGCTGACGATGATCTCAAAGACATCGTTGCTCGCCTTGGATTTGAGACAGGACAGCTTCATACCTGCTCAGTGATCTTCCTCTATTAGCAGTTCTTGCTCGCTCTGAGACTTTGAATCTTATGCCATGAAATCATGATACATCCTATAATAACATTGAAAATGGTCACTTAATGTCATACATGGACCAAATGAATGGAAGGCCAAAATTTCTGACTGACCAGGAGCTTGATAACGTGGTTAGGATTCAAATATCAGAATTAGCTTGACCCTACTTGTCTGAAAATGGTTGTGAACAGGTCTGAAGGTACCGACTTGACCACAACAAGGGAATTGTTGTGATAGAATTAGAGCCTGTCTGTAGCTCTCAATATGGAAATATCAAATGCAGGTGCCCCCGACTGTGCCTCCACCTCAATTCCAGGCGAATGCAATCAATGCCGCCTTGCACAAAAAGCCGCAACACTCTCCCCCAGGGCCTTCCAAAACTAACATCCTCACTCCTCCGAGTTGGGATATATTTGTAAAGTTTTGAGCTCCGCGGGTATGCTGAATTAGTCTTCAATAAAAGTGAAAATCCCAGCTTCCACGGAAGCATGGTCGAAGCCCACCTTTCGCTGTTCTCCAGTTCTATTAGCTACTTTTCTTCTTTCCTGAGGGCCGTGAAGACGTGACTCTACTTTGATTGCTAGAATGACACTTCAGCGGCATCTGGTTCGTCGGCGGGATAAAGGCCCATCTCGAAAGGTCAAACTCAAGTATAAAAGGACTCAGGGGAGATATGTTCTCTTATTATTGCATCCTAGTGGCGCGTAAATCTAGTCCATATCTCTGGTGGGAGTTTTTGTAAAAAGAGCTGGGTGACATTCCGGTGAGACTGCAGGGTAAGTTCCAATTTGGATTCTAAATGACATCATCTATCCAGAACAGTCAAATTGTTCTTCAGTGATACTTCCCGATTGGGAGAGCCCTTTATCATGATCAACGTTGTTTCTTCCTTCATCAAGTTCTTAGGAAACAGTACTCTTGAACTGCCGAGGCCTTGACCATTTCTGTCTATCAAAGCTAGATATAGTTGTTTCAGTATACAGAATTTCTGTGATGCAATCAATCATTATCGCATCTGGTATAGTCCAGATGGCAATGCATTAGTGAATTTTATACCAACCTGGTCTGGTGCTCAGACGGTGAACACAGAAAGTTATCGTGTTTCAGACTTGATCTTGTAGCTAACGTTGGCATGCTTATCCTCATTAGTGGGTTCTTGACTACGAGTGATTGGAACGTGGATAAACTATTTGGATGAATCAACGTAATAAAGAATAAGGAATAGTGAGAATGCCGTCTCGGTTGCAGAGGGTAATTATTGTAGGTAGTATGATCATCCGCGCTCCTTGATAGGAAATCTATGAATACGTCTCCAAAGTATGTCTTCGATATAGTAGCTGAACGTACTGCCCTTGGTGCCAAATACTCGTTGAGCCTTCCCAGCTACCAAGGCATCAACGAACGGGAGAAGATGAGGCCTGAGAGGTACACCATCGATTCCGTTGATGACTTGGTTTAAGGGGGTCAGATTGTGTTTAAAATCAGACAATGTGAAAATGCAAGGGAAAATAGCCCGGAACGGATCAAGAAGGGGTTGGTGATGTGGATTTTTTAGATCCGTCGCGACGTATAAGATCGGAGTATGAGGACCGAACGAGCTTATCTTGAAAGAATTTATCCTTGATGGGTGACATCTCAACCGGGAAACTAAAGCCAAATGGGACCTTTCTTTCTCATCTAGAGGCATACAGTGTCTTGATGAGGGTGTTTGAGGAGCTGTTCTAGGACTTGTCTCACGTTGTTCGTTGGTCCACTGAATCTGTTCCTCCATCTTTAGTACATCGACCGAGGTTACATTGAAAAAGCAATTAAGCAGAGACCGCCAGAGGATTTGCGCATTCAAATTGCTGGATGCTCTGAATTTGGCTTCACTTGCACGTAGATGGATGGCAAGGTAGGCACCCCCGAGCGCCCGGAAGATCGACTCAGATACTTGTTCCAAGGTAGGATGAATAATCATCATTGCTTCACGTATCTCCTTGCGTACTGTTCGATGAAAATTCTCTTGTAGTCTTAAGCGAGTTGAACCGAACAGCGTCCCAAAGAAGAGCAGTTTCTGGGTTTGCTGGGCGAGGAAGCCAAGATCCAGGTCCTCAGCATACCATGTTTTCTCGGCAACCTGTTTGATATCATCAACAAAGCGATACTGATATAGTGTCTGGTCGCGAAAATACAGCGTCTGTTCGTCAGATATTCCCAAGAAATCTGTTATCCAGGTTTCTTCAAAGTTCCATCTTACGTGCAACTTTTGTTTGGTTTGAACAGAAGTCAAATTCAGCAAGGAACTCCAAGGAAGGAAGGTAGAATCGAAGTAGTCAAGACACTCGGGAGGTAATGCCAGCTTTGGAGGAACGTGTGCACAGTGTCCTAAACCAGTTTTGGATGCCAGAGCTAGTTGTTGAGACAATCGACCAAAAGGATAATATGGAATAGGTTTATTGCTAAGACGAATAGGCGGCACAATCAGAGTGCGATTAAGAAGACGGGCTAAAACAAGAGCGTTTTCGAAGGCTATGCGCTGATTGTGGAACCCGCTGTGTGGTAGATACGCAAGAAAGCGTTCCTCAGTGCTCAATATGTTAGCGTGGATGGACACGTTGGCTTGAGCGGAGGGCATGTCAGCATGCAATGGTCGAGGGAAGCCCTGACTCTGAGTCTCCCACCTCGTCTTGAAGAGATAATACGCCATCCCGAAACAGGTAAGGCAGGCCAAGGAGAGAAGTAGAAGTGCGACAAGTTTGGCATTCTGAAAGTTTTGTGGTTGTCTACGACGCCCAATGTTTGAGTCCGGATATTTCATGTTCAAATTGCCATTCTTGTGGAAGCGTCGTGTTCGATAGTATGCACCCTTTTCAAGAGCGACAGATGGTGAGGCATTTGCCAGGGTAGGTGGTGATGTTCTGAAGGACATCACAATGAAACGACCTGTACAAGTCATGAGTATCGTAGTCTCAGAGGTGATGAACTTGCCTACGTTCTGAGAATAAAGATGTGTGTGAGGTGAATCTACTGTGTGACCTGATTGCCAACAGTCCATCATGTTATCTCAACGCTTCGCGGTATTCTTCCGCCGGAATCGGATTTTCAGCAACCAGATACATCGAGCTGGCCGTTTCTTCTCCCGAAAACCTGCAGCTCCACCACCACTGGTATTCTGCTTTGATATTGTATGTGTCCCCAGGATTTGGTTCAGTTGGCTGAAACTCGTTCTATAGGATGGTGTATTGATACGTGGTCCCAACATATTACCCGCGGCCAAACGTGCCCTTACTATCCTAGAAGGCAATAATCCCTTTGGTTGGTGTGTTTCTTCCAATTGTCAACTATCTTGGCCTCGGTCTTACGGTCTTCTCCGCCCAGTAAAATTCCATATATTTTGGTACCCATGATCACGGAACATCCAACGATTTTACTTATCTGATGGACTAGTTGACGAACGGCGGAGGTATCAGCGAGCAGGCTCGTTGTCAGGAACTAACAAAACATCTAGGGTTTTCTGTCCGTCCCATTTCAGACCTTGCAGCTGGTACTAATAATCTAGGCCTCCTAGATCAGGGATGACCAGTACATCCAGGCCCACACCATTCTAAAGACTCTTGTTCACAAATATGAAAAGAAACCTGTGCTTATTCTTGGAGGACGGTTAGATACCCTGCGAAAGGTTGCGCAAGAGTATGTCTCGCTGCATTTCACTTTGTCTATCCAGATTTGACTCGTCTTTCAAGCTATGGATTCAACCAGGCCTACACCACCCTTGACGTGCTAGCATCAAATTCATCGTGTGTATCTTGCATCTAGGGTTTGTTCTTGTGTGACAAGGAAACTACAGAGTGTGGCCATTCCACTTGCTTACTACATCAGAAAAGGAGAAAGCTACGGTATGACTGATGGACTAATCACTTTGAAAAACCATAATTTGTACCGGCAGATATTTGACCTCGATCAGACGCGGTTTGATGCTGCTTTGGTGTTTCATGATCCTCTAGATTGGGCACTTGACTGTCAGTTAACGGTCGGTTCAGTTATGAACACTTCATCTTACGTTCGCTCCAAACAGGTCAGATACTCTGTGATATCATCCAATCTGATGGGATAGTTGGTGGTCCATACGTTGATCCGAGGACAAATCAAGATCCTGTTGAACTCGTATTCTGCAATCCTGACTTACTTTGGAAGTCCAATTTTCCACGCCCACGACTTGGACAAGGGGGTTTTAAGGCTGCATTTCAAGGTGTTTATCAGGTTAATTATTTTCTCGTTGATGTAGTGGCCCTTGTGTGGCTGAGCTCCACTAGGCGTTAACAGGAAAGCCATACCCCCATATACAATTCGGCAAACCAACTCGAGAGACCTACAGATTTGCAGAGGAAGTGTTGGAAAATCACCTAAGAAACTTGTATGGTGCTCATAGCTTTTCACGACTACATATGCAAGTACCCTGTATTCCTCCTCCGTAAACCATATTGAGTTGCCTCTTCAGATATATGATTGGAGGTAAGTCTACTCATTTATATTTCGAGTCGGATCATATAGAGAAATTTCCCAAGACAATCCAGAGTCAGGTATGCCAAGTCAGCGCAAAATGACGGATCTGAAATGATGCTCATCGTACCTAGATATCGCTGGCGCCAACAACGCAGGCTGGCATTCGGTTCTTGTCGCAACTGGAGTGTACGAGCCCGAATTTGGGAAGCCCAGTCACACACCAACACATGAAGCTCCAGATGTTGAGGCCGCCGTCCTATGGGCGATTAATAGAGAGCTTGTATGAGTCGTGGTTTCAGGATAGGTCGAATTGCCTGTTCCTCAAAGCATCTGGATGGCCCTACCTATGTACGCTTAATTATCAGTTAGGGGGAAAACCCAGTAACGAGTGGTGTTTCATGTTTTCTATCTTTGAAACAAGATATACATCACGGTTGGAGTTGCTAAATACACCACTGATCGATAAGCAAACGGTGTTGGTTGAGAAGGCAGTGAGAAGGCAGGCATCATCGCAACTGTTGTCTCCTTGGCCATGATTTGCCCGCCAGCCTAAGATAGCTAATAGAAAGATTCAGAACAGAGCTGTAAGAATCATTTCCGGAGGCTGTGCACAAGCCCTTTGGAATCGCCTCGGATATCCTACTTTGCTTATTCTTTGAGGCTGAAATTCACCGGATCGTGTTAAGACATAATGATAGAGATGACTAAAAGTTGGAGCAATGCTCACCAAAAGACTTGCCGTAAATGGACAAGCTGGGTCCAAGTAATTCGCCAATAAACCCATCTTGCTTTCTTTCCTCCATCTCCATGCATTCCCATGACCCCATGCTCCCTCCCCAGCCTGCGCAATCTTCTCTGACTTACGCGTTGGGCTCGGAGGCGCTCCTCGCTCGACCTGATTTCGAGCCGCTCAGGAAGAAGGACGGCTCACTCTCCAAGATACGCAGTCATCGCGGCAACATTCCTGTCCTACCTCAAACAAAACTTTGTCCACATTGTCCGGCAAAGTTCACTCGCACTACACATCTTAACCGTCATTTGCGCAACCGTATGGACTACTCATTTGTCAAACTTGATAATTATAGTATTTATGGTTTGGCGGTGTAGATACTAATGAGAGACTTCACCGCTGCGACGTGCGTTACTTGTTGGATTGCACTACTATAGGTGCTGATTGGTATCTAGACCTGCGATTCCCAGTTCACTAGGAGTGATCTTCTAACTAGACACAGAAAGAGCTGCACCAATCCGTGAGCAGATGCTCCTCTGTTTCATGCGGTTCTGGAAGCATGATTCTCACTAGCACAAGTCGTTCCCGAAGACGTTCATGTTTTGCATGCATGGAAGCCAAGACTAAGTGTGATCGCCAGATACCCTGTGCGAAATGTGTGTCAAAAGGAACAACATGCACATACGGACCCACAACACAGAAGATTCCAGCAGCAGCCACATCTCCCAAAACTAACTGCAGTTCTGTAGACAATGTCAGCACGACCGAAGAGGAGTATTCTCAAGCTCAGACGGCGGCTTCTGCACGCACTGCAACCTCTATTACGACGTCTCACCTAAACAAAGCTGGGGAGACCATATCAACACACCCAGATCACCTCTCCGACACTTCCATCATGCCTTCCTCCTCGGTATCTTCTCGGACGTCGGAAACCATTTATTCTTTGCAGTCTTCTGGACTGGTTTACGTCCAGGATCCCAAAGTCTATCAACAACAGACAGAACTAACGAGACCCCTCGAGCCTACTAGTCATCCTTCTCGAACCACTAATCCGTCAGACTATTCTTCTGTCGCTATCTATAACAGTGGATTTTTGAACGAGCCATTGGTCTATTCACCAACAGGCTCGAATTTAACACACGCTGACAATCAACTGGCTCCAATTTCAAGTCATTTATCACCTGCATATGGCAGCGATGTTTTCACTCCCTTCTTCACCGATATCTTCCCTCAGATGACATCTACTTCAGCCTTGACGGAAGTGACATTGAACATCGACGAGCTCAATGTAAAAAATTCCCCGGATAACTTCCCATTCGATGCTCAGCTCTTTGTTGACTCTACATCACCTGCTACTAATCAGAACTCATCGCCCCAGACTGAAATGCTCAAACCAGGTGCATTCCAAGATTTCGAGGTAGACAGAGACATCCGACGGTTGCGACTCGTAAATGTCGAACCCACCCCCGTCGAGCTACAACACTATTGTGAGTGTCATAACATTTTGCTATTGCAATATTCGGGTAATCAATGTCTTCTAAGTGCACGTCTTCTTTACAACATTCTTGAAACAAATCCCGATCGTACATGCACCGACTTTTCCAGCGGAGTCAAAGTCGCCAATCTTGCTCAGCGCCATGCAGGCATGTGGGGCCTTATTTATTGGATCCAAGCGGGCAACCAATTTCATTTACAAGACACTTGCTTGCGCTCGGGAGACGCTTGTGCATGATTTTGTCAGTCCTTTACAGCATCCTCTTCGTTCACGCATGAATTCATGTCTTTGCTCAGGCGAGGAAATCCACCGACTGGTTGGATCAAGTACAACTCATTCTTGCTGTTGTGTTACTCCAGACTATCGGGCTCTTTCATCAGGACATAGATCAGAGAGCATCATCAACCATCTACCATGGCATGCTCGTCATGGTGAGGGTTCCGTCTTGTCAGGCTACATCACACTTGTTCATTTCTCGTAGATGATCAGGCAATCGGTATTGATCCCCTGTAATGCAAATTGGCAGCCGTCTCGTATAGATGAAAATGATTTAGACAGCGCATGGTTTGATTGGGCCAAACATGAGATGGCCAAGCGGTATTATCTTTAAAGCACTCTTGGTGCCCGATGCTAACGTAGTCGACAACAGAGCAATACTTTGGTCAGTCATGCATGATTGTTGCCATTGCATCTATTTTGCACTCCCGACCTCTTATCATCCCCAGGAAGTCATTCTTAATTTACCGTGTGAAAATGCCCTCTGGCAAGCCTCGAACGCCACCGATTGGTACCGAGTCCTTCGGCGCTCATCGCCATATGGCACAACTCAATCCAGCAGGCTGACTGGTATGAGTATTCCGAAAATGGTTGCGTACCTTTCGGAACCTCGGGTCATACCGACTGCGGTGCCTCTAAGCTCTTTTGCTCATTTCGTCCTCGTCCACATCATCCTCAAGCAACTCTTTCAGTATTGCGTAGGAGGGAAGGCGCCCAAAACAAAGATCGATGCCAATGATGATGAAATGGACCCTCAAATGTTTAAACACCAATTTGCGCTGCACAATTGGTTAAATAATTGGAAGAATTCGCCCGACTCCCGGTTAGAAAAGGGGACTGGTGAACCTCCGTTCATTCAGAATTGTGCGTCACTTGACACTTCAGGTGGTGCCAGATATTCATTCTATTTGATAGTGGGACCGTTCTATTGGCTAGGCCAAGTTGCCATGCTCGCGTATCAGGAAAATCTACCTCCTTTCGAGTATGGCTCGCCGAACAATAAGAAAGTAGAAGTGAGGTTCAGCTTAGTGAAACGCTGGCTGAGACACATTCGAGCCTTCTTGAAGATACATGATGAAGCGCCGACGCTCTTCTGGGATGAACTGATGCAGCTCCGGTTACACAGCTGGCAACAACAGGATCTGGAGGAAGGGGAAGAGGGCTTACTGGAGTTTTTCCCTGATTCATCCTAGGTTTCTATCTTCGTTGATCATTTGGGTGTGGTCTTTTGTATCCTGTATTTAGTTTCAAAAATGTACTGTTATCTTATCCCCTGTCACACATTGTATTGGACACAGTGTGGATGGTGGGGAGGCTGAGAAAATTGAGTTAATCTAGATCGCAATCCAGATCGCCTCCAAATGCTTCCCCCGCCAGTCAGTTCGGGCACACGCAAAAATTATTTCAGTAGGCTCGTTTCCCGACGCACCTTGAAAGACATTCTTTTGAGTCGATCGAGGTTTACAAACTGCGCGGTGATACTTTTGGCTATTCTCACAGCCTTTTCTTTATATCACAATCTACGTTTCTGGCTCTCCTCAAATTCGATTTTTTCTCAACTGGGACTAAGTCGAGCCTCTACTACATCATCCAATCAGAACACAAAATTTGGGAGTTCATGGTGGGCGACTGTAACGCACCCCCCAAACACAGAGAACTTGGAGCACCTTGTCGTCGTTCCTGGACACGCAGTCTGGACTGGCAATGATCCAGGACAAAGACTCAACGAGTCACAATGGGTATTGGAGCCGTATCAGAAAGGAAGCGCTAGATTGGAGGCACTGTACCAACACATACAACGAGGGTGAGCCTACCACTTCACAACGCCCAAGTTTGAAATGCTAAAATATGGATTAGGTTGAATATAGCCAGAAGAGATGAGCGTGCACTTGTAGTATTCAGCGGGTATTGTCCATCTCGTTGTCAAAACATTTGGATATTAACACAGAATACAGAGGCCAAACACGGTCTCAATCAACTACGACCGAAGCACAGTCGTATCTACGGCTAGCTTTATCAAGCAGTACCATCACATCCAAGGAGGACATCTCTACTCGACTGACAACCGAGGATTTTGCATTGGACTCTCTCCAAAATCTTCTATTTTCAATCGCACGATTCAAGGAATATACAGGGAGATACCCCGATCGTATATCCGTCGTTGGCTATGAATTCAAGAAGCTGAGGTTCGAGAACCTGCACCGCGCTGCAATTCGTTGGCCAGAGAATAAATTCAGCTACTATGGCATAGATCCTGAGGATTCTGGAAATGTGCGTGAGGCAATAGAAGGAGAGGTGAGGGTTTGTTGTTTTTTTTAACTATCCTTCTCAGGGCTACTTTCAAGCACAAAAATGGTTGGATACCCTTCTCGAAGGATCCATACGGTTGCCATCAGCCACTTCTCGATAAACGGCAGCGGCGGAATCCCTTCCGTCGATTCCATTCTTATTATCTTAGTGCACCAGAGCTGAGCCAGCTTTTAGACTGGTGTCCCAATATCCAAGAAAACATCTCAATCCAAACATATCTTGAGCCCTTGCCTTGGGATTCTGTCTCATTGAATTGAATGGCTTATCTTGACCTCAAAAATAATTATCACTATGGGGATGGTAGTTGTGCAAGAACACTCTCTCAGGCACAGGACTTATTCATTTAGCTATGCTGAATGTATGTTAAATGTTTGACTCTTCCTAAAAAGCAAAGATTCCTGTATGTGTTGTCATATGAATTTCTTGTATGCATCTTGAGTCTGCCAGTCATAAATTGACTGGACCTCATAAAAGAGTTGTATGATATGTACTTGGAGGAAGAAGAGACCCTGAGGATAGTAAAAGTGGTGGACAATGGACTGGACTTTGATTTGGACAATGAGGACAGTGTCATGAATCGCCTGGACCCCATCAAGGACCTGTATAATATGTACTCAGAAGAAGAGGAAGTCCCTTGAATTGTAGAAATAGTGGACAAGGATTTGGACTTAGACTCGGAACTCAGGGACAGGCCGGTTGACCTATACTTGGAGTTGTAGGATTAGATTCTTGACGGTTTGATTAGATAATGCTGTGGGATCATAGAACAAGTTATAGAGTACCTGTGGGAAAGTAGTGCACAGACCATGTAAAGTAGTATAAGAGTCTGAGCACAATTGAGCAGGAACTCTTATTGAGTTCTCTTGGTACTACCACCTTGAGTGAGATTGAGACATTATCCTAACTATCCTTGACCCTTACAGACAGATGTTAGGCAACCTAGCCAGTGAGTGGCGTCAACGGTGTCCAGAAGGGACTTAGGGAGAATTTAGAGGAAAGAAAGCTTGCTACTCATCAATTAGGGAGAGTTAACAAGAACTTGACAGAGTTCTCCTAGTATTCTCCTAGCTATTTATACAAGAGTAACTACTAGGTGTCCACATGTATCTAAGTACTATTATTGTCCTAGTATCCCAAGATATGTCATCTATGAGTCTATCTGTTATATGTTCATATGTGCCTATCACTAGACTATTTCCATGTCATCCTCTTGACATTTACATCCCCAAGATGTTATCCCTAACTCCTACAGCCATCCATCAATGACAGCCACTGACTAACTATTGTTACACCTCTGATTCTATTTCTGTTCTGTTTCATGGTTGTAGAGGACACAAATGTTGTTCTCATGTTATGCTTCCCTCTTGTTCCTGGACTACTTTCTTTGTAGCTCTTCTCTTATCCACTGGCCACTGTGCCTTGTAACAAGGCATTACCTTATTGTATGCCGTTATGCTGGAATTAAAAATTCCACTAAAATGCGACATAGAAAGACATATAACCTTGAATTCACACTGTTGAGTTTGCTCTAGAGCCCTTCTATAAGCCCCAGACGCAATCTAGAGACTAGAATAAACATACATATATGGTGGTTACTGGGCTGCCACTTGTTAGCAGGAGGTAGAGAGGTAGTACTAACCTTATAGGCCTCAAGAACTCAGGTAAACCCCTGAAGGACTAACTGTAAGGGGAAACCGTCTAAAATCCAAAGATCCTCTCAAAAGCCTCCGAGATTTATCTCCAAGGAACTCTGATGACTTCTAGTGGACTCCAAGTCATCTCTAGAGCTTACTAACAACCCCCCGAGGTGCTAACTCTAGAGCTAAAGTTGCAGAGAAAACCTCCTCCAAGCCTCCCTAAAGCCATTTTTCATTCAAGAAACCCTCTCAAACTCCCCTCTGACAATCTCCATGGGTTCCCAATGGACTCAGGGTTACCTCTAGAAATTCTTTGGCAATTTGGACAACTCCAGCAGTGTTGACGCTAGGGCAAAGTTATGAGGAGAACATCTATCAAAATCATCCCTAGAGTCCCCAATGAGCTCTAACAACCTGAGTCAACTTCAGAGTGTTTCTAAAGTCACTCAAGATATACCCTGACTACCTCCGATGTTTCTAATAATAGATTTTAGGGAGCATTGGAGCCTTCCCTGAGTCAGCCAATTAATCAATCAAGGATCAAGGGTGCTGGATGCGATTGATGATTGGGGGTACTGGATATGATTGATAAGCAGACGGTGTTGTTAAGACTACTGGAGTATATTTGCAAGGGAGTTTTAGTATATAAGTATGTTGTCTGTTTCCAAGATCCTTATCCTGTTCTCTAAGGATTTTCCTGGAGGTAAGCTGCTATAATTTGTATGATAATTATAATAAACTAAGGATTTTCCTGGAGTCCTGAGTTCCGTGCCCAGTCACCCTTACACTAACTGACTTGAATCTAGAACAGACTTAACTGAGTCTAAAAGCAGTGTGGTAATCAGAAGATTATCAGATCCCACCGACCTGATCATTAGCAGGCTCACCTCAAACATGGAAGCAGCCTACAACACACAATAGTGACAGTATGGGAAAGATGTACACACAATCAGGATAGTATCTAGGACAGGATTGGAAGAGAAATGCATCAGTTCTGAAAGTTAAAGGTAATAGTAGAGGAGACAAGCAAATGAGATGTTGAAGTAAAATGGGAGTACTGTTGAAATACAATGAGGGAGGGTACAAATAGATAGCGAATACAAACTAACTATTCTACTTATATATCTAATTAGAACAATAAGAAGAAATCACATGCATCGTGCAGGCTTGCATGAATTTCAAATTCTAACAAGTACATGGTTAGGATTGGCATTAGCAGAGCTGTCAAAAGGAAGAGCACTGATGGGCTGGATAGGTCCGAGGCATGGAAACACACGAGAAGCTGAGGGAGGGAGGAGTGTATTTCTTTTTTCTATATTTAAATTTGATTAAGTCTCGAAGATTTGTACACTAATATATCTCTCAGGGTAAAGAGATGGAGACAGCCTACTTGGTACCTGCCCTCATCTCTAAAGCTCTTGGAATTATAAAATGCAATTCTAGAAGCAAGTAAGAGTGTGATCTCAGTGGGATATCTGAGCTGGGCCTTATTTGTACTATACTCTATACTCGGTCTAGAAGCAGAATTCTAGTAGTCACTCAGACAATCTTTGGCAAGGTAGTAGGCTGGAAAAGCCTGGCTAGCCATTAACTCAGACTCCATCACACCTGTAAGGTTTAGGCTAGGGATGCAGATGTAGACTTGGTTGAGATCAGTAAGGCCCATAAGTTGGTTTATTGACTACTCTTGCTAGTGAGCTCATTATGGTGTGTAAAGGTTGACACCTTAGGGGTACCATAGAAGAACAATCTAGATCAATCTTACAATCTTTATATCTATTTTTATCTTACAAGATAACTTCTCATTTTTTATTTCTTTCTATTACCTTGATATTCTCTCTTCTAAACCTTTAGCATACAATTGAAAGCTGCCATTGCTCTTTTTACTTTTGCTCGTCATAGTAACAAGTCCCTTTTGCCCCTTTCAACACCTCATGGGAGACCACCCCCTTTCTTTACTTATTGTAACCCCAATATTGTAGCACAACTAGTATATAAGCTCTAGTAGATACACTGTATCTCCTTACACTTAATCTATTGTGCATTTCCTTCCCCTCACTCTTAACTCATCCTCAAGCCTCAAGCCTAAGGTTGCAATCTGTCACAGTTGTGCCAGGACCAGTGGCAGTGTTCTGTATGGTTTACCACTACACCAAAAGGGCGACGTTAACAAGGCTACTTGGTAACATGGATCCAGCTATTTATGTAGTTCTTTTGAACAAGTATTTTGTTATACTTCCTGTTCTCATTCAGTAGTCACTTTTTTGTGACACAATCTAAGTTAATAACATTAGATTAAGTGTTACCAACTCATCTTGTACTTGGGAGGATGGTACTACTCTTGACTGGCCATTAGTTTAGCAAACATTGCTGAAGAAGAATTGGATCAGGAGCTAGGACAGCTTGCCACATGCATCAGCTCACTTAGTGTCAGTGAAAGGGACCCAGAAGAGGTTGAGGACAACAAACAAGTTGCACAAGAAGAATCCAAGTATCAGTTGGATGAAGAAGACCAGAGAAGTCTTAGCCAGATACCATCAATAGAACAGCCCAGAATGTCAGGAACGCATACAGGAACATTAGCATCAAGGATCACACAAACAGCACCAGAGGCTCTAGTTATGGAGACAGAAGAACATAAATCAATGGTCCCAGAACTAGGATAGTTTGATGGAAACAGAAAAGAATTTGAAGACTGGTGGAGAGCCATAAAGCTCTACTTGAGGGCTAACAGGATCACAGAAGCTGAGGACAAAGTCATAGCAGTATTAAGAAGATTCTGTAGAGAAACTGCAGGAGCATTTGCTCAACAGAAGCTTGATAAAATAGAAGAACAGAATAACACACCATCATGGAATGCCTTTGAGACAGAAATCAAGCTAGTCTACCAAGACAAAACCAGATAAGCTAATGTAGAATGGCACATTGAAACATTCACCCAAGGTCAGAAACACATTGCTGACTTTCTGATTGAATTTATTGTCATGAACTGCCTTGGACAGGCCTTCTAACATCAGGAGCCGGCGGCTGTCATGGACTGACAGCTGTAGGAGATCAGCAGTAACACCCTGGGAGATGTAAACATTAATAGATGACATGGGAACATCCTTGTGATGGACATGCATGGACACATGACAGTAGACACATAGTATCAGACAGACATGGGAAATATGGTTAATACTAGAGTACCTAGTCACATGTATATCCTAGTATAAGTAGAAGATCAATACTAGGAGAACTCTATCAAGTTCTTATTGATATCCTAGTCT
>Ga0153987_1000214_pt1 | contig 20854 bp, 18 predicted proteins | sample TSNC071MetaG_FD_102279 | JGI IMG/M metagenome (GOLD analysis project Ga0153987, IMG submission 102279) | Attine ant fungus gardens microbial communities from North Carolina, USA - TSNC071 MetaG | ecosystem: Host-associated > Fungi > Mycelium > Unclassified | place: USA: North Carolina, William B...
CCAAGCTTAAGCGTAACCATCGGATATGCGACATTATCTTTTCCTGCCGCATTTTCTCCCTTGTCTTTTAGGCGGCACTCCATTTGAACCACATTTTCCGCCGCAAACCTCGGATTGAACAGAAGCAACTGGTTATCATATGAGTCCATATGGATTGCCTCTGACGAGTTGTCAACTTCGAACACCTTCCCAGCCCTGTCATATACTACCGATTCATAGGTCAAATAGTATTAATGAATAAGGTTCGGATCCCACGACGTCCAGGTAGTCTAGGTCTTTGTGTGCCCCATACCAGTTCTGCAAGATGACGCGTAGAGTAAGATGGTAGTTCCGACTTTCCGGCTCGGTCATCGGGCTGGCCTCCTAGATGGCGGGTGACTGAACCATGATACCTATGAAACGACATGGACTACCACTTATTTATTCTTTCCTTTAACTCCGACTTTGTGATATATGATGTACCAAGCACACCTTTTGATATCTCATTAGCTGCGTGAAGAGAGCTCAGTTGAGCCTCGAGGCTTCATACCCAAACACTGTGTGTCACCCCCTGGTGAGACTTCTTCCCAATGAAGGACTACGCTAGTCGAGCATCCCTGGTTCCCAAACCCGATTTGCCACTCCGGGATCACAAACGGCATCTAGACTACCATTCCCGGTCACCATAAACACTGATTGTATGGCATCATGGCCACATTCCAGCCGCAAACAAGGTCCCTTCTGGGAAGTTTGATCGTAATGATCAAATGCGGTCATTCGTGTGGGACGAGCTCCAAGACGCGGTGGCGCGAGATCGGGATTTCACAAGTAGGTAGACGCCGGGGTTCCAAAAATGTCTTCCAAGGTGACTATCGCAGTCTGCTCAGGGTCTTGCGACTTGTGCGCCAAATGGTCCACATTCAAACTCCCGAGATTTGCCACAGCACGATGCCACACGACAGCGAATACTTGAAAGCCGAACTGAGTCGAGGAAGACTTTCCTGCGTGGCCCATGTTCATGAAACTTGCCCACAGCATCAACCTGCCGAGCGCTCTTCGATATAACTATGCATTCCTTGCATTAGCCGTCGTTGGTTTTCTTATCAAAGTTCCAACTGCATGCGGAGCGGATCATCTTTGGATTCCTCTCCTCGTTATTCAGCGAAATGCAAACTGAGTGAAAGTTCATTATCGAAGATATGTCTTCGAAAGGAATAATGAATTGGAAACGTGGCGTAGAGATTTCTGATTCATTGTGCAAACAATGTTATTGGCTAGGCGAATATTGGTAAAAGTCATTTACACCCTTACACAAATTGTAAGGGATGTTTATCTGCTTGGCTGACAGCAACCTCGATGTCGACAGATTCTCGGGCAGTAGCTCGTGGGCTGCGAAGCTCAGCAAGTAACTTTCTCGCTAGGATAGGAAGATAACCACGTTCAGTGTTGTCATGTCCACCTAAAACTCAAACGTGAGTAATAATTAGGTAGATTTATGTGTAGAGTTTACAAAGTATGACGTGCCTGCCTGCAGCGACAGCAGCTAGAACCTCGTGCTACAATCAAGAAGTAAGTTATATGAAGGAACGTCGTGTAAATGTCCAAGGACCTACGTGAGACATTTCTCCTGTGAGATATACATCTGCTTGCTTCCCGCCTAGCATAGACCCACCTGAACCAGCGCAGATAGCAATAGTACGTATGGAGGATGATCGGGATTCATCATTTGCTGGATAACCGACTTGAACTGTAGAAAGCAAAGGAGCCACGGAGTCGGTACAGCAGACAAAGTGAGCCCATCAGAGAAAATGAGGCTCACGTTGTGAGAGCTCCAAGTGTGATTTCACCCTTTCCACTAGTGTGTCAAAGCCAATTGGCTTGTGTAGCGCCACAAACCGACCTTCACCACCCTCACTGATGCCACTAGGATCAAATTTTTCTCCCACAAGATGTTTGACTTCGCCGTCCTTCCCCGCTCCCACCAACCCTTGCGCCAACCAGTCATTGATCCCACCCCATACCGAGTCTAATGCAGAGTGAGGACTGTACACGGAGATGCCTTCTGCAGAGCACTTTAGAAGCGATGCATGCAGCGGATTCGCCAAGGTGAATGATTGTATTCCCTTGAAAATGGGTGGATGATAGGCCACGATGACCGCAGCTCCTTCCTCCAAAGATTCTGATAGGACTGACTGAGTGAGGCTGGGCAATATGTCAACAAAGCCTTTTCCCTTAGTTTAACGGTAACCCAAAGAACTCACTCAATTGTCAGCAGGACGCGTTTCCGGTTCGGTTTAAGGACAGGTGATTCTGAAAATATCAGAAACGCATTGAAATGAAGCACACGTTTCGTATACCTAAGAGCAAACCAACCTGAAAATTACATGAGATGGAATCTTTGGTGAATGGACGAACCAAGACCAACATTGTCCCATGGTTCTGCTAACCGTAGTGGCGCTATTCTTTCCATAGCTAGACAAACTTGCCTGAGAAAAACATTTGACATGATGGAAGGAGATGTACTGATGTTAATGATGATTTATATCAACCCAGGTTCGCTCTCGGGACAATATTTCTTCAACAGATAACATTGGCTCCTCAATTGCCTGTGTATTATCATGCTGGCCTTGTCTCATTGTGATGGATCAGAAACTTTTTTCGTGTTTTAGGACTATATCGGCAAAAATTCAGTACAACTGGAAACCATTGGTTCTAGCCTTCCATTTTATTCGCTCTCTTGTGCAAATCCTGGATTAAACAATATTTCATCCCTCTGGCGAAGGAAGCGAAATAACAGAAGCTTCTGTACACCTCGTGTCCGCCACATACTTGCATCATTATCATACTATCCAATTGATGCACGGCGGTTATTCAATTATTGTATCATCACTCGTTCACGAGTTCAACGTCGACATTTCAATCCGGGCAATCTATTGCAATTAGGTACCGAACTTGAAATTTGGAGCCGAAGACCTTACGAGTTTCGTTTTTTAAACGTTGAGGCTTTTAATGACAGTTTACTTCGGGAATCACAGACCAGTTCATGGTAATAACCCTGATTTCACGCTTTAACTGCGTGGTACGTTATTTTTTGACAATCCGCTAAAGAATTATCTCCTGGGTTAGATTCGGCCAAGCTTCGGCACCCGAATGCCTTGAGTGAGCGGTGGCGCTACAATCAAGTATATTTTACAACTTCGAGAGGAATCGAAAACATCCCTCAGTTCCGAGGAACCCTCGGAACAGTCACACAGTGCTGATCATGCTCGGGAGAAGACATTAAATCCCATTGTTGATGAATAATGATCAGTCTGTAGGTCAAAGGGTTTGCGCTTTCACTCGATCTATGGGATCAGGTTGTAATGTACCACTACTTGCGGTACTTGGCACTCACGTAGCTCGTCTGACCTCTCATCAGCGTTGAAGTGAAAAGGAGGGTATGTCCAAAAGGCACCACTCGAGCACTTCCAGGACTGCCTGGATGGTTTATGACCTTTGAAAAATGACCAACGCATTGTAGTGGGAGCCGCTCAAAATATGAATGATGCCTTCGATTTCATTCCCAAGAGTTCCAGACGTAGTGTTATTTGATACCAGAGCCTCAAAAAAACGGTGTAATAATCTAGACTTCACCGGTCGACTTCGCTGAGAGATACAAAATAAATGTTGCGTGGAGAAGAAACCGATGAATGCGTACCCAAACACCAAATCCTAGACACACCATGAACATTGGTATTTTATGAAGATGAAGTACTTGGACTCACCATAGTGCCAATGATAGCTACAGCATCCGCGAGCATGTGCTAAAGGATGGAAACCAGTTAGCAAAAATACCAGGGAAAACTGAAAAAGGCGAACATCTGAAAAAAAGTTAGTATAAAGGATATCGATGGCGAGTCGTTCTACGTACGTCTCATCATGAAATCCGAACCAGCCAAATGGGCAAAACCAGGAGCACGTATACTGCATCGATATGGCCGGTTGGTACCATCACTACGAAAAGATGAGTACAGCGTCTGCGATCATAATGGATAAACATACGAAACCAAGTAAACAGCCATCTCTCCCTTGGGTGCTTCTATGGCGCTGTAGGTCTCACCAGGTGGTACGGAGTAGCCCTCGCTGAAAAGCTGAGGAATAGAGGGGTTAGGGATAAGTCAGCTAGAGGTAAAGTCACATACTTTGAAATGGTGAATGAGGGCCTCCATACTTTCCTTCATTGTAGCACGCGGCGGCGGCACAAGTTTATAATCGTCGACCTTAATAGCACCGAGAGTTATTTTATTCAGACACTGCACGCGATGTGAGCGGCAAGGGGTACAGTATCAGAAGATGTTACCTGAGAAACGATATGTAAACTTTCTCGCATTTCCTGAACTCGACAGAGGTATCGATCATAGCAATCACCGTTTAATCCGACAGGAATATCGAATTCAACCTACAAAAATCCATGGTAATTCAGATAGGGCAGAAAAGACAAAAGAACTGACTTCAGCATATTTGTCATAGGGACTGATCCTTCTCAGGTCCCAAGGAACACCGCTTCCACGTAACATGACACCACTGAAACTGTAGTCCAAGGCTTGTTTGGCAGTTACAACACCGATACCGATCGTCCGTTCTTTCCAGATACGGTTACCTGTGACAACTTCTTCAATCTCATCCACTCTGCTACCAAACTGAGTGGCCCATTTGAAGATATCATCAAGCAGGCCATGGGGAAGGTCATATGCGACACCTCCTGGACGGACATAAGCCGCATGAAGTCGAGCACCAGAAACTCGCTCATAAAATTCCATGAGCTTTTCCCGCTCTTCAAAGCCCCACAAGAAGGGAGTGAGACCACCGACGTCCATGACATGAGTTAAAACAGCCATAAGGTCTAATGATCGAGATACTCATAAATCTTCAAAGTCCATTGATATGGATAGATTTAACCTACGGTTCAGGATACGAGTGATTTCACCATACATGGTTCGAATCCACTGGGCGCGTTCTGGTACTTCGATATTCAACAGTTTCTCGACAGCAAGGGAGTAACACAGCTCATTAGTCACTATGGTAATGTGAACTTGGACTGGGAATGGGTTACCGGTAGAGACTTACTCATAGATACATAGTCAAGTCGGTCAAAATAAGGAAGAGCCTGTGTGTAAGTTTTATACTCTATAAGTTTCTCCGTGCCGCGGTGTAAAAGACCAATATGCTAGTAGGCCGTTAGGGCTCATGATCACACTTAAAACACAGACCACATACAGGGTCGGCTCGAATAATTTCTTCACCATTAAGTTCAAGGATCATGCGCAGCACACCATGAGCGGCAGGATGTTGAGGGCTGAGATTATGGTAAGATAACCCTGTCTTTCCTGGAAATTCATTGCCACAGACCCAAAATTCACTGTATCATCTGGGGTTAACAGAGGAGTAGACAGCCCATCCGCACATACCAGTAAAGTGTCGCATTTTTTCATCTTGTCTTGTACCTGACTCTGCAAGAATTTCTTGTGCGGTCATGCCCTGCAAATCCTCTACGGTATGATAATCAAACGAAGGCTTATCATGCTGGGTCCTCTGCTCAAAATTTCGAACAATAGCTGTAGAAAAACTGTACTGAAATGACCGCAAGGATGTAGATGTCCTCGTCGAGCGCGTCAAGGAGCGCACGAAGAGTGAAGCCATAGTGATTGCAGGATGTTCGGGCGCGTGACGCCTGCACCGTGACAGTCTGACGTTTCGGAACAATGTGACTTCATATCCAGCAGTCAGTATGCGTTGTATTCTGCTCCTCGTATTATTTGGAATTTCCGGCCTGACCTTGGCAGAAGAGAAACCATGCACTATGCATACTGATGATGGCAAATACTACGATCTTAATAATCTCAAGAGACAGTGAGCCTGATGAGACGGCGAAATTGATCAGGGCCTTATGCTTTCTTATGCTCCAGGAAGGATTTCGAATTGAAAACCTCGGGCGGTCATACATTGTCAATTAATGTCTGTCAAGGTGTAACAACAGAACTATGGGGTCTCAAAGATGATATCAAGTCCAGCGAAGTGGCCGCCTTCGTACACCTGGATCATGGGGCCTTCGCAATTGGGTAGGTCATGGCTGAATACATTTCAATCACCGTACCCAAGAACGAACTACCGGATATTAGTAAGGTCAATACTACATTGGCTGTTGTTGACTCAAGACCACGCCTTGTGCTTTCTGACGGATCCTCCTGCAAAGCCACTCCAGGCGGATCAGATCTGAATCTCAAGGCCTCAGCAATCATCGAATTCATCTGTGATACCTCAATTTTTGGGGCTGGTCAACCTAGACTTGTAGGCCAACTGCCACCAGGAGATGACGACATCGGCTGCACCTATGTTATTCAATGGGGAACTCACGTAAGCGATCTTTCTACCTTGGTTCAGTATATCCTAGCTCAAGGTATCTAGTTTGCTTGTCCAACGAGTGAGGATGGTGGCATCTGGGGCTTTTTTTCTATGCTGGCTGTCGCGTGAGTAGTTGGATATGTTGTACGTGCCTCGTCTGATCTCCCATTAGAGTGCTTATTCTCCTCCTGACTTACACCGTGTTGGGCACGTTGTATAACCGATATGTTCTGCAGCTTCGTGGCTTTGATCAGATACCCCAATTCTCAATCGAGAGTATGAAATACCATTCACGCGAAGCAGCAGACTGGGTCAAGGATATCATGTCTACCTACAACATTGGTGGCACTCAAGAGATCTTACCCCACGATCCTCGAGGGGTAGGAGCTACCAATCCTGTTAGCCATCATAACCAAACTAGTGAAGAACTTAACATCAACCAAGACAACACTCTTCTCAGACCTCAGTTGTCTACTCCGCATTTGCCGCCTAGATCAGACATGAATCCAGTCTCTCACCATGCACAAATGCAGACTAAAACTCAACAATCCCGATCTTCCGGCCAAGTTCCACCCAAAACATCACTTAAACAACCATACCCCCAATCACGACGTGCTGATCTTGGTAACCGGGGTCCCACTCAAGAAGAGCGAGAATTTTTGCTCGGACATGATGAAGAAGAACTAGAAGACAAATTGACCCCAATCACATTCACAGCAGCACATCCACATGCAGAAGACTTAGTAAATGCCACTCCACAACCGGACTGTGGAAACGCCAACATGGCGGCTATCCGTAGTCGAGGCCCTGAATGAAGGTAATGACGAACTTTCTCTTCCATTGAGTGGATTGCTATATTTGTTTTACGTGGGTCTCATGTTGAATATTTCGTCATATTGCTGCATAGTTTCTCCTCGTGTCGACTCATGCCTAGTCCATCATCGTCTGTCTCTGGTATGTAATGGATACACGATGACCGCACAAGGTCGAATGAGTTTTACCCTCGATTCCAATTCAACTGTCTAGACCCATATCGCTCTGATGGAGGATTGCTCCTGACCCGACATCATTGATATTCTTTGATGCTTCCTCTTCCGAGGCTTTGGACTGATTCTATCAGTCATTCGATTGAGAATCATATCTCCAATCATTTCTCCACAAAACTGACTAATGGAACATCCACCCCAACATGGAATCAAATTTTTCCCTCTACAGGATTGTAGCCAAACAAATACTTGATTCCTGATCTTGACGGGCTATTGGCTTAAATCAATATTTTTTTCAAGGCTTTTGGTGATTGTTTGCTGGGTCGAACGATGGCAAGATAAATCTGATGCCTTGAATGAGAGGCATTCGCTCGACTGCCATCCATCTCGATTTCATTGTGGAGGCTAGGGCTTCAGTGTTTTTCAGCTCGAACCAACGAAACAAGCTTCTTGGTGTCGTGTGTGCTGGAAATGAACTTATGGATGCACATGATCTTTTCCTGTATTCCCTGACACGATTGTCAGGTCATACGTATTCTGACGTCAAGAATCATTGATGAACTCTCTCAATTTTTATGTCAACATGATCTTACTGCTCAATCTCGATCCAGTGTCTTTCTTTCAAGGCCATGTGTGGCTTGTGGATTCTGTCGTCTTTATCGGAGCTTGGGCTGCTTCCGTAAGGGTATGATCATATTTTTTGCGCGATGACCGCCCCATCAATAAACCAGGTCTAAGAAACTTATATTCAACTACAATCAGGGCCAAATTTAATCAGACTGATTCTCAAATTAGAGATCGCTTTGTTCCTTCTTGTCAACCCTGGTCTATCTTGGTTATTTCGATCGCTGAACGAGGTTACCATGCTCTCTAAACGCGATTCACCCGGAGTATGATCATCGGCCGAGTAGTTTGATGATGATGAATTATCGAAACGTGCAGGCACTCAAGTACTTATGACTTGAGCGATCTGACTCGCCCCTTTGTTACGGTGCGACATGCTCTTCACCACAGAACAATGATCGGAGACAGTCAAATGACTTGAACACGCTTTCTACTCTTCAACCGGGAATATCGTCTCAGCCGATACTTTTCGGAAGTCTTGTAATTCGACCGCTTACAAGAGACTTGCCCCTGACACTAACATCAGCCCAGGAGCGCAATGATAGGAAAATACGTCAGATTCGCCCTTCTATCAAGATACCGCCCAACCTAAGATCTAGGTAGAACTTTTGACCTATACCGTCGTGTTCTTCTCGTCCGAACCAATGCATCATGCCCTTCCACCTAACCGAGTTTCTTTCTCAAGCTGGGATGCTCCACCTTGCGCTCTATTGCCACTCTGCTCATATCCTCATGCTGTTGTCAAAATTCTCCATTAGCCGTGCATCCAAGAGCCGTTGCTCCTGAGAAATCTTTTGCAGATATAGACTTTTTCAACTCGCCATAGCCTATGGAATTTGAGGATTAATGGGTCCATGGAAAGACCGACACCTTTGATAAAATTCCTATTCATTTGAATTTGAGGATAAGCAACATAGAGATAAACTAACAGAAAAACCCATCCGGACGACAGAATCTTTCTTCAATGTCTCGGACTTAGCATGGAAAAGCGCTCGAAATAGGCATTGGCATTTCCTTGACCAATTTTACATTCCGGATAAATCATTGGGTGGAGTGCATGATATCGTTCATAATCGTACTTGATAGAGGGAAGCAGAAAAGTTCGGAAAGCTTGAAGTTGAACTGGGTGGTGACAGAATGGGTTGAATTGTCAATAAAAGTAGATTGTGGTATTTCCGTGGTGTGCCTGTTTGAGTTGCTTACTTGGCGGTGACCCCTGTTGCGGGTGGCAAAATCATTGATCCCTTTGTGTTGCGTAGGCCAGAAAATCCCCTGTACATATTTCATACCTTGGTCTATGACCATATATATCCCATCAAATTCCAGTAGAAACAACGCTTCTCCGGTTGCCTGTCGATCTGTAGCAACTGCTCCCAATGATTCTTCTCCTAGCACTTCTTCAGTTCGGCCTGTGATCTGTCATGGTGTATCTGTGACAGCTGTCATAATGAATGGGGAAACTAACACTTACAGTTGTCAGACTATGATCTTTGCACTACACGTATCACTTCTGGCCGGGCTGAGACCATGAGTTTTTCCAATTTACAACACCAGTATGATCTGAAAAATTAGTGAGCAAGAAGAATCCCTCAAGCAACCTGTGATCTGTGCGAATCGCAAGTCCAGGGGGGGGATCGCTACGTGAGTTGCTTTGAATACCTGACTTTGTGTGTTTGTGGCAAAAAATAAATGAAATAAATGTGTGCATCGCCCTTTTGATACATGCTGCTTAAGGTAATGACTTATGGTTTCTCATGAATTTTCAGCATTGTGTGGGAATTTAATGACTTGCATAAATCTCCTGGAAAATCCTAACTGTCACGTCCCATTTTGAAGATCAACAGTATCATGTATTCAGAAACGTAGCATTGAAAAATCCCTGAAACATGGATTTCAGCACTCAAAATCACTAAATAATCTCTCAGATATTATGGAGAATTTTGGAGGTAAGGGAGGGAAGTGAGCAAAAAAAAAATGCACAAGTTTCTCCCTACTCTTCACAGGCTCTACCCAAGTTTGATCCACACCCTGGATTAAAAAAATCCAATTACAGCACTAATACAAACCAGAAAGAGAGGAAAGAACACATCTGATGTACACAGACATACAAATTTAAACCTTGCTTTATTAAAAAAAAAAAAGAACACATACACAATATGAATAAAAAGAAAACCACTCGAAATTCTCAATCAACAACCCTCACACCAAACTAAAAAAAAAACACCAATTACCAATTACCAATAACCATATTGCCATGTACACAGGACACCAAAAGGCAACATTTTGTGTCGGAAAAAAAAAACGAACAAGCACAAAACAAAATGTAATATAGTAAAAAAAAAAAAAAAAAAGGTGAAACTCCGAACACAGTAGGATAGGATATAATTATTTCTTTTTTAAAAAATCAATAAATCGCGATCGATCATGAAAGCATGCAATGCAATGCGGAACGAAAATGTGGAACAACGAGGAAAAAAAAGAAAAAGTGAGAAAAATAGAACATAGTAATTAATAAATCTAATGTGAGTGAGACGAGACAGAAAGAAAAAAACAACCACAGCGTAGGACAGGAGTGAAACGTGATATGAAAGAAAGAATAAACCATCCCACCACCATCATACGTTTACACGGGGACTTAAAGTCCATCTAGAATGATCAGGTCAGATGCCAAGGACCTGCCCAAGCACCAACTGTGAAATCCCATCGCACAGCACGTTCAACTTCTCCACCGTCGGCATAAACGTTACCTTGTCCAATACCTCTAACAACGACGTTCTGTGCACCTCCAAGCCCATGATCAGACTCTTCAACGGTCCCATTATCACTGCATAGTCCTGATCATTCACCTCAGCCGCCACAGCCGACGACAGAGTTTCACCCTTTCGGGTCGAAGAAAAAGCATTAACCGCTCCCTCTGCACCACCTTTCAACATTCCCCTCGACATCTCGCCACCTCGCACACCCTTTCCATCTTTGACTCGCCTAACCCACCTCATCGTCTCTTCACCAGCCAATACCCACTTCCTCAAGCCCCGACTCTCATCAACCCTCCTTAACCCAACATCCAGAACCCCCGCCCCGAACCCCGCTTCAAACATATACCTCAACAAATCCAAAATCGCAGTATACAGATCCGAATGCGTGATCCAATCCTTCACGCTCGTATTCTCTAAATAGAAACGAACGACTTCCGGCATCAAAGAATGTTCGAAATGCGAGACAAAGGTCATGGAGAAAAATTCCGACGAAGATGGTGGAGTAGAAGTGAACACATCAACAAGGAGGTTCATACACCTCACAAAGACCACTTCAAGTCTGCGAGCCTGCGAGCCAATAGGTTTCGAGATCAAGTCCCTGATGAACACTTCCCGTTCCATATAATCTCCATTGACCTCCGCTAGATAGGCCTCATCAAATGCACTTAATGCTTCAAAGACCGCAATTGCCCGGACTCGCGAACAGCAATCATTGATTATGCTGCAAGGTACATTGCCCCCAGGACCTGTACAGTTTTTCAGGCACCTGGTCGTCGGAGAAGCACATCCACGACAATGGAGAATCGAGCAACGCGGACATGTGTGATGAAGTGCAACTGACGAAGCATAATTTTTCTTAGCATGACAAGCAAAAACGAATTAGCATGTGAAATTCAGAAGAAAAGAGGGAAACATACGGGATCATGAGGAGAGTATACGATACTTTCACCGCACTCTGAGCAGCTGCAGGCAGCTGTGTACACACCAAGGAACGACATATCCTCTTTCCCAAGCACATCGGAGCTCTGCTTCACCTCTTCACCGACCTCTTGCCCTTTTCCCTTTTCATCCTCCTTTTCCTCATCACTGCTATCCTTCTCTTCCTTTTTTTCATTTTTACTATCCTCCTCTTTCTCGCTTTCAATCTTATTATCCTTCTCTGTCTCCATTTCATTCCTACCATCCTCCTCTTTTTCTTTCTCGCCTTTCTCATCAATACCGCCATCCTCATCATCTGACTCCGAAAGCCACGAAACAGGCACAACAGCCTTCAAACCTACACCTCCTCTGAGCTGCTGCTGATACCGTCCACCAAAAACATTCGTAGAACCCACACCTAAACCACCAGGACGAACCCCACCCAAAATAGTGCTTGTAACAATAGGAGGGACAGAAAACAACTCTTCTGCATCTCTTGGTCTAACAGTATGCGGGCTCGAAGGCCTTGGTGGAGTCGAAGCAGCAGACGAAGAAGCACTCATACTCTTCGCAACAACGGCAGATGCGCAACTCGAAGCCATTGCCGAAGCAGTAGTACTGATGCTGACCCTCTTCTGATGCGAAGAAAAGGTCGATGAAGAAATGCTGATTGGCTCAGGTCCTCTGGTCGTACGAGGGGTTTGAGATGGCAGAGTCATCGCAGCAGATGCAGGCACATAAGTGGAAGATAGGGCCTGCGATCCTGATCCTACAACTTCATTTCGGCCACATTGTGCCGCATCTGAGCGTTTACGACTATGATCCCCACTAACGCCATTGATATTGGCTGAAATTGGTGTTGGACGAGAAGTGCTAACCCGCTTGGCGGCAGCAGAAGCAGAGGACGAAGGAGTCATTGTCATTGTCGGCTTGGAACTGATGGTAGCAGCGATCCTCGATTTATTCCTCTCCTTTTCTCTCTCCCTCTCTTTCTCAGCAGCAACCTTGGATGCCGAAGTCACAGTCACTGGACTCGCACTTGCGACACTGTGAGACGATGACGCAGAGACTGAGGTCGCAGAAGTGGCCGATGGTGAAGGTGATATCCCAGGTGAGGAGGTGACAGATGGCGACCGAGACGAGGCACTACTATGAGAGGTAGATGGAGTGACAAGAGCAGCAGTTGCATTGGTGGATGAAGAGAAAGCTGAAGCATTGTTCTTTATGTCGATCGTCAGGGCATCCAACATCGAGGTATGCGCCTTAACTACTGAAGAGAGAGCTGTGTGTAGACGTTCAGGTGAGGAGGAGATTGATCTCCTACGTACAGTCTCGGAATAGACACATCTCGACGTGCCTTGGGCATTGATAGCAGAATTATTTGTCATAACAGTAGATATAGGGATAGTTGAACTACCGCGAGCCTTGGCATTGTCGTGGATCGACTTGGATGCGGAAGTAAATTTTGTCGCAGCCTGAGCTTGTACCTGGGCATGAGCTGCAGCTACTGAGCTTGCAGAAGTATAAGGGCGAGACGGATTTGACCAATCTTTGGTCGGAGAAGTGGGGACAACGGTAGGAGTTGGCGGAGATGAAGATTTTTGGGACGAAGGTCCAGGAGAGGTGGTGGCGGTCGATGGACGAGATGAAATGAAGACGGTATTTGAGGACGATGCGGATGAGGAGGAAGAATCAGAATCACCACGTCTACGGCGACGGGATCTGGAATAAAATGCCTCAGCGGGAATAGTTACTGGGACAACACGATTTGGAGCGAAGTATGCGGAAGCTGATGTTTTTCGAGCGGCAGCAGATGCAGATGAAGAGAGAGAAGGCATGAATGTTGTGGAGGAATCTGTCGATGAGGGCGGTACGGAGGAAGGGACTGGAAGCTGATGCTGGGCAGAGGCAATATCGGGGTTCTGCAGGAGAGCACCTTGCAATGAGGCGACCCCCCAGTCCCTGGCCAGGAGCCTAGCAGCAGCCTCGTCATCGTCAGAGTATCGCTCAAGCACATCAGTGTTCAGTGGTGGCAGGGTCATTGAACTAGGACAGGCCAAATTTATTTTGCGAGAGACCTCAGAGATCTGGACTCGCTCCTCGTCTTCTTTTGCAGCTGTTTGCTCCGAGGCGCGCAATGCCTGGGCAAGAGCAGCACTGCTGAGAGCTTCCAGCGCATCTCTCTGAGCTTTGATGATGGACGCATCGTCCATGAATTTTACAAGGGCAGCATCCTTCTCCGAGAGAAACTCCCGGATAGTCAAGTCCTGGTTCGGCGGCAAGGATTTTGTATGCATTGACGATGGAGTATGTTATGGAAAGAACTGGGGTCAAATGGACATGGTGGTTAAAAGAAAAGAGGATTTGATAGTCGCCACATATAACACTTGACCAGGACGCGACACGTGCCTGCCATGTGTCCGGATTTGGCACAACCGGATGCCCTGGGTTGTGGGCAAACAAATATCAGACGGTGATGGAATGAATTATTTATTTTCACTGGCAACATCAAACTAGAAAAGTAAAAACACGCAGGAGCTTCGCGACACATAGAAGGATCATCAGTACACCTACCCCACTATTTGTGCTTCAAGTGGGGAAAATCGCTGAACAACCCCCGGTAACCAGAGGGGCACAATGTCAGGTCATAGATGCCCATCTCAAACCCATACATGTGAGAGCCATCATGAGAAAATGCCACGAGGAGACTAAATTGGCTAGAACTCCTGTCAGCCCTATGTCGGGACTCGAAGCGCCCCAGAAGTTCAACTGTCGATGGAACAGTAGAATCGTGGCTGATATTGACACGCCTGGCCGTGCGGCCGCAAGTACCAACCAGATATGTACTACCTTGTCCTACAAAGGGCCGGGAAACAGAATATGGATGGATTTCCGAACCGAGTCGATGAAGGAGATGCAAGTCCGGAAATGCCTTGTCGCTTGAGTCATCAATGGCATAGACCTTGATAGCGGACAAGACAATCACAGCCAGACGATCATGGGGAAGGAGGCGTGCAATGCATTGGTACTTATCCGAAATCCTGGCTCCTTCTAGAACTGATAGCTCCACAGATTTTTGAGAAACACTGGGATCAGCCGAAAGACGGCGAATCTGCAAGATTTCATCACCCCTCTCCCACAGACTGTAACATTGGAAAATACAACGGTCTGAGACTTCAACAGAATCCCGGGTACCATCAGAACCGATATCCCAGACGGTCGTCAAATGGGTTGCCTGGAATGGAGGATAGCGATCGGTACAGTAGTCCACTTGATAAATGGACGAAAGTTTTACCTGAGGTAGAATGAGGATTTGAGTAGGGCCAGAACTGCTGCACTCACTAGCCTCCGGTCTCCCGACATTAAAGAAAGCGACCCGGAAACTAGAATAAACATCTTCCTTGAAGGAAATCTGGAAAGTATTCAGAGGTGTTGCTTCTCCAGGATGGGATGCTTTGAAAAGACTATGATGTGCGCCAGAGTCCAAATCCACTACAGCCACTTCGTGTCGATCAAGTCCTAATAACCACCTGCCCCCTGGTAGAGCGATTTGACAGTGCGAAAACAGAACCGAGGCTGAGAGAGCGCCAACCACGCATCGTGAGCCCGAAAAATTTTCAGAGTGTATCGTCTCAGGTCGTCGAGCGACTGCAGGTTACTCATAACGTCATGCAGAGCTCTGCAAGTCTTGGCCGAGCAGTTAGGTTCACCAATACACCCATGATGAGAGAGAATTTTATCTGGGGAACAGCAAGAAGTCCTCGACGGTCAAGGCGAAGACAAATATCAAACAAGGTAAGGTCAGTATCGGGGGCTGGTTCAAGTTGGATAAATAGATTTGTATGCCATTATTTATACCCTTCCATAACGAGATTAATGACATTTCCAGCAAACGCAGCGCCTCGATATAATTCCAGCCAGCGAGGACAGTAGGAGTCGTAGGGTCGGGTGAATAAAAAGGTGTGATATTCTCTCCGACTTGTGTAGACATAATGTCAAAGTTTCCCACGACTACATTTCTCTCAATCTGATCATGTCTGCGTCGGATCCTTCTTGCCATACAATTGTGTTTGAGAGTAGTGCAGAATACCCTGGCACACAGGAACTCAGATCTGGCCTTGAGAAGGGCTCAGACGAGGTGAAAATCGAAACACTGCGCAAAATTATCATATCTACCATCAATGGCAACTCCCAGGCAAGTCAGCTCAGTATTCAACAAAGCACTCTTCTTTGAAGGTCCTCGATTAGCCCATGCTCATGATGCCTATTATGCAATATGTCATGCCCTCTCGGAACAAGCAGCTCAAAAAGTTGCTACATTTTTATTGGGAGGTCTGCCCAAAGTACGATGACAATGGCAAGCTAAAGCAAGAAATGATCCTCGTCGTGTGCGTTTTTCTCTCGCAACATCCAGCAGGGAGAGTGCTGATCCAATTCTTTCGCAGCAACGCAATCCGCAACGATCTGGCTAGTGTCTCAAATTCAGTTGATTCTATTCGCTAACACCAGTCTACTTTACAGCAACATCCAAATGAATATATCCGTGGTGCGACCCTGCGGTTCCTCCAGAAAATATCCAGAGACATGGAGCTCCTCGAACCTCTCGTCCCTACTTGTCGGTCATGTCTCGAGCATCGCCACTCTTACGTCCGCAAGAACGCTGTCTTCGCCGTTTACTCCATATATCGCGAATTCGAACACCTTATACCAGATGCACCTGAGCTCATGCACACGTTTCTCGTTGCAGAAACTGACTCAACGTGTAAAAGGAACGCATTCGTCTTCCTCGCACACTGTTCAGTGCAGAAGGCGGTGGAATATGTCTTGAGCATCTACGATTCAATTCAAAGTCTGGAAGAGGCACTTCAGATGAGTATTGTCGAGGTCATCAGGTTGGATTGCAAGAGTGACTCCGCACATCGCGTACGCGGCACTTCTTTCTCCTTGGATATCTTCTGACGTGCCTTCAACGCAGGCACGCTGGATTCGTTGCATCCTGGAATTGCTGACTGTGCCATCTCATGCGGTTAAATATGAAGCCGCAACAACTTTGACAACGCTGACACAAAATCCCGCTGCAGTCAAAGGTATTCAGTGTCTCTGAGTGACTCTGGATTTGGCTTATCCCATTTCCTGCAGCTGCTGCCTCTTGTCTGATTAACCTTGTTGTCAAAGAGTCAGATAACAATGTAAAGCTTATTGTTCTAGACCGTATCGAGAATCTTCGTTCTAAACATGGTCCTGTCATCGATGGACTTATCATGGACCTGCTACAAGTTCTGTCAAGGTCAGCACTCTGCCTCCCATATGCACTCTTTCTATCCAATTTATCGCCTTTTTCCTCAGTGCTGACATAGAGGTCCGACGCAAGGCTATAGGCATCGCCCTGAGCATGACGTCGAGCAGAAATGTGGAAGAAGTCATGCTGTTCCTCAAGAAGCAGCTTCAAAGAACACAAGAAGCCGATTTTGAAAAGGTTTGATTTTGTCCTAGTCCTTTTAACTTCAACTAATCCTGTTTCATAGGCCTCGGAATACCGCCAGCTCCTTATCCAATCTATCCACGTCACTGCTATCAAATTTTCCGAAGTTGCAGCTAGCGTTGTGCATGCTCTCATGGAATTTCTCGGGGACACCAACAACCCATCTGCCCTCGATGTGGTCGCTTTTGTTCGGTATGTGAGGCCTCCACCTATCCCGAGATGGCAAATTCAAAGGATGAAAAAAAAACAGCGAAGTTGTCGAGAAATTCCCCTCCCTGAGAGTCACCATTTGCGAGAAACTCATTTCCACTCTCTCTGAAATCAGGTCGGGTAAAGTCTTCCGGGGCGTACTCTGGATCATTGGCGAATACGTTGAGACGCTTCCAACTATATCGGAGACTATGCACGAGATTCGCAAAGTGCTGGGTGAAATTCCCATCTTGGCCTCGGAGCAACGGTTATTGGATGAAGCTTCGGATGAAGGTATTTCAAAAGAAGAGGATGGAGAGTCGAAAGAAAAGGGAAAAGATAAAACCAAGGCTGGACGTCCAAGAGTCCTGGCAGATGGTACCTATGCTACTGAGACTGCTTTCACAGGCGCTACCTCTGCACGACTGGAGGCTGTCAAAACTGCAACTAAGCCTCCTCTCAGAAGTGAGCAATTTTAGGTGTTTTGAGGTTGAGTCGTTTCTTGACATGTTACTGCGTCAGCTCTTCTCCTAGGCGGCGACTTCTTCACTGGGGTTGTCCTTGCTTCCGCTCTCACAAAGCTCGTTATCCGTTTCGTTCAGTTGTCGTCAGACACTACTGCTTCCAACGCTCTTACAGCTGAAGCCATGCTCATCATGGCTTCAATAGTTCGCGTCGGCCAGTCCAGATTTGTGACAACTCAGATTGACGAAGACTCGAACGAGCGGATCATGAACTGTATACAAACATTGAGCGAATTGGATGTCCAAGAACACAGGCCTGTTTTCAAGGAAGTGTTCCTGGATGACACGAGGAGGGCTTTCGAGAAGATGTTGAATGCTCAGGAGGTAAGGTTCACCACTTTTTATTTTGAAGGTTGACAGTGTGAATAGCTTCGACACCTGTTGATTAGAAACGCGCGGCAGAAAAGAAGAAGACAGAAAGCAAGCAAGCTGCCGTTACACAAGTTGACGACTTGCTTACGTTCCGTCAATTTTCAAAGAAGGCAGCAGATGACACGATTGATGTACGCTCTTTCCCCCCCACTCACTGGAGGTCCATGTATTTATTGGGAGATTCATTTAACCAGTTTGATGAGGATGTTGGACGCGCGACGGGTGCCGCAGAAGCGCGGGAGGATTTCATGTCCAATCTGAGTCGTATCACCCAATTGACTGGTACGTTGCTACCTTACTTACTATTCTACACATGCTATAGGACCGGCCTGTAGGTTTCTCGGACCCTATCTACGCAGAGGTCCTCGTCAAGATGCACGGCTTCGATATCTTGCTGGGTATATTTTTTTCATTGCCTCATTCCTTTTACTAACCTATCACGACTGTAGACGTCCTCCTCGTCAACCAAAGCTCCAACACGCTTCAGAATCTTTGTCTCGACTTTGCGACGTTGGGTGACCTCAAGATCGTCGAGCGGCCCTCAGTCTACACTCTCGCCCCGCACGGATTCCAAACGATCAAAGCGACCATCAAAGTTTCCTCAACCGAAACCGGTGTCATTTTCGGTAGCATACTCTGGGAAGGCCCCCATCTCACGGAACAATGCGTGATTTTGAACGACATTCACATCGATATCATGGATTATATAAAGCCGACTATGTGTAGTGAGGCTCAGGTGAGAGAATGCTTGATTATGGGCGCCACTCTTCAACGATGGGCTTCTCACTTTTTTTTTTTTTTTTGCTTTTTTGCTTTCACATTCCTTTTTTTTCGGTTTGACTATATTATATATCTAGTTCCGCAGTATGTGGACGGAATTTGAATGGGAGAATCGCGTCAATGTCAACTCTACACTCTCGTGAGGATGTTTGCTCTCTCTCTCTCTCTCTCTCTCTCGTTGAGCTCGTATCGACTGCGTTTTTTTTTCTTGTTTTGCTGTAGTGATCCTCGGGAATACCTTGAGCGAGTCATGAAAGTAACGAATATGTCTTGTTTGACGCCTGAGGGTGCGCTATCCGGCGATTGCGACTTTCTGTCGGCGAATATGTATGCTCGTAGTTTATTCGGTTCGTGATTAGCCGTCTGATTGCGCCACACAAACTGACACGCACGATTTGCACGAATTATTTACAGGGGAGGATGCACTAGCTAACCTGAGTATTGAGCGGACGGTTGCAGGAACTATCACAGGACACGTCCGCATCCGCAGTAAGACTCAAGGAATTGCTCTTTCACTTGGTGATAAGATTACTATGGGTGAGGCATGTCTCCCGTTTGGAAGTTCATCTGATCCAAGCCATTGGTTCAGCTCAAAAAGATAGCAAGACACTTTCCGTGTAATCCCTGTACTCATAGATTCATTCAATTGATCTTCTTTACTATCATTTTTGGACCAGATTCTGAAGCAAGTGGTTAACTACCCCCGAGAACTTTCTATACTGTATGTCTCGTGCAATATGTACAAGATTAACTATCTTTCAATATGTCTAAAAGTGCAAATAGCAATGTCAGCAAGGACCGTGAGGTAGGATGTATGTGCGGAGGTCTGCAGGGCAGTGATACAGGCTGTGAGACGGAGGAACTTTGCAAATCTATGTAACAGCGGCAAATGATGCGAGGATGAGGATGTATGAAATAATGATAGAAATGCACAGTGCAGAAATGATTGTTAAAGGAACAGAAAATGTTGGAAAATGTGAGGCACGAGAATTTTGTAAAGCATGCTGATAGTTCGGGCGGTCGAGACATTATTATGAATTATTTTGCAAGTCACAGTATGGGGACATTTTGGTCGTTTCGATGCAAGCGGGTTGAGGTCCAATGTTCAAATGCAGATTATTGATAATGCAGATGGATGAAGTAAGTTGGAAGGCAGGTCGAGATATCTTTTGCAGAAAAAATTGATGTTTTGAGATTGCTCTAAAAGTAATTTTGAGGTAAAGAGCGTCCAAGGGTAAACTTTTAGTAACCATAATATGCGCGCTCGAAGGAAATTGAATCTTGTTCTTCGCGATGACATGACAAACTACTTACCATGCGATCACTGCCACCGGGACTCAAAATCAGCCAAATTCAAAGCGAGCAGGTGACGAAATTGACTTACAATAACCAGATGACCTTGGAGCCAGTCTTACATCCGCGCAGGGTCACGATGTGGCCTCTGATGCACTCGTAGAGAAGAGCCCTTTGATCCTTGTCAGCCTATTGAAATATTAGAACGGCATCACAATATCACAACGAGCACTCGCCGTGGGCAAAACGCTGGCGATGAGTTGGCTTCCGGTGGCTGAAAGGGCGAGATCGACAATCATAGCGCGCCGGGCACTTCATGGCATTAGCTTCCTTTCCTTTCCTATCATGAGGTACAGTACATACCCCTTTGCCGGTTCACACATGCGCTTCACAACGAGATCAAGAGTATCCTTGCCACCTTCTTTCAGAGCCTTTGTGACGGACTTGGAGCCTTGTTCATTGGTAGAGAATTCAAGAAGTCCTTCCAACAAGTGATCGAGAGTCATGCGACGATGCTTTTCGGAACCGTGCTCGAGAACTGCATGCGACGTTAGTCTTCGTCAAAAAACA
>Ga0153987_1000216_pt1 | contig 20692 bp, 34 predicted proteins | sample TSNC071MetaG_FD_102279 | JGI IMG/M metagenome (GOLD analysis project Ga0153987, IMG submission 102279) | Attine ant fungus gardens microbial communities from North Carolina, USA - TSNC071 MetaG | ecosystem: Host-associated > Fungi > Mycelium > Unclassified | place: USA: North Carolina, William B...
CACAGCCTTTGGAGGAGAGGGCATGGGAACCTGCGCCATCATGGCGGTCAACTCATCGGGACGAAAGTAACAACTCAGAAAATCGAACCCAAAGTCAGAATCAAAATCATCGCAATTTACTGCACAAGAATCAACAGCAATCTAAAGGGAAGCGAAATCACAGTCAAAAGCAACAGCGTCGAGACTGGAGGAATGATGACTCAAACTTGAATAAGTAGGCTTCTCGAGCAGTTTTTTTTCATGAGATCTCATGATTTCTCTGGAATAGCTGGACTCGTCGTGACTATAATTCTCAGAATTGGAAATACAGCAAGGCTCATCAAACACAGCAACAAGGACCTCACTCACGACGGAAGCAATACCCCTCGCGTTCCCGCTCCCGCTCACCAGCTGAATCTCACTATTCGCGGTTATCCTCTCGTGGTCGCTCTAGGTCTACATCACGTTCTCCTGCACATAAACGTCGTCGTCGAGGATCTGATCAGTTGCCGCATGGTCAGACGCCCAGTGATAAAGATGCTCCGGGTTGGGTAGCACGTCAAGATCGAAATATATCTAGGTCACCGAGTCCTCGAAATGACCCAAAACCACTTCACTTGCGCCGTAAAAGTGTTTCTTCCGCATCCTCAACATCGTCGGGCCGCACAAGTCGAAGTACTAGCCCCAGCACGAAGACCAGACCGGTTCATCGCTTACCCATTTCAGATTCCGCAGCCCCAATGGATCTCGATATTGTGCCCCGGAACTCTCAACACGCTCACCCCCCCCGATTATCACATTCAAATGGAAAACATCAATCTCAGTGTGGAAGTGACAAAACTACTGATGTATGTCTCATCTTGTTTGTTCCCAAGCGAGGCCTGACTTGACTTTGGAACCAGACAGATCGGTTATCAAAGAGTTCAACGATGAAAACTGAGGTGCACTATAAGGAGACTATGCCCCCTCCGTCTATCATTCCTCCCCCTCGCTTCGGTAATTCTCCTTCTGACATCTCTGTATCTGAAAAGCTACATCCTCGCGTCAATATCCCGTCAAAACTAAGTCGTGTGCAATCTTCAAGCTCCAAATCTACTGTACGCCCTCAAGCAACGCCAAACTCGTCCCTTCGTAGATTCTTCCCTGGCGACGATGAGGATACTGAACAACAGCCAGTCGTCGAAGTCTCTTCCCCTCCTGTTCAACAGCAGCATCGACAGAAAGGGGGCCCGGCAGCTCCTAGTCAGGCTCCCGCTGAAAAGGGGGTATGGCCGCTACCTGAACATTCTGAGGAAGTGCAAACACCAAAAGTACCTCTTCGGATAGAAGAAGTGAATTCTTCTCATGTTGAATACATTCAAGATGGGGAAGATGTAACGGAGCAAGCCCCCCAACCTGATCTACAGGCCACTTCAAGGGATGGAGGCGGACTGGCGCCTCACCAGGTACCTCTAGTCCCTAAGTTGAGCGAGAAGCCCAGAAAATTCCTAGTCACGGCTGCATCACTTCCATCTGAGCCCTCTCCGGGACGCGGCCTATCCACACCTGTACCACCACTGTCATTATCTACAGTACCCAATCCATCAATTGACGAACCACATATTGTGAAACCGACTCACCAAGACAAGTCGCTCAAAGCATTTTACAATATCTTGACTCAAGTCGGTGAAGGGACTTTTGGAAAAGTATACAAGGCTCGTAACTCTGTGACTGGGGTACTCGTAGCTCTGAAACGAATACGAATGGAAACGGAGAAAGACGGGTTTCCTGTCACGGCGATGCGGGAAATCAAACTTCTGCAGTCGCTGCGACATGAGAACATTGTTCAGTTATATGAGATGATTGTCGCAAATGGTAAGTTTGATGAAAAATTCTACCCTCAATGATTAAATAAATCTGTGCAGGTTCTGTCTACATGGTATTCGAGTATAATCATCATGACTTGACAGGGGTTTTATCACAGACTCAGTTTGAATTCACTAATGCTCATTTGAAGTCACTGTGTTATCAAATGCTTGCTGGCCTGGCGTATCTCCATCACAAGGGTGTAGTTCACCGTGATATCAAGGGCTCTAATATCCTTATCAATAATTGTGGTGAACTCAAACTCGCTGATTTTGGTCTTGCACGATTCTACCAAAAGCGAAGGCGAACAGATTACACAAATCGTGTGATCACCTTGTGGTACCGTCCACCAGAATTGTTGTTTGGTGCGACTGTTTACGGGCCTGAGGTGGATATGTGGAGTGCAGGGTAAGCCTTCTGACGGTGTTTCATCTTTTTGACAGACGAGTGATTGTGTACATTCAGGTGTATTATGCTGGAACTGTTCACCAAAAAGCCTGTGTTCCAGGGTAATGACGAGATTCATCAGCTGGACGTCATCCACAAGATCCTCGGTACACCTACTGTCGAACGATGGCCCACTCTTGCGGACTTGCCGTGGTATGAATTGGCCAGGCCACACGATGAACTACCTAATCGTTTTCGTGACTTTTTTCAAAAGTAGGTTCCTCGTTTTAAACGCTATGTCTACATGTTTTTGATATTTCTCGAGGTGGATGTCTCCTGCAGCTCTTGACCTAGCGGAACGATTACTTGCTTACGATCCAATTCGGCGCCTGAGTGCTCTTCAAGCTATAGAAACGCCTTATTTCACACAAGAAGCACCGGCTGCTGAACAACCCAAAGGGTACGTCCAATTACACAGTTTGATTCAAGCGATTGATTTCCTACAGACTTATAGCACTCGAGGGCGAGTGGCATGAACTTGAAACGAAACGAGAACGAGCCAGAAAGCGGAAGAAAAATGAGGGCAGTGCATAGTGCATAGATTGTTTCTCGTACTCTTATTATCGTGCACAATTTATCATTAAAGTATGGATTTTGCAATGTAATGCTACAACGGGCACGATCCCAGACGGACCTCTATGCTGGCGAGGTAACTAAGCCTCTTTCTATGAGACACTGTACGATAGTCTCCACCTGTGTGGTTTTGGACATTAGGTGGATAGTATACCGGATATGGAGATAGCTCACATTGGCTGCTGTCTGTCTGATCTGCGCGTCCCACCGTTTTGTAAATGGTGCTCCTGTGTCCTCTACTTCTTCAAACTCGCCCAATCCTCCTGCTTTTCCTTGTGCATCGTCTTCTTCACGCTCATTTTCAAACAAGATTAATTTGACTACCTGGTCGATAGTGCCTTTTAAGCGACCTTGTTCAATCATCTTCCGGGCCATGTTCTCTGCTGCGCCAGGGGTTAGATCAAGGAGCGAGCCCAGTCCTCGGAACGTGATATTGTTGTATATCTTTGAACTAGCTAAAAGGTTGTGTTCCATGACTGCTCGATCGAGCACAGTCGAGGGACCAGTTCTTGAGCTTGTAGCAGGCTCACTGTTGTCGTCGTAGCTATCGTCATTGTTCGCAGATGCCAAACGATCGTTGGATGAAATCGAAATTTCGGCAAGTTGATGCTGTTTCAGAGTTTTCTCGAATTCCTTTATTTCAGCTGATCGGAGAATGTGATCAAGGAACATTTTTGAGAGGATATTATATGTTGGGAGATCTGCAGACCGCTCGTCGCGGTAAAGGGATGCTAAGACCCGGGATCGGTTGGGTCCGGCAGGGGCCAGAACGGCACAAGTCACAGCAGCAGTTCTATAACGACATAGACACGTTAGTCAAAATTGTCTTACGGATGGATTAAAATATATACCGTACAGCATGTGACGGCGCTCCTCTTCATCGATCTCCCCGACGTAACTGAGCTCGTGATAGCGGCTCGCGGCTTCTAGGAATTTGCGATTATAGTCACTGATTCTAGCCTGACAGAGTTTGAATTGAAGTGTGATTTCGCGATCACTTTCAGAGTGTATGAGAAGAGCTGCACGATTGTAATATGTCTCAGCTTGTACGGATTCTTCGTCTTCCAGGAGAAGCCGGACAATTCTGATATAGACACGCAGTTTATCTGCATCTGACACAGGCCTAGAATATGATGAAAGCTGATCCTGCGAAGAAGGGAAGGCAGACCTATACCTCTGTCCTGATTCAAGGGATGTGCTCATCAAGACTCGGGCTGCTTCACTCCATTCCTCCTCAAGCTCAAGCATGTCGGCAAGTTGAAATTTGAGTGCATTGACCTGTGACAACTCGGAGGGAGAGTCAGCAACTGGACTGCTATGGCACATACCTGTTCCTCGTAGCTAACGATCCGAGGCTGAACGGTTGCAAGAATATCTTTGACAACACATTTTCTGAGTTCATGATTCTTGATAGTACCTCCACCCAAGACTTTAACTAGTTCTGAAAGGACCTGTCTGCTAACCACAAGACCAATATTATCTTGATTGATCAATGTGTCTACAAGAGTATGGATGTCTTTCGAAATAAGAGCGGGATCTGGCTGAGAAACGATCTCCGAAATGAGAGAGATGAAAGCTGGACCCTTGTCCTTTTGTGCAAGTGTGGAGTATTGTGCAAGCTTGCCTTCCATGGCCGAGTGACTGCAAGGTGAAAGCCGCCTAATGAGCAACTTCCTTTTGTGGCACGATGCGAAGATCGTTGCCAGTATTCATCAGCGGCAACGAACTGACGCTGATGACGACTCAGCGTGGCAACCGTGTTCCTGCCTTCAGCCCTCAGCTCAGTGACTAACCGCCCTTCATCTCGGCCATCAAATTTTCAAGTTGGGTTCATTCGCTTCGCTGCAACGATCATACTAATTATAGGTTCTAATACTCTGCTCTCCTTAAAATGATGATACACAGCCGCTGGTCGACCACTCTTTCTCTTTCTCTTTCTCTTATCTCTTCGAAGTGTCTCGCCTCATGTCCTCCCATTTTTGTAGACCATCTCCCTTTCCTTTCCAAAAAGAGCCTATCAGTCCACCAGAAACGCTGCTGCATGATAATGTTTACCCCTCTGCAGCAGTAAATCCTTCAATGAGCAACCACCAGCGTGGAGGCAGGAATGAGGAGTCGGTTCCCCTCATTCAGACTGACACTATACCTTCTCATTCACGTCCTGCCCGTTCCTCTATACCATATCAAAACTCAGGCTTCCGGGATATACCTGGCAGGCCTGTTCATCGCAGTTATAGGTTTTTTGTCGTGGTTATTCCTCCCCCACGCCTCATTGATGAACACGGTCAATTTGGGCACACCTTGTCGTCCGGTCCCTTGCATAGGCTTTCTCAGGGAATAATCATGCCCCTGTTCCCTACAGTATGCCCTTAGAAGAATGATATTCTAGAATATGAACCTAACTTCCCTTCTAGGTGTACGGACAGCTTAATGCTATTGCGAAGGAGTTCAATTTTCCAAGTACGGCGGGGCTCTGCCTTTACCTCCATGTTAACGAGAGTGGTATCGTTACAACACCCCGGATATCTGATGAATCGTGGCATATGCTCTGGAGTCACCTCTTTGACTTGCCTAGTGTTCCTCGTAGCCCCCCGATTGGAGGAAGAATCGAGTTTGATATAGACTTTCAGCACGCACGTTGGTATTCATCGTGGCTGTCAACCTTCTCTCGAGATCAGGCTGAACGCCCTTTCTCGCATGCTGCACTTTCAATGGCTATATCATCTGAACCCCAGGACCTCGTTGACGGGCCGTTCCTTCATGGCCAGCTTCCTCCACCAGCTCAACGTCATAGTCATACTCCTCGGAAGCTATCACTCGTCGACCGCTTTGATCTACCTCTCAATCATCAAGAAGACAAGATTGGATCAAGGAGAAACTTAGAGCCGCCGGATGATATAGTCTTTAACACGAAAACCTTTTCACCCATCGTTCATGGAGAAGAGCCCCGTTCAGCCCGGGAGCAACTTGATAACAGAGTAAAGTCCTGGAGGAAGAGCGCTGTTGTGAAGTCCAGTTCTCTTGCAGGACAAGGACAAATTTGTCTGGAAGCCTCTGATCTGGAAGATAATGTATCCCTTGATGGGGACGTAACAGCTAGTACCAAGACTGAGCTCAACCTCGATGACTTCACTTGGTCCATTTCTTCAGCTGGTCCTGATGATCACGGCATCACATCTTTTGAGTCATCCTCAGAGCGTCTCCCTTCACCAGACATGGCCAGACGAATATTAGATGACTCCCTTCCCACTCCATCTACAGCAACTTCTTGGGGTCCACCTTTATCCTATCCTCCGACACCTTCCAGCAACCACAGGCCCCCTTCTCTGGATCTTGCATTTCTCTCTATCTTCAGCCCTGCTATGAGCCCTGTCACAGCAACGTCCTGGGGCCCATCATCCGCATCTTCGACATTTGATTTTTATCAGGAAGGACCTAGACCCCGGTCAATTCATCTCGGGGAGCGAGGGGAATTCAGCCGCCCAGTGACACCGTCAACTGCCACTTCTTGCAATGCGCAACTTTCATACCCACCTACGTTAACCACCCCCTTTCATCATGTACAAGACTCTGACCCTGCACAGGAACTTAGACTGTCACTCAAGGGTCGACCGTGGCCCTTCGTTTGGCCGTATTTCGAGCCCGTTCTCACACCAGTGGGAAATCCACAACCCGAAAGTCAACCCTGGCATTTTGTCTGGCCTTACTTTGAAGATCAAAAGATAGAAGGTTCAATCGATATCATCAAGTCAGCTTCAACCTCAAGATATCCTTTCTTATTGATCTGTAAGCTCTTACCCAAAAATGCCTCAATTACTCATTTGCATCATGTAGACCCGCCCGTTTACCCCTACTTCAATATATACCCACCTGCTTACTCACTGTGCCTGGATAGTGATAGTCCTCTGAAAGTAATTCTCGAAACACGTGACCCCTCCGCGCAAAATTGTACGCATATTTTTGAAAATACGCAGTATCATTGATCATGGATTTTTTCCAGATCTCCTTGTTGACTCCCACGATGTTGGGGTTTATTCAGAGATCCAAGAATCGAAAGACAGTTGCAATCCAATTTTTGTCGCATCATCCCAGTATCCTTCATTCAATATTTGTAAGTTTTCTACACTAGGACAGGGCCTTCAGAGCATTCACCTTAGAGGTAGACCCTGCCATATCTCCATCAAAGGCTTCATCCAGTATGTCAACAAATTCAAAGCTGGCAAAATATTGCTGAGCATCTTCCAGTTTCTCCTCCAGCGACAATATGTTTATCATATGGCATATATCCCAGTCTAGTTATATGTAAACAGTATCCCTCTAAACCTGACAAGTGTTCTCATCTATGGACTTAGATCCCGCCAAAGCCGTTGGAGTATCGACAAACAAGACAGCATTAGCGCAACAGCACATCAGAACTGTTCTTTCAGCTCATTACCCCAACTTCAATCTCTGTAAGTAGTCTATTAGTACGCTGTAGAAAAGATTGAAAACTGGGATTTTGATTGAGATCCAGCTGTGTATCCCGACTTTGATATCCATCCAGTCTCCTCGAAATATGATGAGGAGACGGCAACTCTTCCGCTGATCATTGTGTCCGGATCGCAGTATCCCGTTTTTGATTTATGTAGGTCTCATCTGATACTTATTGTTTCAGACTTCTGATTTGATTTTTCCAGATCCCGTGGTGTACCCCAACTTTAACATATATCCTCCTGAGGCTGGAAGTCATGCGATCTCTATGCAAATCATTCCTAAAACAATTACCGTCACAAAGAACGATGCCTGTGAGCTCAACCCTGGTCTTCATATGTGATGTCTTACCATTCAACAGATCCTATCCTTCGTCCTTATCCTACGGTGTATCCATATTTCGATTTGTATCTCCCCAAGCTACCCGTGGTGGTATCACCACAAATCACGGAGTTGACTGTACTATCTCCCTTTGCACCGACTCGTACAACTTTTGACAACCGTATGTGTATTTTTCCAAGATATGCAGATCCTATATCTTATCCACATATTCCCCTTTACCTACCGGTCACAGATCAAGTCAACCTAGAAAGACTCGAGGCAGAACGAGGGGAAATTTTTTCACGCTACCCCTACCTTCAAATATGTGAGACTTTGAAATCGGTTGTTTGGTCCTCATGATCTGACTGGGTGATAAGATAAACCGGTATATCCAAACATGAGTATATATCCTCCAATTGCCGTAATCGTGTCGATTCCATCACGACACGGGACCCAGGACAGCGTTCCGGGTTCAAGTAAGCCTCGCGCAGCAAATCGAAGATCTCATCGTGACCTCCACCAAGAAGTATTCCCCAATTCTTTAATACGCACGCCCAGCGGTACCGGATCGAGCCGCCCTGAGATTCATCCACGACCTCTGAATATTCCACCTAACTATGGTCACCGACGCATCTCAACAACGCGGTCTCCAACAGGTCCAGCATTACGCAAATTGGCTACACCACCCGCTCTTCCAAACAAGTTCTCCATTCCTCTGTCCCCGAAGAATGGGATCCCCAATTTGCCAAATGCCATGGACCAAATGACCGAGTTTAGAACTGAAACCTCAACAACGCGATTTTCTTTATCAACTCAGCCGCCATCAAGGGATACATCCCTGGATGCCATAACAGCGAGGCAAAAAGTGACTATCACATAAATCTCTATCCAAATTGGTAGATTTGCCAGCTCGCTTTGAGTGAACGACCAGTCAGACTTAGACAGAATAAAATCAGTTGTGCACACTGAACATTACATGATCAGTCGATTATTGAACAATCATTCCTTGCTAACTTGCGCTAGCATGACTCATAGACTTCTGGTTCCCTTATGTATTACATATAATAGTTTACTTCAATGGTGTTGAATAACTGGAGAAATGAGATTGGAAACACCTTTATGCACAGCTGCTGGAAAGCAGTGGAGAAAACCACTAGCGAGAACATAGAAAAGGATTATCCGACTGAAGCTCAGACTGAGAACCGCTTTTGTTGATCATTGTCGATCCAGAGAATGTCGATGGTGCTGACGGGGGAGTTCCAGACGAAGTAGAGATCGATGGACCAGCGACGTGTGACATCCGCTGTTGCCTCTTTATCTCGTCCTTTACTTCTTTTTGCTGCCGATCATCTATAAATGCCAACTTCACCTGAGGACGGTATTAGCAGAAAGACAACCGTAGTAAGGTGAATTTCACTCTTTCTGCTGCTGCTGCTGCATCTGCCTTCTCGTTTGCTTTAGCCCTGGCAGCTCGCTCTGCCTTTTCCGTTTCTAGCCCGAGATGATCACGGAGGATTTTTGCCCCAGTACGAAGATCATCCATATAACGAGGTACGAACTTATAGAACGGCTGGAAATTCTCCACCTGCATCAAACCATCACCCATCCTTATAAGCAACCAGATATTTTGCCTGGTTGAGAGCGTGATTTGCGCACCTCTGGTTTAAAACCCATCTACATCCATTTTTTTGTTGTGAACTGTGACCATATTAGATCAAGAACGCCCTCACCTCAATTGCATACTCAATTGCTCCCTTCGGTTTAATCAATTCCCGTTGTATGACGACGTTTGTAGACTTAAATTGCTTAAACTTGGGATTCTCTGGGTCCCGGAGCAAGTTATCAGCAATAGTTAATAAGGTCTGGATGAAAGTCCAGCAAAGAGGGTTATGATCAAGGGGTTCAACTCGAATAGCCATTAAAATTGGTTTACTTTGAGCGAAGAGCTAGCTTGCTCCTTGGAATTGGGTCGAAGGATCCCTGGATTGATCAAACGGCGAAACGCCTGACGCCGGTCGTGTTCTGCTGTGAGCTGTGTGGGTGACTTTTGCTTAGGGGCTTGACTGGCTCGGGCTAGAGCTGCTGCTGCTGCTGCGTCAGCAGATGATCGACAATTCTCAGGTACTTCAGGAAGAGATGACATTTCTAATTCTTGAAGATTGGGTGCCGGTGCCGTGGTGATATTGAGCCCAGTCACGTTGTTCTAATATAAGGCACATCGCTATTCTTTTTTTTTTAATTTTTATGAATTATAAGGCCAACTACTCTAAATACAGATGAGCAGAAGGCAATTGGGAGCACAGTGGCAGACCCTGTGGCATGTGTTGTAAGCATGCCTCCCAAGTACCAACTGTGTAGTTAGTGTTAGAGCATAAGTCGTGAAGACTTAGGGCAACTCTCTGAAACATACCCGAGAAATCCCTTGTTCCAAACACTGGACTAGGGAACTTGCAACAATCACCATGCCTTTTAGCTTCTACTGATTCTATTGTGTCATAGTTAGTTCACTCTGCTCACTCTGCTCAATTTCTCTGCCTTTCTGTGGCCTGTTGCATGTTGCATTCAGCTTGCTTTGCTCGCTTCCAGCCACTCAAATATTATTTCTGATTATTTTTGTTTAAAGTTGGAAAAAACATGTGTGAGCCACCTCAGTTGCCTGAGTTGCCTGCCACTCAAGTACATTTTTTTCTGAATTGAATTTGAAAGTGAAAGTGTCACAAGGGAATTTGTACACAAGATCTATTAAGTAAGCCAAGATCTAGAGTACACCTCCTCACAATCGTTTGGCCCTCAAGAAACAGCAAGGTCCTCAGCTAAGGTTTTTATGGTCTCACATTCCGCCTATCGTTTCCACTGATGATCCAAGAAGAAAAACTAACAATTTTGGAGATGGAAGACGCTGCAAATGCACGAAAGCCAGTTTTTGAATCAAGGTTCTTTAGCGCACTTCATGCGCCTGGCGAGAATCCTCAGATTAATCCTCGCCTCAAGGAACAGCATCTGGCGACAACCAAGGGCGCAGTTTGGACGCGATTCCCTCCTGAACCTAATGGTTACTTACATATTGGACATTCAAAAGCCATATTCATCAACTTCGGGTACGCGGATTACTTCGGAGGGAAATGTTATTTGCGATATGACGACACCAACCCTGAGAAGGAGGAGGCTCGGTACTTTGAAAATATCTTAGAAATGGTTAGGTGGCTTGGTTTTGAGCCGTGGAAAATCACTTACTCTAGTGATTATTTCGATGAACTCTACTACCTTGCTGTAGAGCTCATCAAGAGAGGAAAGGCTTATGTCTGCCATTGCACTCGTGAGTAAATATGTCATCATAATGTTTGATCTCAGATCCATACCGGGTCTATGCAGAGGAGGAGATCAAGGCAGATCGTGGAGAGAAAAGAGCAAAACCTCGGCCATGTATTCATCGTGATCGACCAGTAGAAGAGTCTATCATCGAATTTGAAAACATGAAAAATGGGAAATACAAGCCGAAGGACGCTGCTCTTAGAATGAAACAAGACCTTGAAGACGGGAATCCCCAGATGTGGGATTTGACTGCCTATCGTGTCCTTGAAACACCTCACCATCGGACACATGATAAATGGAAGATATACCCTACATATGACTTCACCCATTGTCTTGTCGATAGCATGGAAAACATCTCGTGGGTGATTTCATTCTCTTAGTTTGGCTACATGCTTCATCTACGCTAGGCATTCGCTCTGTACATCAGAGTTTATTGCTTCTCGTCAATCCTACGATTGGCTTTGTGATGCTTTAGATGTCTACAAACCTAAGCAATCCGAGTACGGTCGCCTGAACCTTGAAGGCACCATCATGTCTAAGCGAAAGATCTCAAAGCTCGTTGAAGAGGGTTTGGTCACTGACTGGGACGATCCCCGACTTTACACTCTTAATGCACTCAGACGTCGGGGTGTTCCGCCAGGTGCTATCCTCTCATTTGTCGGCTCTCTTGGTGTCTCCACTGCCACTACTAGCATTGAAATCGCTCGATTTGAACAGACTGTCCGCCAGTATCTTGAGGGAACAGCTCCCCGTCTCCTCATGGTCCTATGTCCACTCAAGGTTATTCTTGAGAATGTTACCGAGGACTATGTTCTAATGATAGAAAAACCTCTTCATCCCAAAGTACCCGAGCTGGGTACAAGTAAGGTACCGTTCACCCGCACGATCTACATCGATCGTAGCGATTTTCGCCTCGAGGACTCTAGAGATTACTTCCGTCTAGCCCCAGGGAAGACAGTTGGATTGTTCCAAGCACCTCATCCTATCACCTGCATATCGTATAAGACAGATTCTGGAACAGGAATGGTCACTGAGCTGATTTGTAAATTGGAGGACGAAGGGCCTCGGAAGAAACCTCGAGCATTTATTCAGTGGGTTGCTGAGCACACACCCTCTGGTAGCCCAATCAAGGTTGATGAAGCTCGGATCTTCCACCGACTTTTCAGGAGTGACCGCCCCGATTCCAATTTCCAAAATGTCGATCCCGACAGTTTGCAAATCATCAAGGGAGCCATGATAGAAGTGGGTTTTTGGATTATGGCGATAAAATCTATATCCGAAAATCGCAAAGAGGCCGAAGAACGGACGGAAAAAGCTCTCCAGGAGAACAAAAATGTCAATACGGCAACAGATGCACCTCGGATCACTAGCGATCAGCTCGTAGGTAACGAATGCATCAGATTCCAAGGGCTCCGAACAGCCTATTTCGCAGTCGATAAAGATTCTCGGATTGCAGCTTTCGATGAACCATTTGATATGCAGGCTGAGCAAAGACAAGGAGATTACTTAGTCTTGAACCAGATTGTCAGTTTGAAGGACTCCAAAAAATCCATATAGTAAGGATGTTCAAAGACACTGCTGGTATCCAGAGCTGTAATGTAATAAAAAGTTCGGAATAATCCACCATGACAATAAGGTATACATGCAGAAAATTGTGACAGAACATGAAAGGTCATAAAAAAAGACTCTAGGAAGACAAGCAAAATTTAATATTCAGCTTCTTCAATGTCCACTGAATCGATGTCAACTTCCTCATAATCCTTCTCCAAAGCAGGCAAGTCCTCACGAGCCTCAGAGAATTCACCTTCTTCCATACCCTCGCCAACATACCAATGTACGAAGGCACGTTTGGAGTATAGGAGATCGAATTTGTGGTCGAGACGACTCCAAGCAGAGCCGATGGCCGTAGTGTTTATCAACGAGCACACATTGCGGGAGACCTTTGCCAAATCACCGCCGGGGATGTGAGCAGGGGGCTCGTTGCAGATGCCGAGCTTGAAACCAGTAGGACACCAATCGACGAACTGGATGGTTTTCCTGGACTTGATGATGGAGATAGCAGTACTAACCTCCTTAGGAGCAATATCACCACGAAAGAGCAAAGCGCAAGCCACTGCTTTTAGATGAGTACATGACTAGACATGAGAGACGAATGACTGACTGTGTTTGCCCTCTCGGGGATCACATTGGACCATCTGGCTGCCAGGTTCGAAGCAGGAGGAAGTTATATCAGCCACTGAATTTTGCTCATGGCTAGCTTTTTCGTCAGAGGTGATGGGGGCCAAGGTGGCAACTGGGAAATGGATTCGAGGGAAGCTTTCAAGAAGCATCATCAGCAAGTCCTTGATAATGAGAAAGACACGACGGACTTACGGGACCAAGTTGGTTTGGAATTCGTTCAAGTCGACATTCAAGGAGCCGTCAAAACGTAACGAGGCGGTGACGGAGGATACAACTTGGGCAATCAGCCTATTGAGATTTAGAAAAGAAGGAGTTTGGTTGGAGAAGTTTGTCTTGCAGATGTTGTATATCGATTCATTATCCATCTAGTTTTTCAGAGTTAGGATTGCAAGATGGGAAGGCGTTGATTTGTATGCCAAGTCTCACCATAAGACTACAGTCAGAGTGTTCAAGAGCTGTGTGGGTGGTGAGGACCGAGTTGTAAGGCTCAACAGTGGAGGTTGCCATTTCAGGACCTGGATACAAGGCCAATTCTAACCTAGACTTTTTGCCGTAGTCCGTAGAAAGACGTTCGAGCAGGAGAGCTCCAAAACCGGAGCCAGTGCCACCACCGAGCGAGTGGAAAACGAAGAATCCCTGAAGACCAGAGCAGTTGTCTGTGAGGCGGCGAACTCTATCCATCGTATCATCCAACATGCCCCTTCCGATGGTATAGTACCCCCGCGCGTCTATGAAGTGCTACAATGACCCAATTAGGAAAGCACCAACATAAAGATACATACAATTGTTAGCAGCGTCCTCCTTGCCATTGAATAAAGTGTCGGGGTGAAAGAAATCCTTGAGAGCGCCGGTCTTTACATCGTCGATGACACCAGGTTCAAGATCCACGTAGAGCGAGCGAGGTACATGCTTGCCACTAGAAGTCTCGGAGAAGAAAGTACGAAGGCCATCGTCTTCAGATGAACAATCTTCTACCAGGCGACCATCATACTGAAAGTGATTGAGTACTAGACAAAACGTGAGAACGAAAGAAACTCACGCCAAGCTTGTGTTCCCTAGTATAGACCTCCCCTGTGATAACCGGATCAGTATCATCCTCTTCTCACGACAGCGAACAAACAAAACGCGTGTTGCCGTGTATCTTTCTCGCGACAAAAGCAAGATATGCTTACAGCAGGCACCGCCAATCTGAATACCACCCTGACCCACGTGCAGAGAGATGACTTCACGCATTCCTCAGACGGAAAGACTGTACGGGGGTGCATATGTGCGATCAGTGTACAGGAAATGTGCAAAGTTATCAAAGGCACTTACAAGGGAATAGAAAAAAGCCAATGACGAGAAAGCACCGCATCACCCTATTAATTTTATATACGAACTTTCACACGATCAAACATTTGTCACAGATTGAATGTTTAAACCATCAATGCTTTTCCACTGCACTGTCAACTCAATCAGGATTGATTTGGCCATTCTGTCGGTCAAAAACAGACGATGAGACATGCACTAGATGTTTTTGAAAACTTCCAGAGGTCAATCATGGGCATGTGAACAACGTTCCAGAATGACATAACTTGAGCGAGCCATTTTTGATGGCAGATCAGGACTTACATGCTAATTCAGGAATTTTATTATAATTTCAAGGTGAGCAACCAATTAGTTTTACCAATCTGGAATCATCTATCATATTTTGATAGATCTAAAAGGGGATTTTGATTATATGTGGTACATGTAATCAAATCTGTGTTGACCAATGTCTACCTGGAACCAGTATCTGTTGTGTCCTGCCTACCAAACGCAACATGATCTCTTGCCGCACTGACGCCATAAATGCATTGAAGCCTAAGAAGCAGCGACCAATGCAAGTTGTTTATACACCTCACGCCTCACTTTGTGATACAACTCCGAGACGTTCCCCTCCAACTCGACGGATCCTTTCGCTTTCTTTCGAACTGCTATGGTTTCTTCGGTGGGGCTTTCTTCACCATCACCCAGTCTAGATCCCCCGCAGATGAGAACACCTTCACCAATCAATCTGGCCTGAACGTTGATCGCGGAAAGTCTGTGCTTGAGTGCAGTCAACTTTAGTTCACCAATCATTGTCGAATGAGGAAGCGCAACCCTTGGACGTGATCCTAGTATACGATTCTTTGAGGAGTTGATCACTTCATTTCTGTCTGTGGGGGTAGGTAGACAGACAGACTCGAGTGTAGGTATTGTCGACGTAGCATGAGCAATAACACGGCCACGCACGTAGCCTATCTCGTTGTCTTCAAACTAGAAAGTGTCGGAAGGTAATATATGATGTAATTGGTATATAGACTCACCCTAGACATTCGAAGAGAGGTGAGGAGATCCTCACTAATGGATATAGAGAAAGTATTCGTTTGTTGCCCAATCTGGACGCTCTCACCAACCGAAGGAGCGTAGATATCCTTAGTCATTGTACGAATATTATTCCAACTGTCGAGGAGAGAATTTGTAGCTGGTTCGGATGCCGAGACAAGGATCTACAATAGAAGGTGAGATTCTCATGTAAATAATTGTTTGTAGATATTTAACCATTTTTCGCGGGTTGACCTGAGGTATGATTGTCTTGACGGCACGCCCATCGCTGAGACCCTCCAAATCGACAAATAATAACCGACAGGCAAGCTGAACATCGACATTCATTGTCACATATTTAGATGGGGGCTCTTTTATTTTCTGCAATAAACACCTCAGTAAACAATGACTAACCATAACCAAGTCTGTATACCTTGGCTTCTTCCTCCTGCTGAATTTTTCGCTTGTAGTCTTTGATTTCGTCACTCTCAGCTGCCTCCTCTAGTGCCTTCCCTTTTCGTAACCACATGCCTACATCAATGGTTTCACCATACTCGTCGACTCTTCGCTTCTTTTCAACATATGGAAACATCCGAAAGCGCTGTGTTTGACTTCCAGCAGTTTTGAAAAATGAAGTTGCCCTTGAAACATTTCCCTTCAAATATATGTCGAACGAAAGGAATTGTTTCGTCAAGCCTTCATCCCCATCCAGCGCCCAGTCCGACGAGTCTAAGTTATCTGCTTTGCGCCGCCGCAATCTTCCATCATCATCATCCAAATCTATGTCCATGTCGTCCTCCAATGTCCTCCTCACTTCATCTTCCTCATCGGCATCTGAGTCAGAATCTGACTCACTTTCATCCTCATCAGCTTCAAGTATGCGTTGACTACGCACAAGTGCGGCTTGTTGGGCAGCTTCCTTATCCTTCCTTTCCTTTTCTTGCTGGAGGTAGGCATCCAATTCAGCACCTTGTAGCGGTACTTTGTTGTGCATCTGGCGAGGTCTTAGAAATATTTATAACTTGACCTTTTTCTCACCTTCAAGTCGAGAATTCCATCTAACATGATATTATTGCCAATTTTGCCCTTGTCCCACTTGTCATCGACACGCTGTCGGTCATTCCACCGGTCGAAAAGCAACCGACCGAGCGTTCCCTCGTTTTCCCGACTGGTGAGTAAAACAACATTATCAGGAATTGCAGCAAAATCAGCAAACATATTTCTCGAGGGACCGTGAGACAAAGAGGCTGGGACAGCTAGAATGAGCTTTGGATCTTTGGAAGAGTAAGTTTGAAGTAGCGCCTGAGGACTGGGAAAAATTTCCAGATGTCTAGAAACTGATTCAATTAATCGTGAATTTCCATAAAGGTATCAGACTCGCTTGAATCGCAGGGATAAAGCCCCGAGTGCTTCATTGTCATCATCGTCATCTCGTTTCCGTTTGTTACGTTCCTTTGCTGTCTCTTCGCCCACATCTTCCTTGCTGATCGTACCCCCCAACCACTCCATCATACTCCGCACAAAAGTGAGCATATCCTTCCCAGATCTCGCGAGTAGACATATTGGGTACCGTAGGCGTGAGTAATTCCAGTGTTGATCCAGCAGAACTAGAAGTTCCAGTATACGAGTGCTGGAGTCGCACGGAAGTAAAAGAGAGGATCGAGAGGAAAGTGTTGCAGTTATTGTGTCTAGAGACCCATGAGCCGAAAAACAAGTTGAGGCCTAGATTAAGCTCACCTATCAGTGCCGCATCTCTATCTTTCCGTCGACTCGTGATTACATTGCCTCGGCCGGCATCAGTGATGAGGAGATCTGGTCTTGCTAGCGGTTCAAATATCTCACCGCTAGCGTTTCTCATGAGTATAGTTCCATCCAGATGCCGTTCTCTCATATGATTTATGTGAACGGCGTAGATGATGGTCCCTGATGTCGGCGAGCGGATTTTCCATATTGTTCCACCTAGGGAATGCCCTGCATTAAAAGGTGTGATGGTGATTCCCTGGCACTTCCCTAAAAGTGATGAAGTTAGTCTGTCCCTTGAACCATCACAGTGGAGAGCATACCTTGAAGGTGGGTTGGTTGCGAGTAACGAAGCGTGTTAAGGTGTTCAAAAGCATCCTGTACTTCTACCAGAGTAGAGATATATCTACCCGACTTGGTTTGTGTTCTATGTAGAGGGTCATGGGGCGAAATGCCATTGTCCTCTTGGCACATTCCGTCGCTCTCCTCTTCTTGTACTGGTTCGTCCCCGATGTCCTGCTCATCCCTGATCCCCTCTACGTCTTCTATTGCTGCTATTTTCCCCATCGCCTGAACAGGTAGCGTTGAGTATGCTGTGGCCTTCAAGCCCCATCTTGAGTATGCGTATGGATACAATCCAGAATGGGCCAGGTCACCATGGGAGAGTAGCACTAGGTCAATCGTAGGCGCGATCCTGGAAACATTGTTAGTTGCTGAGCGCAGATATCATTCGCGCAGGCACTGACCGACGAAGGGTTTCGCAATACTCTGCCCAGTGATACTGGGATTTCGAATTGTCATCGTCACCAGCTGCCGTGGAAGGACTTTCAGGTGACCAGTCAGGTGAACCACAGTCGAGCAGGATGCGAACATCGTCAACCTGGAGCAAATATGACAGTGGAGAGACGGAGTCTGAGCGAGCAGCCCCAGATAGTGGAGTGAAGGTAATCATAGCCTCTGGGAAAGTGTACTTGGCTGAGGTCAACAGCTGACTAGTCACTTACGAGAAATTAAACCAAAATACCGAGAGTCATCGTGATCAAACCAACTACCAACGTCATTGAAACAAAACATACTACTCGTCATACTTGCCTCGGTCGTTTCTAGTACTCACCAATCTTCAACAATCGAATGGTCGAGTTCAGTCCATGGTTTCTCTGTGTTTCTGATTCCTATGCCAGAAATGTCTTGTTATTGTTGTTTATCTTTCCTCCCTTCTCCTTTGCAGCTCCAATTCACGGTTCCTCGGCACCCTCAAATTGGTTGGCTTGTCTGACGGCTCTCTTGGTCTTTTCTGTTGTGTGCTTGTCGACCTTCAAGATTCTCTTCGTTCGACACCGCAAGTTTATCAATTTAAGAGGCCCACCGCCAGTCCACAGGCAATGTTTATCCAGGAGCACGAAATCGTTCAACTTTCCCGCATATAAAAGTAACGGAAACTGTAAGGCAGGCTTCCTCATTGGCTTGTTTGGTTCTCCGTCTTTTGAAATCCGCTCAAAACCAAGCGACCTCACCTTGATATATCCGGGCGCAGATACATCTGGATCTTCTCAAAAACACGATGTCTCGGGCGACACAGTAACAACCTATAACACGAAGAGTTCCACCTTTTCGACTGGTCCAGTTGTCCTCTTCAACGATCAGACTCCATTTCATATACACAGATACAACAACAGGCCTTCATGCTTTTCTGCATCCTTGACCAAGAACACCATTTCTCGGTTTCTGCATTCACAGCTGTCATTTGACCTCGGTAGGATCGGTCGGAAAAAAGGGCACGTTGAAGTATCAGCTTCTCGGGAGTCCCTCCCTTGGCCCCATAATCACCTCGAGCATACAACCCTTCGCCTAGTGAAACTTTACACTGAGCCTGAAGCTTCCCTACCATTCTACACAGATCCTGGGGCTATTTCTGGACTACCATCGCCACAAGCTACTCATGGGTTTGCAGTAGCCCACCTGAACCGCTCTTGTCTATCTCCCATATCGTCCCTTCCGTCCCTCCCCACTCGTAGCCCGGATGTTGAGGATCATATGCTTGCAGTCTCTCTCCCAGACAGAAGAGCCGATCATCCTTACAACAATACTCTCGTGAAGCCCGGTCGCCATAGATCTCGGAGAGCCTCACTTTCACCGAACTTGAGTGTGATTGAGGAGATTTGCCATGCGTCTGTTTCTAACCTTCCAGGGTCTACTAACGAGCAAACTGGTCCTACATGCGATATTATGAACTCTCTGACGATCTTCAGTGCCTATGACAATTTAAAAAGGAGGGAGAAAATGAGGCCCTCTACACTTCGTACTCGACGGAGCCCACCGCTAGGCCCCTCCCCACTTCGTTCAATGATACTACCTGACATCGTCGAGAGCGATCACTCTGTCCCAGGACGCACCACAATTGACGAGATTAAGGGTTGTCCTGTGCCCAGGCGAAAACCCCTCGGCTTAGGGATACCTTCTGTTAAGCTCTCACCGCCGAACAAAGAGGAGATCAAATTACAAGACTGCCAACAGAACACCTCGGAAGGGATCACAGGGAGTAAGGAAAGTATGCTGGATTTTCTTCGTGAACTTGCGGAAGAAACAAGAGAATGGGATGAAAGCATCGTGTTAGATGAGGGTTTTAGGAACATGATCCAACGCTCTCAGGCAATTCTTGGCTGCACTTCATTAGAGAATGTAAACATCAAGTGTTCAACGCCCAAGGTTCCTCCTGGGTCTGATGGCAATAAAACATCCCCCAAATTTGTTTCATTCTGGCTAGAAGATTCTCCGAGCCCGTGAACAAAGGTTTGTGTGCTCGTAAATATCAATCAAAATCACATACATAAACGCCGGTGTTATTGAGGGATCTCTTCATTCCTTCCACATGTCATTCGTTCTCTTTCTATGATTGCACTTCGATTCTTCATTGTATACTACTGAAATGCATTCATTACAAATTTGTAATCCGCGCCACCCTAGCCCGCCTTTGTTAACCATTTCTTCAATGTCACTTGTCCCGCTTTCTCAACTACCCCCCTGACATCTTTTATTTCCAACATTAGTCTATATTTGGAAAACTCCTTTGAGGAAGAAGTGGCAGCAGCAGCGACAAACATTCGAGAAGCTACAAGGTACTCAAAAGCCTATGCACACAGCTATCAGTATATGGGTTATTGTTATAGAGGAGGCTCACGCTGAGCAGAACAGCCTTGCTACACCGAACCATGCCAACACTTCCCCCGTTGACTTGAACCGGGGCAACCATCGATGTCCGAAGCTGATTTCGAAATGCAGCGAAAAGCATCTCAAAGGTGAAGATGTCATGGCCAGATGTTATGGTATGAATAGACGAAATCAGGAGACACAGGGCAGGATATGGGAGATCTGAAAACGAGTTTGACCCCAAGTTTCTCAGCAGCAAGAAACCAACATACCCAAGGAGTCGTACAAGGGTGGTCTTGAGCGTTGGGAGCTGATAGCTTGAGAAATTATTAAGGGAGATAAGAAAGGAGAG
>Ga0153987_1000218_pt1 | contig 20642 bp, 23 predicted proteins | sample TSNC071MetaG_FD_102279 | JGI IMG/M metagenome (GOLD analysis project Ga0153987, IMG submission 102279) | Attine ant fungus gardens microbial communities from North Carolina, USA - TSNC071 MetaG | ecosystem: Host-associated > Fungi > Mycelium > Unclassified | place: USA: North Carolina, William B...
CCCCCCTTTTCCCCCCCCACCCCCCACCCCCCCCCCCCCCCCCCCCCACCCCCCCCCCTTACCCCCCCCACCCAACCCACCCCCCCCCCCCCCCCCCCTCTCACTGGTAAGCAAGAAACATGAAGAAAAAAGAGAAAAAAAAGCTGAATTCATCAGATGACTGTGTGGGGTGACCAAATCCCACAACAGCCCCAATGTCAACCGGGTTGGTCAAGCCCAATGACATTGGTTCTGATGAATCCAGAAAGAAATTACAATATATACTATGACTGCGCCAGCACGGGATTAAAAAAAAAAGGTATAAGAGAAGATAAAGGAGAAAAGCAAAAAAAAAAGTCGCTCATGGATCAAGGCTTCGCCAATCACTAGGAGACGTGAGCGATGAGGACAAAATAGACAGGACAGGGTAACCCACATATTCCTAAAGATGGCGTGAGCCTTCATCTCCTCGACCGAGTCGAATCGATAATAGTCTTCAGTGGAAAGTAGTCGTCGAATGAACAGCATCTCATCGGTCAGCAAAAGCTCTTCTTTCACCCTGTGTTTTCCAGAACTGTCACAAACAGGAATCACATGAGTGCGCATGAAATGCCAGATATAACCCAAAGCGACGTAGTCAACGTAATAGGGACTCCGAAACAGACGCTTTGGATCGCCTTTCGGACCAAGGGCTGGATCGTGAATCCACAAGGGAATGTCTAAAAAAAGTCACAATACTGTTTATTCTTGACTAGGACCAGGCACTTGCGAACTCACCTCCATTGATCATGGCTCCTGCAGTTGTGATGACACAGGAACTGAAATCAAAAAGTGTAAAATCACCGTTATTTGCAACCACGATATTTTTGGGAGAAACCCCCCGGTGTACTACACCACACTTGTGCATACCGTGAATAGCGTGAAGGAGCCGAGCCATCTGATTGACTGTAAACTTTGCATCATAAGACTTTTCGTTCCGTAGCAAATTCGAAAGAGTAGAATCTCCCATCCAACTCTAGATATGAAAAAGATTAAGATAAAAATGACTAAATCACTGAGTCAATTGGGCTTACCATCAGAATGAGAGTGTCGTCTTTCTTTTCGTCAACCTCTTCCAGCCATGGGAGACCATTTACATAACGAACACGACGCAAAGCGTTGAGCTCGTTTAAGAGAGCTTGATGGGAATGAGAATCTTGAGCGCTTACCTTTTTCATTGTCCACATGCGGCCCCCTGCAGTAGAGATGGACCAAAAAGAGCCACCTAGAGAATGACTCACATGTTTTACACAACGCGGAAGAACTTCGCCGCCCATAGCTGCACGTATTTCCTCGAGGTCCTTCAGTTCACAAGGGCGTGAGCGTTCTTGAACAGACTTCGGGAAACCAGAACAGCAGCGCTTAGAGTCTTTCGCAGAAGGTGTTGAGAGCCTATCATTCTGAATGTCAGTATCCCCATCGGGCTGAGTGAGAACAGGAGAATCAAGTCGATTATGATGAGAAGCAAGGAGAGTGAACCTCAAGTTCTTCCTAGCGTTCTCAAGATGAGCTGATGGTGTCGATACTTGATCATCCCCTTCGGACTCTATGATGCCCAATCCAATCCCTGAAATTATAGTTCCGTTGAGAGGTGGATACAAAGATGAAGAATATAACATACTTTTAGATGAATCACCTTCATCCCCCTTAGGGATCCCCCGCCCTAAGGGGTGAGTATTGGACACGGCATCTGCAGAGCTGGTCAAGCTCCGCGCGGCAGAAGTACCCTGAGCGTTGACCAGACGCATCAAGATACCACATAGTTGCCTTCCACCGGTCACTACTCCTCGTCCGATCCGTATGACTCGACGAACAATTGGCGTCTTCTTCATTTGATTAATAGACGTATCAATTGTCGACTGATCTGCTACTTGGAGTGGACTTAGAGGTATGTCAAAATGCACAGACATGGTGATTGAAATGTGAAAAATATAGGAGTTTAGATGTGGGATGTGATGGGTTATGGTAGATTGTTTAAGAGGACCTCCACCTGCCCAACTACGCCTATAAAGGGCGAAAAGGGGTTGAGACAAATTGAAAGCTTCGTCATTTTGTGGTACCAGAGTTTGATCGAAGGAGTTTAGGAGATCCCACAGGCAAATCCTTAGACGTCGGCCAGAGCATGATGCCGCACACCGTGCCTTTGATTGGTTCTTCTAATCAGAGTCAGACCCAACAATGCGATAAAGATGGGTCTGGCTAGGATCAGTACACACGGACCAGTTGAAGAGGAGGAAGTGTACGGAATGATTACGTTGAAATGCTTTTGACTAGTAGTAGATGAATTGTTCCCATTACTAGATTGATCAAGTCAATGCAGACCAAGGATATACCGGCTACAGAAGCCAAAAGAATGCATGAATTCAGGGGCAACAGAGGAAATACAAGCTTATCTGAATTTCTTCAATGGGTTAGACTTTTTCTTTCCTCTTGAACTAGGTCTCCCGCCTCTCCCGCCTCTGCCTCTGCCTTTGTTAGTTCCACCTTTCCAGAAGGGAGCAGACCTTGGCTTCATTCCTGTGACTGGCCTCATCTCCTCTCCCTCTTGCACAGGTGGCACCTTTGGTAACAAATATCTCGGGATGTGTTTTAAATGAGGTTGGACTCTCGCCGGTCTCAATGCCTTGTCATGTCGCAAATGTTCGAGATCAAGGGGATTGTCGTCAAAATATGCCTTGAGTTTATCCGAGTTGAGTAGTTCGCTCTTCAGCTCCTTAGCCCAAGCTTCTTTGATCGCTCCCTTCGTTACACTCCGCAGCGCATCCTCCATGCGATACCGAAAAGCTTCGACTTGTTGCATGTCGAACTTGTATTCTTTGATTCGAGAATTTTGTTGTTTTTCGATATGTTTGAAGATGCATTCATCATTTTGCGCACTCAATAGACACCCCACAACCTTATTTTTACCCCATTCTTCGCGGGGAACGACAAAAGACAGAGACATTCCTGTGCGACCTGCTCGAGCAGTACGGCCAATACGGTGGGTATACGAGCGAGCGGAGGTTGGGAGATCAAAATTGATAACACATGCAACATTAACGAAGTCAACTCCACGTGTAACGCCATACTCTTTATCAAATTTATGTTTTCCTTTCAACCTTTTGGAAGATTTAGGATCTTGTCCTTCTGATTGCTTCTTTTGACGTTTTCTAGAAGAAGACGAGGGCGAAGGAGATCGTTTGCGTTTGTGTTTCTCGTTTGTAGAAATCGAATGTGTCTCCATATCGATATGCCCGTCTTCATCAGCGTTATCTTGTGAAGCATTCTGATCAACAATTTCCCGTTGAGTAGGAGTGACTATGCAATGTCAGCAGTAGGACACAGAAGGGGAAGTGGACTCACACTCTGCCTCCTCTTCCTCGTGATTTTCGTCTGCGCTTACCTCGTCTGTGGCAATAATATAGTCGTAAACACCTTTGTTGAACTCTTGCACCGTATGAAATCTACAATAATTCATTAGCTAACTCTCATTGATAGAAATAGCATATGTACCTTGAATTCAACGGTAACTCGGAATTGAGCACACAGCTCTTGACAGAAAACTGCTCCAAAAACAATTTCAACCGATAACAGCGTTCGACGTCGTTGACAAAAAGGATACATTTCCCATGCACGAGTTTCAATTTGAGGATGACGTATGTCAGAAGAAATTTGTCAACTTCCGAGCATCTGACAAGGTATTGACTGAGAGAAGCAGCTTCGTCTTCAGTCTCTTCAACCATAAGAACGACCTTTGGATAAGCAATCAGCTACCAGACCATCCAGACTAGGGGGAGTCATACTTACAGGATTTCGTAATGTTAAACCTTTAAGCATCTCAACATCTTCCGTCATGGTGGCACTCATGAGGAAACTCTGGTGGACTTTGGAAAGGTATCCGCCGTTGAAAATTTGGCGGACATCGTTATCATGACCATATGACAGAATCAAATCAGCTTCATCGATGACAAGCGAGTCTATGGCAGAAAGAAAAAGTGTCTGCAATGAGATATCAACAGACCCCTCTCTGTGAAAGTAGCAAGGCACTGACCTTGGATTGCAAAAGGGATAATGCTCGCGAAGGTGTTGCAATAACAATGTCAGGATAGTCAGACAAGAGCATTCTGAGATGGAGTCATTCATACATTTCTGTAACATCATGAAATTGATGTACGTACCGTTGTAAATGAGTAGTCGTAGCATTGATCACGATTACATCTTTCTCGCAGTAGCGAACGAGACTTCGTAAGAAGGACGTAACTTGCTCGGCAAGTTCTCTTGTAGGGACCAGAATCAGTCCCCTTGTGAGGCCCTCTGCTTCTGTATTTGCGCCGTCCTAGATCAACGAGAACAGTCAAGTCCCCCCTTTGTGTGATTCCAAATGAACCCAACTCACCACTCCCTTATCCTTTCCTTTCCCTTTACTCAACAAAATTTTCTGCACAACAGGGACGCAGTAAGCAGCTGTTTTCCCACTGCCTGTCCGGGCTCGTGCAAGAATGTCCCTGTGTTCGTCTAAAGCAAGAGGAATAGTGCGTGCTTGGATCGAAGTAGGACAGGAAAAGCCCATGTCTGCGAGAGCGCGTAGTAAGCAAGGATCAAGAATGTTTGCAAATGTGGAAAACGAGGTAGCTTGTCCTGGTAGGCGTGCGTCTGGAGCCATAGCACAGATAGGCGATGACGAAGGACGAGAATTTTTGGAAAATTAGAAAGTTACATAATCAAAGTACCATACTTATCATTTTTTTAATACATATCGTCGAGGGACGATGCATAGAGAAATCATGAGCAGATGCTTATTTGAAAATGTATGCTATTTCTTTTCCCTTTCTTGCAACCAGGATATTTGTAATGACAGATCATTCATGGTCTCCAGAAACAAGACCAGCCTCTTCCACAAGTGAATAGAACATGGAATCCTTGTCCTTGAGAAGATTATCCGGAGAATCGAACTCGGCAACCTGAAGCATGGCTCTAGTATCAAGAACATGATCAGATCATCAAACGTACCTGTCCGGCATCCATGACCAAAACTTTGTCAGATGCCATTATAGTGTTGAGGCGGTGCCTGTAATGTTTCAGTTTTCCCAGCATAATTTCACATTTTAGACTCACGCTATGGTTAATATCGTGACATGAGTGAATGCTGGACCACGAATAATTTCTTGAATTGCATGATCAGTATCAAGATCGACAGCAGAGGTTGCTATACAACAAGATTTAGCTAATTTTCTGGCAGACAGTCAAATACTTGCTCACCTTCGTCAAGGACAAGGATACGAGTCTACACAAGAAAGGATTTAATTTCACCAGACAATAATTTTACTACCTGTGATGCTTACCTTCCGCAAAAGCGCTCGAGCAAAACACAATAATTGTCGCTGACCTGCCGACAGTGAAGATCCTCCTTCCCGAACAGGAGACTCGAGCTGCTCAGCTAAAGTTTCGGCGAAATCTTTCAGGTGAGCCTGAATCAAGGATAAACACCAACAATGCCGGGACAAAATACTTGCAAACCTGCTCAAGCGCCATCCAAATCTCATGATCTGTGTATGCATGGAGAGGATCAATGTTATCACGAAGAGTGCCTTCAAAGAGATCCGGTGTCTGAGGTACGATGGAAATCGACGAACGAACTAAAACAGTATCATCCAGAGGCACCCAACTTGAAGATCAAACAGGACTTACGATCATGGAGACCAAGTTGTGTTATGTCAACTGAATCAATCAAGATCGTTCCACTGACTGGCTCAACTATGCGGAACAAAGCTAGCAGGAGCTGTGACGTATCATAAGATAGACACAGAATCAAGGCATTATTGAGCTTACCGATGATTTACCAGCTCCCGTCCGACCGCAGACTCCAATTTTTTCACTTGGTTTCTGACATGTGGTCAGCTGACGTTTCATATTGAAAAGGGCTTGACGCACAATCTTAATATTAACATCCTTGAGTACCAAATCCAGTTCAGGACGATATCGAGTAGAGTAATCACTATCAAAAATGCAAATTGTGGACCAGTCATTACAAATCATAGAAAACCTACCGGAATTCTACCGCCCCTTCCGACGGCCAATCCAGCGAAGGCTTCCCGTCAGGCAGCTCATGAGGCGCTTCCGACTCAGTCGATGTTTGATGTAGAATGCGCTCCACACTGACAATGTTTTGCTCTACTTCACTCGCGGACCGAACAAGCCAATTCTAATATAAGTGAGAACCATGCAACTTTTCCCGTAGGAAAAGGAAAGGTACGAACTAGAGACGAAGTGGTGTTTAAGGCATAAGACAAAACAAGGCCAACGAGGCCAGCATCCACTCCGGTCGTTATAAGAGCAGTCATTGCCAAGAGGATCACTATGAGAATAATCAAAGCTCCGACGAACTCGAGGCGCACTGCGAGCCATCGATTGACGGAGATGCTGGGCAAGTAACAAATCTGATTCCTGTCAATTCTATACTGGTTGTTCTGAGTGAAAATCGCTTGTTGGCGGAATGCATGAATGGTTGAGAGCCCAGCCAGCGACTCAGAAAACCAGGCAAAAATAGGAGACCGAGATACTGCATCAAGACGTTTAAGTTCGCGGGAAGTCGCAAGATAATATCTGACATGAGTTAGAATGGCCTAATACCATTATGAGAATGGACCTACTTCATCACTCTTAGATAAAACCATCCGAGAGGAACAATAGAGATCAAGAAAGGGGGGAAACTGGAGCCTATGACAACTATGATAAAAAGGCACACAGCTGTCGTACGAAAAAACCCCTGGATGACACGAGCAAGTGGTTGATCCAAAACATAAACATCCCGAGAAAAAAGGTTGAGAATACTACACGGCAAATTAGGATTGGATTTATGTTATAAATAATCTCTGCACTCACCGTCCAGTCGGCGTCAATTCAAAGAACGACAGTGGTGCTTTCATCAGAGAGTCAAGCATCTAGAATAATCAGCATGGGCAAAATTGTCGGCAAGGACTTACTGCATCGTGAAGTCGCCTCGCACTTCGCAGAGCACAATATGCCCACATCAAAATCGACGATACTCCTCCCAACAAACAGGAAGAGAGCGAGAATAAACCATAGACAAAGAGGTATATCAACATTCCATCATTACTTCCTTGTTCTCTATTATGCTCTCCCCAATATCGTAAGGTCAATGTCGCAAGGACCGAAGTAGCTTGCTGTGCAATAGTTGTCAACAGAAAGAATACAAAGCCAGCAATAGAAGCTGCTTTGATGTACTCTCGATAAACGAGCGTCTTGACCTTGCCTTGTTCTTGATGCTCGACCGATAATCCTTTCCCAGTCGAACTCAATTGTAGTAAGGTGGGTGAAATTAGACGAGGCTTGGAGAAATCAGCTCGTTGACGAGATTTCTCCAGGGCGTAATGAGCTGAGGACTTTTCTTCCGCTGCATCATAAGGCTCTTCCGTTCTGGGAGTAACAGTGCCACTGGTTATCTGGTAAGGGGTCGATGAACCAGATGAATGACCGGACTTCCCATGGTCACGTCTGATGGAAGGTCAAGCCGACGTCACACTGTTCAAACCTAATGGCGTACATCAATTTGGAAATTTCGCTGTCGCTTTTGGCAACTAGCTGGTAGTAAGAACCCGATTCAATGACAATACCATGACGAAGATAGACAAGGTAATTGAATTGCCGCACAAAGGCAATGCTGTTAGTGACAAAGATACGAGCTTTTGATGCTAGCAATCCCTGAGGGCCAATGACATTATCTAGAACATTGAGCAAACTTCAACCTGCCAAGTTGAAAAGTGGACATACCGAAGACATGGCGGGCGACATGACTGTCCACGGCGGCAAGGCAATCGTCAAGTAAGACCCTATCGCAATTGTGTTAGTGCTTTTGTCAAAATTGTACGATAACCGGGCGACATACAAATCTGCTCGTGCATAAACGGCTCTAGCAAGAGATAATCGAGCACGTTGACCACCGCTCAACTTGATCAGGTCATCAGGATGTAATGAGGGATTCAATCAATCAGCTTACGGTGATACCTGAGAACAAGGTGCGCCTAAGACATGGAACATCAACTCGAGATGCACGGTGACACACCTTTTTCTCCAACTTCAGTCAAATCACCATTCGGAAGTAAAGCAAGGTCAGGATCAAGCGCACAAGCTGGAAAGTACAAGCTCAGTTTCTAATCAGTATCTGCAGTATTAACTTGCCTTCAATGACAAGCTTGTAAAAAGTTTCATCATATTCGTGTGAAAAGAGAATGTTCTCTCGCACGGATGCCGACATGATCCTGAGAATTGGACATCAGAAGCACGTACCACAATACGGAAGCGAGACGTACCATGGATCTTGTGGAGCATAGGCAGTTGTCCCTCTCACTGTTACAGTCCCTTCCTTGCGCCTCATATCACCAGTGATGGCAGAAAGCAAGCTCGTCTACGAGGTCAAATTTCGGGGCAATATCACTTTTTTTACCACTCAAACATACCTTGCCAGCTCCAACACGCCCAAGCACACCAAAAAGTTCACCTTTTTTGATCGAAATATTGATATCCTCAAGGGTCGGCTGCACATCATCTATGTTCCACGTGAAATCACCCCCCTTGATCGAGAGTACCTGAGATCCACAATCAGAAGTCAAGTTTAAAGTTTAAGTCCAAACACTTTGATCCCACCTCATCACCTTCCTTCAGATCATCAATGGCAAGAACTTCAACAGCATCAGATTGAAGCTCAGCTGCGCTAAGGAACGAATCAAGGCGCCTAACTGATACAGTCGCCTCGATGATGTTCGACATCACTTGGGCAAACTATACTCATAAAAGATTAACACATGATTCAACGAGGCGGCCCAGTATACTTTACCATTGCCAAAGGAAACTGCAGCAACATGAAGAGAGAAATCGCAGGAAAAATAACATCAGGAGTCAAAGGTCGAGTAGAAACAGCAGCTGCAGTGGCAAAAGAGGCAAACGCCACCAGTAACGGGATACCGGTCCAAAGAGTCATATTCCCGGCCTATATGGGATTGAGCATAAGAGCTCACCAAAAGAGAGAGAGATGAACGAGTTACCGTTACAATACCGATTCTCTTGAGCATCTTCAGTTCTTGCTTATTTCTCACTTCAGAAATCCTGCGCAGGAAACTGTTTTCCCAAGCATAGAGTTTAATGCTACAGATACTTGAGCCACAAGCAACCAGTGAGTCAAGATCTCGACGGACCTCTTGATGTTATTGAGCAACTCGCTCATCAAACGTGTACGTTTGTCTCTGTTCTTCATTTGTTGCTCTTGCATTCTCTTAAGGGCCCGCGCGATAGCTACATCAAAGTTCAGAGTATCTAGCAAAAGTTTGAATGCCGAATCTTACATGTGTTCAACGGGACTGAAATGATCATTATAGCAACTCCAGCAAAAGCAGACCAACCAAGGAGATCGTACAAAGATACGAAGGCAAGAGTAATCTAACCATGGGTATAAGTAAAACAACCTATCAAGTCAAAATCCACACACCTGTAGAGGGCCAGATAAAGCAATGAGTCCATATGTACATAGATCCTGCAAACGCATGGCATCAACGGACATGAGGTTGACAATATCACCTGTTGATCGACTACGTTCGTCGTTCGAGAGGACGAGTGCTTTTTTGTAAATGACGGATACGAGTCCAGCACGTACACGCATCCTACATAAATTCAATAACGGTTGATTGAACCATACTTTTGTTGCGCACCCAGTTTCAAAGCATCGTTGGAAATACTGGACAAAGAATCAGTAAAGCACAAGGAGAAAACAATAGTATTTGACACACCTGGTTCAAGCAAACAGTCTGTATGATAGAAGCAACAAACATAAGCGTTGCGATGGCAAACCCCTGGAAGTCGGAGGGATGGTTATGACCAAACCGAGAACCTTGATAAGCTGAGATGTAGACTAGTAAAACACGGAGAAGTTGTGGCTGAAGAAAAGCCAAAAAATCTTGGATAGTCTTGAGCCCCGCAGCTATGGCATATGGTCTACCATAAGCAACAAAAAGTGCTTTCCACAAAGGGCTAAACAAATGATGAGTAAGTTGAGCAATGATTGCCGAATTATCGCACTAATTTGCCATTGCCTTCTCTAAATTATTTCCAAGATTCTCTGACTCATCTTCAGATAGCAGGGCTGGGAGGTCCTGTTCCGAAATGTATTGTCTTGCACCTTTCTTCATCAAAGGAGTCATCCAACTGAAAGACTAAATGGTATGTAATCTCATGAGAAGCGGAGCAGCATTTGAAGATACATACCCATATACTGAATACATTTGCAGTCAAGATAGGAGAATCTGCAAACGTTTTTTCCGCAAGTTGAAGTCCCAATCCATATTCGGGACTGATGCACTCCAAGGCAAAGGAGATAAGGCCAAGCCCAGTGATAACGACCTTGGTGATAGCTATCTGCCAGAAGAACTCTAAACCAACATCATGACGCGTTCGAATCCAGATTCCACCAACAGCGGCGAATAGAGGCCAGAATAGGAGGAGAGCTGTTGATGAAGAACGCTGGCGCGTATGATTCAAGTAGGTAAGGAAAATAGTCGAAAAAAGGGCGAGAGGTTCGAGAATATAGGATATGAACACAGGAACATCGATGTGTGTCAAGAAGATATTGACTAGATTGGACGTGCTTGCGACAACTGCACCAGAGAGTAAGACCTACGAAGAAGTGAATATAGAGGCCTCTGGACAGATAAGATGCCTACTATTTTCACCGTTAATATACCACGGCTCCAAGAACTTAGGTGGCGAGACTCGAGCGGTGCAAGAGTCAGAGATCTAGCAAGACTCACAGCGAGGATTGCAGCCGAAAGAGCAGAGAAAAGAATCCCCTCCTCATAACACGGAGTGGTGTCGAATGGCCTCAGGCGAGAAACGGCTCCCCAACCCTCCAGATCATGACAGGACATGATGGTAGATATAGTAGATACAGTGGTGCTGACTAACCAATGCGATCCTCACAAAATTCAAAAAAATTATTAATAGTTACTGATTTTTTGATATCATATGTATCTTCTCAGTCATCTAGAGGAGGAAGCTCATCGCCTGAAATCCTTTCTCCTAGTGCCAATCGCTCTAAAAGGCCGTATGCTCGATCAAAGTTGTCGTTGACGATGACCACATCATGCACGTTCGGCTCCTTAGCGAATGCTATCTCCTCATGAGCTGTGGCAAGGCGCTTTTGAATCGAAGCCTCCGTTTCAGTACCGCGGCCCTGGAGACGGGCCAGTAATGAAGCGAGGTCGGGCGGGGAGACGAAGAGATACACAGGATGGAGGTCAGTGTTTTTTATCTGACGAACTCCCTGGAGACGAGGGCGTCAGGGCAAAACACAATAATTCAAATCAGGTTGTACCTGAGCTTCGATGTCAAGGATACAGCGCTTACCCTGTTCCTGGATTCCGCGCACTGTAGCATAGCTGGTACCATACAGATTGCCTGAGAACTCTGCGTGCTCAATAAAATAGTTGCGATCGAGGAGATCTTGGAAACTTTCTCGGGGCAAAAAGTAGTAGTGCTGGCCGTTGACTTCGCCTGGCCGAGGAGTGCGAGTGGTATCTGAAGGAGCTCAGAGATGAAATCAGACACAGGTTGGATGACAGAGCGCACGAGAAACGCTGAAGCCAAAGCGGTCAGGGTGTTTCTGAAACAGACGAGTCAGGAGTGAGCTTTTCCCGACACCAGAGGGACCAGAGATGACGAGCGGGCGGGCAAAATCAGCCATGAAGGACTTAAGGCATGTCACAACCATGAAAATAGAAGATATTGAAGATTACATAATCAATAGCCTGGCTGTTCCGTTTCCATCTCGTCTCTCCCTCCTAACTTCCTTTTCGCTCTGTCCCCCCTCTCGGTGCTTCCATAGGCTCGTAGCTGCTCTCGACAGCATACTCACTCACTCTGACGATTGTTTACGACCGTGGACAATGGGCGCAGTCTGTTGTAGACCCCAGGTGTGCCGCCTCAAGTCCCGTTCTGAGCAAAACTTATGCCACGTTGGGTTTTCTAGCCCATTGATTTTGATGGCGAAGTTACCCTTTTTCATTTTGTTCTCCTTCGCTGTGTGGGAAAGGGTGCCTTCGGCAAAGTCTTCATCTCTTTTCCTTCCCTCCACGAGCAGCCACTGATCTCGTCCTAGGTCCGTGTTGTCCAGCACAAGCAGACTCGTCAGCTTTACGCCCTTAAATACATCAGCAAGGCGAGATGCGTCAAGATGAAAGCCGTCCCAAACATCATACAAGAACGTCGACTTCTAGAAGAGGTCCTTAATCACCTGGCCTTTCTCGCCGCCTCCTAACTCGTTCCTTAGATTGATCATCCTTTTGTTGTCAACCTTCGTTATGCATTTCAAGACGACGAGAACTGTTTTTTTGTCCTAGATCTGATGTTGGGTGGCGATTTGCGATGTGCGTCTGTCTATTCTTTCCTACCATCCTTTCTGCCCTCAACTCCATCCCCAGTCCACCTCGAGCGCATCGGGTCCTTGGAAGAAAATTCTGTTCGCTTTTACGTTGCCCAACTGTCTTCTGCCCTCTCCTTCATCCATGACATGGGAATCATGCATCGGTTGGTATTCTTTCCTTTTAGGGACTTCCCTATGTCTATACTACCTTTCTCGTATATCAACTTCAGAGATATCAAGCCAGATAATATTCTTCTAGATGAAAAGGGGAATGCTCATCTGACTGATTTCAACATCGCGGTTCATTTCAATGAACGCAAGCTCACTGGCGTTGCAGGCTCTATGGCCTATATGGCTCCTGAGTAGGTTCTAATTCACCTAATAATCTACATCTACTAAGCTCAAGACAGGATCCTTCTCAAACGAGGCTATTCGTATCAGATTGACTGGTGGTCACTTGGAATTTGTGCTTACGAGCTAATATTTGGCCGCCGACCCTTCCGCGGACGATCAAATAACGATCTCACCTACAGTATAACCAAGGATCCTCTGAAGTGGCCTGATGACATGGAAAAGAAATGCAGTCGTCAGGCTATGCAAGTGCTGAAAGGAGTTAGTCGTTTGATAGCCATCTTTATATCGTCAAGCTGACATTTGAATTAGCTCCTGGACAGAGATCCGAATAGACGCGCTGGTTGCACAGGCAACGGTGAAGGGTTTCACGAGTTCCAACGACTACCATGGTTCCAACCCATTGATTGGGAAACATTGGAATCAAAGGACCAAATTCCACCATTTGTCCCCGATGTAAGTACCCGTCCTTATGACGAGACCGTGTTTACCTGCCTTTTCCCCTTTAGAATAAGAAAGCTAATTTCGACGCTTCGCATGAACTAGAAGAACTGCTTCTAGAAGATAATCCTCTGAAAGCTAAAGCTCGCAAGGTCAATCAAGAAAACCTGAGCACAGAAATGAGGCAGATGGAAGAAGAGTCTGTTTTCGCTGTGTTTCTGATCCATACATCTTTTGAAGTTTTCTAATAGGTTCACTTGTTACGATTTCAAGAAGATACGACGACGGTCATATTATCCTCATAACCAACAGCTGATATCGCAGGCGACCGGAACATCCTCCAATCTTGCATTGTCAAGACCTGAAACTCCTGCTGATGGTCTGAAAGGCGAGCACAGTATTCGGATCCACAGCAATTCCCTAGAATACAACAATGGAGACATCGATCTTCGAGAGAAAATCAATGAAAAAGATTATTCATAGTCTTATCTGACCTGCTTTGCTTTGCCTTCCCGTGCCAGGACCATGTCTAAGGTCCTTGGATGTTTTGATTACGCCCTGGCGACGACCTTGGTAGTCCTATTTCTGATTCATGACCACTTTTGTCCAAGAACGGCATGCTTTTACACTCTTTTGATGTACTCTATATCTCATTCCAAGAAGTGGGCTTGCACTTATGTCTACTGAAGCTGGTCAGTGTTTCTCACTAGGTCTTACTGGTCTGTCTGATGTCACTCATGGATTCTTTTTTGCCCCCTACTCTTTGGGTTTTTCGTTTGCTGTAAGGTATCATCTAATAATCTTTATAATATTCCTTAGCTACGTGTGGTAGTGAATTTTTTGATCATCAATTTCTATTCCCTGTGTTTGGTCACGGTCCATATACATACATATACATTATGCAGATGATATCTAAGCACTATGATTGAAGTGTCATGCATCCTCGTAGGTTTCGGGAGCAATAATCTGATGGATTGCTGGATTTACAGTTGCTATCGATGCAGATAGTCTTATGGCGAACTGACTGACCAGTATCCGCTTGTCATATGATTCTCTGTAACTCACCTTTCGAGGCTTAAAGCAGTGCTATTATTGTGAGATTGGATACAGTGCCATCTATTCACCACGTGGAATCGAAACCGAACCCTATCTGGTGGCAGCTGACGGCAGATACCATGGTATCACGTAGTTTATTGAGATAGTTCTTAAACTATGACACGAAGTCGGTCTAATTTTGGGCTATGCTCTCGCAGCTGGCACGTACTTCTGTGGAGGTTTTGAGTCAAATGTAAACGAATGGTGAACGAATTGTATGTATGTGATGCGTGTAAATGATCGGAGAGCGTGAGGTTTATTTTTGGCACTCCGGCATCATGCAACAAGTTGAACAAGTTGACGTGAATGTCCACTGATCTCGCCCTGTCTGGCGAAACAGGCACAACAAGTTGTCCAATATCTATTTTTATATCTCCCGAGCCGGAACAGAATTCACATTGATCTCCGTCAATCATCCTCTTTTAAATACAGGTCATTAAATGGCTTGCACCCCATTCCATCCCAGTAATGTCTTCTGCTGGTGACGCAGCTCCTCTATCCAACGTGGCCCAAATCCCTTTACCTCCTGGTATGAATCTAGCTGAATTTCAAGACTTTCAAGCTCATTTGAGTGAGTATCTAGATGGTATATAGCCTATTAGTAGTGGGTGACAGGACCTCCTCCAGTCGGAATCGCCATCACTACATCTGCTGCATTCGGTGTCATTGTGTGGGACTAGTGAGCGACCTAAATTATATTCATGGACTAGACTGACCATCCTCATTACAGTTTTGTCCAACTACCAGACGAGTTCTCCCTATATAGATCCAAAGACAGAAACATTTGGAAATCTCCTGCAACTTGGTGGTGGGTACTCCTCTCTGTGATGTAGAGCCGAAACTCAATCATCAAAAAGGTTCATCGTGTTGCGGTATTCTGGCATCATCGCAACGTTACCCTCATTATTTTTTACAGTTGTTCAGACAGAAGTCTGTCAAGTCGCCATATCAGCCAGCGCAGCTGGTGCCGTTCTCACGACTGCATCTTCTGGCGCTATCTTCGGGTATCGAGTGCGAGCACTCTGGAATGGTTCCATCCTCGTTAGTGTGGTCGTTGGGCTATTTTACGCGATCATGATTGCATGTTGGGTAAGTGGTGATCAAAAGTAGCTATCTGAATGGAATCCAAGTCTGATGAACATCCCCTAGATAACCGTATCAACGCAGTTTCGTGGGGATACAGGTCCACATACATCAATTCTATCGAATTGTCAGCTCCATCCGGAGGCCCCATGGTCCCCAATCAGCTATGCTTCTTCCGTTGCGTTTGATACTTGCGTCTTTATCTTTACAGTGGTCAAATTCCGAGGCAACACATTCAAGTCAAAAGTCAATCGCCAGATTTACAACGACAGTCTTCTCTATTTTTTCCTCCAAACTGCTACAAACATCGTGGTACTTTCCATCCAAACGCAACGAGACCCCAGCTTCAACCTCATCAAACCTGCTGCAGTTCCATTCTCCACTTTAATGACTGTCACAATGGGAACACGTGTATTCCTTAACCTCAGATTATTCAACAGACGTCAAGAACAATACAATGCCCCTTCACTTCCAGTGCAAGTCCAATATTCAAAAGAAGCTAATCACTCAACTTCTGGGTTCCCGCCGATTGTTTTCACCCCATTAAAGAATGCTCATGCTTCTCACGACGAAAATAGATATCAGTGATCTCCTCTGTCTCTATACCTCGAATGTCTGCTGTCGAGCCACATGATCTCATACTATACTGCAATATGGTACATCTCTATGTTATTTATTGGTTAATATTTTGTAGTTATGGAAAGTAGAGTTTGATGTCAGAACACCTGACACGCTGTAAAGCAATCCTATCAAAGTAAATCTTTATTCAAATGCTTGTGCTGTCCTTTATCCCCTTGTGTATTTCAGTTGCTCCACTACCATTCTTATCTTTCTGTGGCATAGCAACCAGGGAAATTTTCTTTACATTACATTGCTAAAAGTAATTGTATCTCAGACGTTATCCAACTGGTAAGCAACTGAGGGGATTACCTATGTAAACTACCTATATATATTATATAGGTGAAACCTATGAGCCAATACTGAGACTGCCTTTCACTCTGAGACAATCTCATACCAAACCCAACCATACTAGACCACTTCAACAATTGCAAATATGTACACATTCTACTTGTATTTAGCTTGTGTACTTCATTCATTTCAGGTCCAGTCGCTTCATCTGGATCTTAGGTATGTTTACTTAGCCACTATTGTTTATGGATTCTCAATATAGTCACTTTGTCTGGATCTTAGTCTGACTACTCTCAGCATCTCAAAGACCAACCTGCCTTTTACTCTGATAGGTTATGGTACCCATTAGCGACATGTCTTCGATGCTTACTTTTCCCAAACTGAATGGGAACAATTACTATGCCTGTTCAGACAATATGATATCTGTCTTGCAATCGTGACTCCTCTGGCTCATTGTTGATGGCCAACGACCTTCTCCTCCAAAACCCCCCACTAATCCTTCTGCCGACCCTGCCAACAATAAACTGCTCTCTACTAGTTCTGATGAATATAAGGAGTGGACTCGGTCACAAAATGAATACCTTCAATGATTGGAATCTGACCTAGCAGCCATGGGCCCAATGCAAGGAGCTATTGAGTATGAACAGTGTGAACATATCCAAACAGCCACCTTCTCAAAGGAAATGTGGGACCGTTTATGCCATCTCCATGTCACTCAAAGACAAGCTACAAATGTTCATTATTACTTTCAAGAACTTATCTCAAAAAGTGGGACAAACGTACCTCAATGTCCAATCACATTGGATCTTTTCTTAATCTCAACCACTGAATTGCTGAAGCTGGCCATAAATTGGACAACATTCTTGTAGTTCATGCCATTCTCTATTCTCTTCCCTGCTCCAATATCTGGGATGTTGTTAGACAAAACCTACTTGACAAAGGAAACAACCTTACTTTGGATCTCCTTACTGCTAAACTCATCTTAGTATATGGCTACTCCAAACGTGATTGTCTTGCAAATGAAAGCAAAAAAGAAGTTAAGTCTAAACAAATGGCCTTGTTCACAAAATCTATCCTATCTTCAAACAACTCTGGAAAAAGGGTAAAATCAGGCGACAAATCAAATGACAAAGCCAAGAAACCAAAGGCTCACTCTTCAGATAACAAATGCCACTTTTGTGGTAAACTAGGGCATTAGGCCCCCAAGTGTTGCTCCAGACTAAACAACAAAGGAGATTCTTCTTCTTCTAGTGGATCTGCAAACTTGGCCATTGACCTATTACAACCTTTGGGTAAATGTGAGGTTAGAAAAATGCTTATGGAAACCAGCAATACTGCTATAAACTCCGGTATTCTCCTTGATTGCAGTGCCACCTTGCATATGTTCACTAGCCGAAATCACTTCACAACATATACGGAGTCCACAAATGAATTTGTTACTGTGGGAGGACACAATTGTGTCTCCGTTGCTGGCCAAGGTTCAGTCCGCTGTTACGCCAGAAATTAAAATTCTGTTAAATCAAGACATAAGGGAGGTTTTTACTTTGTTTTTATATTATGACATCATTCTAGAGTCCTCCTATCAAGTTCCCAGTGTCATCTAGAGACTAAGTTGGGTGGACATATACAGTTTCAACTGGATAAGCACTCAATAATCAGAGCTGGAAGAACAGAACTAATCTTATAGGCCTCAAGAACTCAGGTAAACCCCAGAAAGACTAACTGACTTGATTCTAGAGCAAACTTAGTTGAGTCTGAAAACAGCACCATGCTCAGAAGACCATTGGATTCCACCAATCTCATCATTAACAGGCTTATCTCAAACACAAATGCAGCCTATGACAATTACAGCATGAGAGAGGTTCACATTTGGTAGAGTTAGGATCTAGAGTGGATTTGGGACAGGAACGCGTTGGTTTTGAGGATAAGAGAAGTTAGGGAATGAAGACAGAAGGATGTAGCAGAGAAGTGGAGCAGGAGCATATGGTCATGTCCAGAGGTAATAGAGGTGCCGAAGAAGTGGGTGATGACAGCTGACATGGATATATGATGGAGTTGTAGAGGAGAGAGGCTAAAAAGAGAAGGAGTTTCCTTTTTGATCTCTTTTTAATTGAGTCTTATCAATTTGTACTTTTAATATATTACTCAGAGTGGCTAAGAGAGAAAGCAATGGAATCTTGACTCCTACCATCATCTCAAGGGCTCTAGAGCTGTCTTATGGCGTTTTCTTATGAGTTCTAAGTAAAGTAGTTGGGTAGTTGAGATGGCTTGTATACTACTCCTTCCTACTCTCTCTAGAGGCCAATTTGTAGTAGTGTTACGCCGGAATCAAAAATTCCTTCAAACAGTGGTAGAAGAGAACATATAACATGATACTTACTTAGTGGAGCGCACTCTAGAACCTACCAGTGAGTTCCAAACACAATCTAGAAATTAGAATGGGTGGCCACGCGTGGCAGTTGCGGGTTTGTCACTTGCTAATAAGAGATAAAAAGATCTTATTGACTGCCTAGGCCTCAAGGATACAAGTAAGTGGCCCAAGGGCTAGTCTAATTTGGTTCTAGAGCAAACTTAGTCAAGTCCACGAGCAATGCAGTGGTTCAAAGATGTCCAGTTTCTACTGGTCCACATAGCAATAGGCTCATCCAGAACACAAACGTGGCCTGTGACAATTACAATGTGGCACAGGTTTACACCCAGCCCAAATAACATCTAGGACAGGGTCAGGGGAGGAGCGTGTTGGTTCCGAGGAGTAGAGGTGATGAGCGGGTGAGACAATGAAGCAGAACAGGACCGCATGGATGCAAGCAGTATTAGCAGAGCTGTCAGAGGAGAGGGCGCTGATGGACTGGTTGGTTCCGAGACATGGGAATGTATAAGAAGCTGAGAGAGGAAGGGTGTAGATCATTTTTCTATTTTTATACTTTGATTGAGTCTCGGACACTTGTACCAATATACCTTCCAGGGTAGAAGGGATAGGAGTAGCCTACTTTTGGCACTTGCCTTCATCTTTGAAGCTCTTAGAATTGTAAAAAGCAATTCTAGAGACAAGTAAGAGTGTGATCTTGGTAGGATGTCTGAGCTAGGCCTTACTCTGTATTATACCTACTCGGCCTAGAGACAGAATCCTGACGGTCACTCAGACAACCTTTGGCAAGGTAGCAGGCTGGAAAAGCCTGGCTAGTCATTGACTTAGACTCCATCACACCTGTAAGGTTCAGGTTGGGGGTGCAGATGAGGACTTGGTTGAGAGTGGTAAGTCCATGAGTTGGTTTACTGACTACTCTTGCTAATGAACTTGTTACGGTGTGTAAAGGTGGACACCTTAGGGGCACCACAAGAGGACAATCTAGATTGATCTTACAATCCTTCTAGCTATTTTTATACTACAAGCTAAGCTGTACTTCAACTTTTAATCCTTTCTGTCACCCCTTTCTGTTATTCTCCCTTCTGAACCTTTAGTACGCAATTGGAAACTGCTACCGCTACTTTCTACACTTTGCTTGTCACAGTCAACTCTTTGCCCCTTTTAGTGGTCACTTGGACAACCTTTGGCAAGGTAGTAGGCTAGGAAAGCCTGGCTAGCCATTGACTCAGACTCCATCATACGGTGTGTAAAGGTTAACACTTTAGGGACACCATGCAATGAGGATCTAGATTGAGCTCATACTCTTTTTATCACCTTTATCTTATTATTCTATGCTAAGTTTTCTATATGATCTTTTTAATACCCTTTCTTTTGATTCATCCCCCACTAACTCTTTAGCACGCAATTGGAACCTGGATTTATATTTCTTAATTCACTCCAAACTCACAGTTCTTTTTGTCCCCTTTCACCACTTTTCTACAAGTCTTCCAAATGGCTACCTCAATATAATGCTCCATGATGTTCTTCATATTCCTTATCTTGGTGCAAACCTAGTCAGTCTTGATACTTTACACCATCAAGGGGTATTTGTTAAAAGCTCCAATGATGGTCTTGTGGTTTCCAAGGACAGTGAGGAACTGTTCTGAGCTTCTCTAACAGGCTCAACTGGTACGCTATACCATATCCAGTGCACTATTCCAGCTGGTGGTACTGCTCACCTTGCTGGAGATCTTCTCAGCATGCTTCTCTGGCATTGTCGTTTAGGGCACTTGAACCCCTGAGCTATTGACTCAATGTACTGTCAAAATATGGTCAAGGGCTTAGAAATTGCCACACCTTGCGATTTTGATCATCTTTGTAGTAGTTGTGCAAATGGAAAGTCACATTGCTTTCCTCTTCCTGATTCCAGTAAAAACAGATACTCTAAGATGGAGCTGGTGGTCATGGACCTCATTGGCCCAATGTCAGTAC
>Ga0153987_1000219_pt1 | contig 20580 bp, 21 predicted proteins | sample TSNC071MetaG_FD_102279 | JGI IMG/M metagenome (GOLD analysis project Ga0153987, IMG submission 102279) | Attine ant fungus gardens microbial communities from North Carolina, USA - TSNC071 MetaG | ecosystem: Host-associated > Fungi > Mycelium > Unclassified | place: USA: North Carolina, William B...
AAACATGCTGTGGTCATGTTCCCAGTGCATAAGTAAATGCACAAATGTGTGACCCCCAAGGGCAATGAGAAGTAAAGGAAGGTGACTTTATGACAATATTAGTGGGAGGTGTTAGGTAGAGTATGGCCCCTAGGGTTATTTCACCCCAGAGGATGGTGGTGGTAAAAAGGATGCCCATCAGTGCTACGAAGATGCAAAAACTTACCGAGGCCTTTCATGATTGTCCTTCTCTTATGAATTTTTAGGTTTCTTTGTTATCATAGGATTGGACTAAAGGTTGGAACCATCAGCAAGTGGGGCAAAACATAAATAATCAATCAGTGAGAGAACTTCTATGTCCCAGAGGAAGAGTCGTAGTGGTTTCTCATCAGCAGTTTGAGATTTACGCTGGTCTCAACCCCAGTGGTTGCGAGGATGAGAGAGTGGTTGAATGAAGAACAAAGATTCACATCACTTCATTACCCCTGTATGTGACAGAGGTTCTTCAAGTATCTCTCGTGGGAAATTTAACTAACGACAACATCATTTGTAGATTCTCCTTTACATTTGTCCTATGCTGAAACACTGAAACATCATGCACAGAGCAGAAATAAAAGGCTGTCCTGGAAGACCTGTGTTCTCCTATCCACCGTCACCTGCTTCTTCTCGGTCTTCTTCACCCGTGCCTGACTTCGGTTGCGACTTTCACGAACCACCAGAATCGGATGGAAGCTACATTCTGAAAAACCAAATAACCGATCTGACTTTGGAGGACCACACCCCTGGAAAAAAGCCAATGGACGTCTATGAGGCCACCTTGCCGAAATGGAGAGCCAATGTGCGACGAGCACTTGTCAAGTCAATGCAATGGGAATCAATAGTCATAGCTGATATGCAAGTGGGTCGTTTGGTTCTTTTCTGCTATGCCCACGAGCAATCTGACGGTTAGAGGATAGAAGAAGATTAGATCGCCTTGGCTCGACACCTACTTCGTCTACACATCGTCTCTTGGAACGCACACCTTTTTCATGACAGCTCTACCAGCATGCTTTTTCTTTGGCTACAACGACCTTGGTCGAGGGTACGTTCTGACTTGATGATAAAACTTGAGTTCTAGCTGAATGGTGTGATCTAGTCTGTTAGCAGTTCTCGCAGCAGGTGTATATTGTTCCTCGTTTGTCAAAGATTTGTTCTGCTCTCCAAGACCGTCTTCTCCTCCTGTCACGCGACTTAGTAAGAATACATCAGTCGAGGTGTAAATTTTGTTCCTTCTAACGATTTTCACAAGCTATAGGCTCGCACCATCTCGAATACGGGTTTCCATCCACTCATTCTACTAATAGTGTCTCCATAGCTTTATTCCTGTTCGCCCAATTCTATGACCTCTCATACCCGTCTTCATCGTTAATCCCTCCATCTATTACACCTGTGACTTTTGCATTCCTCACGGCATTACTCGGAATTTATACCTTCTCCATCGTCTTCGGTCGTCTATACACTGCAATGCACTCTTTCACGGACTGTGCATTTGGTGTTTTTATCGGAGCAGCGATATGGTGGGCGAACAGCTCCTGGGACGGCATCCCAATCACATTCTCCCTTCCCAGTCCCTTTTACCCCCTCGTATCATCCACCACAACAGAGAATCTGTGGAGTCACACGGTGTATGTTGGTCGTGGACTGAACTTGGGTGGCCTGCTGTGGAATTGGGTGTACGCTGGTGGCTGGGAAGTCCCAGTACTTCTCATTATGATATGTGCTTTCCTTGTCAATCAACACCCGCAACCTGTCGATGATTGCCCTTGCTTCGAGGATGCAATTGCATTCGCAAGCGTTTTCTTCGGTGCTCTTCTCGGGAAATGGGTCATGCTAAACTCTGAGTTTGGCACCATGTTACAAACACATGTCGTCATGCCGGGTAGCGGTTGGTTCTGGGACTCGACCGCATCTAGTTGGATGCAAATAGAACGAGGATGGGATGATGTAGCTCTCTGGTGGAGTGTGGCTGCTTTGAAGATGATTTTGGGTAAGCAGCTTGCTCTCTGCGTCAATATCATTTGACCACTATCATCTTCCGAGAATAGGTATCCTCGTCATTTTTGCATGGCGTTTACTTGCTAAATCTACCCTTCACCTTATCCTCCCACCGACGTTCCGACTTCTTGCCCGGGTTTTCCAGCTGCCCAACAGACGATTCTATACTCCTGCAACCGAATATAAGTCTGTACCTAGCGAGTTTGCGGTTACATCGCAGGGTTTGGGAGTGCTACATCCGATCCCTAGTGTTATCGACCTACCGAGTCAGGTTGGCGTAAGGGTTGACATGGATGAAGGTATAAGCGCAAGCACTGTCAAAGATAGACTGGGCGAGATCGAGGTCAAGCTACGAAGTGTCAGTGGTAGTTATGGATCAAACAAGTTTCCTGGAAATGCACGAGCGAAGATGTTTGTAAAGGATGAAGAGGCGAAGGCTGCTCCGGTAAAGCATTATGATGCTGATGGTTCGTGATTCTATCTTTCCTCACTTGGTCACCACAAGTAATTACATTTTCAACAGTGCTCACAAAAGTGATCGTCTACGCTGGAATTGCGATTATTGCTACGGAGTTACTGCCATTGACATTCAATTTGTTAGGTTTAGGTGTTGGGTCTTGGATTGATCTTTAATTTGAATGCTTGTTTTTTTCTCGTGTTACTATATCTTCATATAATCTGGTGATCCCGTTCTTTTTATTATCATTAATTTTTGAGAATGGATACGTTTTCGAGCGATGCCCAGTCTGACGTTGATCAGGTAATTTTATTGATGATGAAATCGTCCAGACAGTCAAAGAAATATACCCTAGTCCTATTGAACAGTAATCATGCAGTAATCATGACAGAAGAAAGTCGATGATACCCATCTCAATGATTCGACGCGTCGATTCCAGTTCACAAAGAGTGGCCCATATGACATTGACACCTCGTGCGTTTTGAGCACAAGAAGAATAGTTCAAACTTTGTATATCAAGAACTGGTTGTTTTCTAGCCTGATTATGTCCTCTGCCCTTGTTCGTTTTGTCTGATTAGTTTTCCTGGCAGCAAACTCTCTTTTTGGTAGACTCCAGCTGTGTTCACGGCTTGTGCACGCCAAATAGAACATGCGCTATGCAAACAAAGATATGTGATCCGCCAGATCGAGATGTTAGACATTGTTTTGTCGCAATTTCTGATCTATATACACATACTCCCAAGTTGTCAGCGAGCGCTACCGAGGTCTTCCTTCTGACGACTCTTGTCGTACAACTGTTGATACAACAACGGCGATTGTCTAGATGTATCGAATCCAGTCCAATAGCTCGAGTTCTTCCTTCTTCATGGTAATTTTCAACACCCTCCTGCGCATACCCTGTCTCGAATAACCCACCAGTGCAACTGGTAGTCACTGAGTTTAAGAATTTGCTTCTGATGACAGTGGCTGACAGATGTCTTGTTCGGGGGAGGTGAAGAGTTCTGGCCACTTGGGAACGTGTTCAATAAACTGTCACTTTGCGGTTGAGATTCAGATTGAGCTCTTTGAACTGACTGGGATCAGCCAGTATCCGAGAAGGGAAATTGTCGGAATGCACATCGTTGTCGAGCTGACTCTGCATACTGTGTGCGAATGTAATGGCACATAACAAGGACTTCCCTAACACTATGTCTTTTCGAATCAACCTTCAAAACATCAATAAATATAGTTGGGCGGCTTAATTCTTAATTATTACCACATTGCCACTTTCATGAGGGTCGCTGTCGTTGGTTCCGGTGTCTCTGGGCTTGCTGCAACTTGGCTCTTGAATGAATATAGTGACCATGAGGTTCATTTGTATGAGGCTGATGACAGACCTGGTGGGCATGCGAATACCGTTAGGTTCAACTCAGAAAGTGCCAGCGTGGATGTTGATACGTCAGTACATTTTCTCATTTTCTGGCGATTTCGTTCCGTTAATGTCATGTCTAGCGGCTTTGTAGGTGTATCGTCATTTGAATTCTTCACAACTCATCCACCTCAGATCGTATTTAACCCTCGGACCTATCCCAACTTCCTTCGCTTTCTTCAACTCTACCCACCACGGGAGGATGAAATCTTCAAATTACCTCTATGGCCCCTCTCAATGTTTTCCTCCACTCTTCCGTTATTTATCAAAGCACCAAACAGAGGCATCCGAATTTTACCCACACAGATGACCTTCAGCGTGTCTCTGGATAATGGTGCTTTTGAATGGGCTGGCAAGAACCCATTGACTGTATTCTGTCAGCCATGGAGGATTTTCGATCCGTCTATGTGGCGAATGCTTTATGATATATTTCGTTTCAACGCTTGTTCTCCTCAATTCTTGAAAAAGCCTACAAAAAGGAGTCTCAATATCGGTCGATATCTCAAAGAGGAAGGCTATTCGGACACGTTCAAGGATAATTACCTCATTGTATGCCGTCTAATTGACCTGGGATGATCTTGTGCTGACCACTGCCATAGCCAATGACTGCCGCAATTTGGAGCACTCCACCTACCCGATGTTTTGATGATTTCCCAGCGCGAACATTGGTATATTCACCCTGCCGGTCTTTCGAGTAATATACTAACCTGCTCTCAGATTCAGTTCATGTACAATCACAACCTTCTACAGATCAGGGGAAGACCCGACTGGATGACCATATGCGGAGGAAGGTCTGCAATTTTTATTGTCGAAGGTCTTTGTAGATGCTAAATAGTTGTGACACCTAGTCGTCGCTATGTCAATCAAATATTAAGTCGGCTTCCAAAGTCGCAGTTACATCTTTCAACCAGGGTTAATTGCGTTTCTTCAGCCCGGAGCGAAGGTGAAGAGCGTCAGAAAGTCGAAATCACCACCAATGACAACAAGAAACTCATTTATGACCATGTCATATTGGCGTGTCATTCTGATGATGTGTCCCAAATCCTGCAGGTAGGAGATATGCGCGAGAATGAGCAAAAGATTCTAGGCTCCTTTGAATGGAATAAAAACGAAGTCGTGCTACATAGCGATCCTTCAGCGAGTGTCTTGATTCAGATAGAGACAAAATACTGAACGTAATTATAGCTGATGCCGAAGAGCAGGATGGCTTGGTCTTCTTGGAATTGTCTAACTCATTCAAGAGGACAAGATGACATGACAGATCGTGTGTCGTTGTATGTATCCCTTTTCATTCTAATTGCAATCACTTGGATTGACGATCCGTAGGACATGTGACAGTCTGATATTGTCTTGATTGTCTTGAGGCCTGACCTTTCCTCCCCTTCCTAGACAACATGAACATTCTACAGCATATTCCAGAGAGCAGTTTTGGTCTTGTTCTCACCACTCTTAACCCTCCACCGGAGGTCCAGATAGATGAGAAAACAATCCAGGGAAGATGGGATTACAAACATCCAATACTGGATGAAAAGGTACGCCTTTTGATTTTCCTTAGACTTATAGCCGAAAACCGCATAGGCTGTATATGCGCAGCAATCGATGTATTTGATCCAAAACAAGCGCTCTATCTCATACGCAGGTGCTTACTTGAAGTACGGATTTCATGAAGATGGTTTCACGTCTGGGCTACTGGCTGCCTGCTCAGTGGAAGATGAAACACTTTACGAGCGTATACATGCTCGATTTTCATCCAGAGGATCCGAGGATAAGGGGGAAATCATTACAACCAAGAACATGTCTGTCCGACTGCCATTCGATATTCAACTTGCCGACCACCACTTAAATATTCAAGAAGGAATAGTGAACAAGATTGTCGCAGGGTTATTTTCAGCTTTTGAGGTGTCTGGGTACAGACACCTTACTGGGATCCTGTGTGGGATTGTCCTGAGGTTTTGCAGACTGTGGGTCATTTGGTTGCTGGGTGTGCCAACCAGCCTGAGAACAAAAGCTCTTTGACTCTGCTGCTACACTATTGATGCCAACTTTATTGTAGATGTTTAGTTTGGTCATTGGCCCATGCATAAAAATGCTTATAATCCACACTCACTCTCTCTTTCCATGTCTAACAGAAGGCCAGCTTTAGGTTCCAATAAGCTACTCTCTGAAGGGTGGACTCTTCAAATTGCAAGGGAAATGATGTTGATGTCTTTTACAGAACCTTTTATTGAATCAAGAATAGCACACCAAAGTTGGCACTAGAAGCTATGGCTTCTTTACTAATTATCACATGATCATCATTTCCTGGTTGGATATCAAATTCCTATTCTTATCAAGTGTAGGAGGTTTTAGTCATATCTCCATACCTCTACTAGTTCTAAGAGCCTACTGGTGTGTCACAGCAAATTTGCTTTGCTCACTGTCCCCTCTTTTCTGTAAGCCCATCATATTGTGTTTGTTGCACTTAGTTTGCTTTTCTCAATTCCAACCACATGTAATATATTATCTTTTTTTTTTTTTTAAATCAACGATTTATAACGCGGGGCGCGGTGGCAGACCGCGGTAATATATTATCTTTTGATTATTATTCAAATTTGTAGAATTAAAAAATGAAGAAAAACATATCAAAGCTAATAATAAGGATAAGTGTGATTTCTTCAACAGTAGGCAGACTGTAATTTCTTTGGTCCTGTTAGAGATTGACATGAAGCCTGATGCTGATCTCCTTCTGCTTTTCAGTCTTGTGAGTTCAAATACATGATAGAGCTCAAAGGAGAAACCAGCTAAGGAAAAAGAAGAAATCAGGCTCCCGATCAATCTCTAATAGGACCAAAGAACTTATAGTCTGTACCATGAACGATAGTAAGAGAACAAAGAGGACTGTACATTAGATTGTACGAATTTCACCTTGTTAGAGCAGGTCATTTTTGCTTAGTCAAAGATGTGATGTGTGATGTGACAGTTACTGATTAGTCAGTATTCCCGCCAGGGGAGGGAAATGCAGCGGTTACACAACTCCCACACCCAATTGGAATTCAATAATCTACTCATGTTTGCTTTCATCGAAGAGCTAGTACTGATGACCATTACTTGCTGATTGCCAAAAAACGATTCTCTCCTTGACATCAATCGGGATCATAATTCGATAATGCACCAGGATTATCAGCGCACAGGACTTTTTCCAACACTAGGTTTGACAAAAAGGTTATGTAATATACTATCACAGGAAGGCCGGCTCCAACTCCTTGTCTTCTTCACACGTCCCCAATGCCACCATCTGAGAAACAATCCAAGTGGATTCCAGGTCGATATCCTGCTCCTGGTACATCTTCTATTGGTGATGCTATCCGTCAACGACGAGGAGGGAGAGGAATAACGGCTCTTGATGCCGCTCTATTGCATTTTCCTGCTGCTGCGGAAGGTTGGAATACACTCTTGGGTGCTGTGAGGACAAAGGGGACGTTAAGTGGCGACATAAGAGAGTTGATAGTGAGTGTATACCGTTCATTGATCATAAATTGTCATGTTAGATTGTTGGATTTAGATTTTACGTGTGGCTGCTTTGAATGGTGCCGCATATGAATGGATTCACCACGAGCCCATTGCGAGACAACATGGATTAACGACAGCTCAGCTTTATGTTATTCGAGATACTACAACACCTTTGCCTCCGGCCAAAACCCTACTTAATCCTTTACAGACTGCTGTACTGGTTTTTTCAGATCTGAGTACTCGGAAGGTGAATATTTCGGATTGGGTGATGGAGGATCTGAAGCAAGAATTGAGAGTTTGGATCAAGAAAGAAATAATAGGTGAAGAGGGAGTGGATGTAGAAGAGAAGATGAATGATTTATTGGCTGAGATTGCGTTGGTGACGGCTACGTATAATATGGTTTCAAGATTTCTTGTTTCAGTTGATGTGGCAGGTTTTTCGGGGGAACCTGTACCTTGGCCTTTGAAACGTCAAGAGGTACGTTCATATATATGTCTTTCAATTCAATTCTTTCACACATGGGAACAAAGCATGCCTTCCCTATTCCTAAAGAACATCCGACACATTTTATCCACGGTGTGACCCTCGAATCATCACCCTCTGCACCCTATGTCGTTTTCGTGAATTCCCTTTTGACAGATTATACTATGTGGTCATTGGTTCTTCCCTATTTCATCTCAAGAGATTACAACATCGTCTTGTTTTCTCAGCGTGGTCACGGAAAATCTTCACTCCCCATAACATCAATCGACCCTACTACTATTCCCTCCTTAGCCTCTGATATTCAGATCATCATCTCTTCGCACCTTGTTATTCCTTCCAACAATATCAAAGCTATCATTGGTGTTTCTCAGGGAGGTGCCACAGCTCTTGCTTATGCAGCTCTTTCCAATATCCAATCTTCTCCTCAAAGTATTATCGTTTGTGATACGACACCTTGCACACCTCAAGGTAATCAAGCTGCTTGGGAAGAACGAATTCAGCTCGTCAATGGAGACCAACTTTGCATGAAACGTCTAGCAGATATAACTATTCCAAGATGGTTCCCTCCCGGTTCTTCAATCTCATCACCACTACTTCACAACAGCAGAACAGAATGGATCTCATCTCTAATCACATCTACACCTGTACCCGGTTTTGAGACTGGTGCAAGAGCGTTAGGTTCTTACAACACTCTCGAACTAGGCGTCCTCAATTCTTCGATTCCAAATATTTTATTATTAGCGGGAAGTTTGGATGGAGGAGGAAAAGTTGGAGAGACACTCAAACAGTTTAGTCATAATTGGAATGGGAAGAGAAAATCAGAGGGAAAAAGAGAAGTTGAATACGCTTTCATTGAAGGAGCTGGACATTTACCTATGGTGGATGAACCGGAGCAGTTTTGGAAGACTGTGAATAAGTTTCTGGAGACGATCTGATAATATATATACAAATGTCACCCTTTCTATCCCTTTGAACAAGGCACTTCGCCAAATTGATGTGTGCAGCAGCACATCAAGATTCCAGTTGTCAATTCATAAATAAATGGTTGCAGCTGACAGTAACCAAGACCCTTATTAGGCAGTGCAGGAGGTTACAAGAAAGGGCAAAACGATGAACCTAGTCAGGTGGAACCAGTATACAGGACGTGGGCGAGTGGGGTTATACGAATGGGGGGGAATTGACCTCCGTAAGGATGACTTTTGTCAAATCATTACTCGTTTGGCTCCGAGGGTTCATCTAATGCTGCACCTGGAGTACTTTCTCCAGAAAACAAGTCAGGAGATTGGCTAACGTCATTAACGAGTTCTCCTTCGATGTTCGCCTGATCTTGATCATCGTCTGAAGTCTCTTCGTCATCTTCGTCCCTATCATTTTCCGCCATGATTTCGTCATGATCTTCAAGGTTCATTATCCCAGAAGATCCCAAATTTCCAAATCTAGGGTCCCAGTCGAGTTCTTCCGGTTCCTCGACTTCAACAGCTACACGCTGTTTCCAGTCAAACTTTTCTCTGAGCATAGTCACAGCACGAATGGCTCTATCGACTCGACTGTCGTGCGCTTCTCTAATTTCTGCGCACTCAAGTAGGACATCCTCGTATTCCGGTTTCTTGGGCTGATGAAAATGGCCGAAACCATTTGGTGCAGCTGGAGATGGTGCACCGAGGACACCGAGAGACCCTCGTGTAGACATATGTTCGGCTAATCGTCTGACAGTCTCTGTTTCGAGTTTCAATATATCTAATGTTTGTTGATTGCGTAGTAATGGTGCAGCCTCAGTATCGAGTTCCTGCTCGGCCATACCAGAGAGCGGGTGTATCGCGATTCGTTCATAAATGTTATATTGAGTTGTCGGACCACCAAAGTAATTTGCACGAATGGATTGTGTTTGAAGGAGTGCAGTGGAGAAATTGAGTGTTTGAGATAAGAGTATGTTGTATTTTGATAGGATATCTGGCCATGAAGGCATTGCAGCCAAATCGCCATTTTTAATTGTCCATGCGAGATGATTTATGGACTCAATGATTTGGCTGGCTTTGAATTTAAGAGACTCAAGCTGTGCAATTGGAAGAGGTGCTGGGACGAGCACGGGAAGGTGATTATCCGAATTGTCTGTCATCGCAATAAAACAAAACCCAGAATTCGGCCCGCTAGATACCGTTCGCCGAGAACGCATCAAAATTAGTTTTTCGCGTTCACCTACTTGCAAAGAAAACACAGGCGATCTGGCTTACTTTGATCCTTTAGACTAAAGAAATGGCTCATTATTGACAACTTGCTGCAGCTGGTACTGCAGTTCTTTCTTCTACGAGTCTTCCAAACAAAAGAAAATCAGAATTGTCGGCACCCTGGTTCTGGATTCTCTCTTCCCTCCAGGCTCTCTGGATATGGACAGTCCTCATCGTATGCAAACTCGGTTTTTTGGTCGCTCGAGTCTTTTCTACTTTATCCGACGGTGTTCATGTCACGCGCGCAAAACAGGTTTTAGTTTCTCTGGCTCATCGGTACGTACTGTTCGACGTATCAAGAGAGTCGTTCAATCACATTTTACAACATAGACATGAGGAGCTCGTTGAGTGAAGACCGACCTATTGATATACTGGTTTTTCTGGCTAACATTGACCGTGATAAGAGGTCTCACCTCATTAGAATGGCATCCGCAAAGAAAGGAGAACAAGGCCACGACGATATACATTTATGAACCTTTGAAATCGAAAGGTGGGTCCCAAATCAGAATTGTAGAGACTAGGTAGTCTTAATGAAAGTATGTTCTACAAAATAGTTTGAATCTAGTTGTGAAAATCCTATGCAGCTGTGCAACACATTGTAGCTCTCAAGGTCCAAACATATGTCAGCGAAGAGAGAAAATGTGACTATAGTGAACAAGTGACTGGATAATGTTAGGAGGTGGCTGGCAAGAGATCGCTCCCGACAAGACTGAAACCTTGGAGGCGATTAGTGCTCTCTGAATTTTGAAATTGCGCTCGCTGAACTGAACGATTTCGATCCCCTGTAGGACGACCATTGGCAAAACGCCCAACCTTTATTTCTCTGCACACTCCAAAAATCTCTATAATCTTGCTGGGGGCGGGGTATCACATCCTGAGCGAAGGAGACAAAAAAAGGAGAAGAGAACAAACTATGCGCATCCAGCTCTTCCCTGGCCTATTTCTTGTCTTGTTCTTCTTGCTCTCATTTGTCAGTACTTGTCCTTTAGAACGGCTTGGTCCATTCTTTCAAATCCACCCAACCCCTCCACCATCACCATCAAAAGTAGCACTGATCGTCCACAATCCCGCTGTGTCCCACTACACTCTCAAATTCGAGAGATATTCAAAGTGGATAAAAGACCGGTCCAGGTCTTTTTGGAAATCACGAGAGGATCGCCAGGACGTACGAGATTATGTTTCACCATACCTTACCAAATTCGAGACTAAAAGAAAAGACGGTTGGTGGGCGTCATTAAACTTGAGCCGATTATGGAGACATTTTTTATGGGAGATGACACTGTCGGAGTGGCTGGGAAGCACTGATGCTAGAACTGAGTAAGTGCTGATTATAGTCGTCGCAACGTGCGCATGATGAGTTTGTGAGGCAGAGAGGATTTCTTACTGTTACGAGCAATGGAGCGACCTTTGTATATGTCTATCGAGGGTCTACAAGAGGGTATATGACATGAAAGGGAAAGCATTCTCCTGTTTCTTCGGACCTAGGTGTCGAGTTTTGTGTCCGTCTAGTGTCTTCATCTTCTTCCCTGCTAGCGTTCGAGAGATGCTTTTCTAATTCCTGTAGTTCTCAAACTTCAAGCCACAGGTAGAACTTCTTGACTTGTTCTAATTATATGCGTCTTCATATTGAACCATACTAGGTGTCAAAAGAAATGTCTATTTTTCTTTGTAGCCCGAGTTGAGTTCACCGAAAATTTCAAAAAGTAATATCGTCCAACAAATTATATGTATGGTGGATAGGAGTGCTACAACTTTACTTGTTTGCTATTGTTCCATCAATTACAATGTCCAAACTCGGAACTCTCCGAGTTCTGTCAGGAATATTGATGCGCATTTATATAAAAAAGGAAAAGGTTACTCTTAAAGAATGAGTTTTATCATCTACAATAGAATCGACATCCAGCCGATCAGAAAATCGATCAATTTGGTGTATATATAGTCTCTACTGCGATTGTGATGACTGTGGGATTAACTATGGATGATCACTGCGTCTACGATCATAGCTGCTCTTCGGGATAGGATTTTCCAGAGGGTACTTTCTTTTTTGCTTGTTGGGAGTGAGGGAATCCAGGTAACTATCATGCCTGCTCCCCCACCTCTGCTCCTTTTCTGAGACAGCCATCGTCTCAGTCTTTCCTTGTACATTTGACTTCTTTGCTATCCATCAGAAATCTTAGCTGTTTCGAACACAAAAATGAACATGCTCGAAAACGCTCTTACCGGAACACTTTTCTAATAGTTCGAATCAACGACGAATCCAGTACATTCACTTCCTTCATTGTCTGCGCTCTCTCTTCCCTCAAACGACTGAGCTCCTCCAATAACGCATCTATCACAGCTCGATCTCGGCCCGCCGATTTCACAAGCTCGTTCCTGAGCTGTTCTATCATCCCACCTTGCTTCATCACTAACCCCTGCAAAAGGCCATGAAGATGTTTTCCAGCATCCGTTTTAGGAACCTCTTTTCCCTGTTCGACAAGCTCCATTTGGATACGCACAGCTGCCAACCGGGCTTTCGCCCGAGCATCAATGATATAATTGAAAATATGCCAAGCGGAATCTTGCGTGCCCGTAAACCGAAAGTGAGTTGAACCTTGTCGAATCATAGGTCCCCAATAATTAACCTCGAGATCCTTCTCTCGCTTCAACAGCTGTTGACAGAATTCATCGTTCTCACCAAATGCCAGCTGCTCTTTCGTCACATTCGGGAACTGACTTATTCCTTCAGGCCACATCGTCGTCACCAGAACAACCCTTTGGTAAAAATTTCTGCCACAGAGCTTTTGGAACATGTCGAAATTCTTCACGACCGTCCTTGTCATTCGGGGATCGGTGATGCGATGCAGGTAGATGATCCCAGCAACTTTTCCATTTCCTTCCGGACTTTGAACACATGACGGAAGCTCTAAGATGGAAGGATCTACCTACAGCGTTTTAAACCAACTCGCGATAGTCTGGAGGATATCCAGATCAGAGCGGTTAGTATCGTCAAACCCGGGGGTATCAACCAGGACGACGTTGTCATCATCCGAAAACCTGATCCGCAAAGCAGAAACCTGGCTCGTGGTAGAATGGAGCGTGTGACCAACCTCGCCAGCATCATACCAAGACTGTGTCACTATCTTTATGAGCTAACATACCGCTATCAGTTTTTCCAGGTTTTCGTGACGTAAAAGAATCTTGACTGCCCACCGAGCTTTTCCCAGCCCCAGTAGGTCCCATAATCCTATCGCGTCAACTCGTGTGAGTGCTTGACGGAGCCATGTCTCGAGGTTCTTGACTCACACGACAATGTGATCATTCTCGTCCATAGCTTTTGGACTCATCACTGGGGAAACTCCTTGTATCTTCCTGTAATCAAGCTCAGAACAGCTGAATCCAATTTTATCCTCCTTGCAGAAGAGCTAGCGGTGAAGAGAAAAAAAGTCAGTTTTGGTAAGGCTTGCATTCCTATCGTTAAGAGATGTACGAGTTGTATGATTGAACTTAACAAATGTTTGTCGCTGCTATCGGGTCAACGCAAAAGTCAGACCGTGCTCTGTGTCTCATGGAAGAGTGCTCACTACGAAATCATCAGAGCACCGAGAGGGTGGGGCAAGGGAGTCAGTGCTGTGTAGCAGGACCACGAGGAGAGAGAGGGGAGCGAGGATACCACGACTATTCCCAAGGCAAAGCTTTTTTGTCAACCTCGTGGTCTGTACCAGGCCATCGATCAATGGAATACATCAAATCAAGCTGTTTCGTGTTCTGTGGTATGGGCGACTATTGTGTTCAATATCATCGTTCTCCTTGTATTTTCTTTTAGTTTTCAAAGACAGGGAACACCAGCAGTACATTTTTTTGCGAAACTTGTTACCAGCGGACGAAGGTAAGAGAACCCAGACCTGAGCTCCAGACAAGGATACTGAAAAAGCATGCAGAGTGATTTCTAGTCCTCATGTCCACCTCGCTGAGAATTTAAGAAGGGTTTTGATGTGGCTAAACCAAGATAAGGTTAGCCGTCTCCTATTATAGAAATGATAACACTGAAGTGCAGGTGGTTCGTTACACCAGACTGAGCTTGAGCAACCCAGTTTACTAAGTTAAAAAGAACCAATTACGCAAGTAAACATTGAGTATTGCTACCAATATTGAAACATTGTCCACCTCACCCACGTACCCTCACAAACTTCCGTTTACCCTTGCCAATATTTCCACCCGCACCGGTACCAGGTGATATGCCAGGATCAGGGTTGTTCATCCCAGCTTTCACTGCATCAACCAGTATACCCGTTGAGATGGCAGGAGAATAGGCAGATACACGGCTAGAAAAGGGCGGGAGTGGTTCAGGTGGAACAGGTCGTCGCCGGGCTCCCTTGCAACTAGTAGGAGCCTGTACGGCAAGAGGTTTAATCAATTTATTTAAGATAATTGCAGGCTGTTTTCCCTTGCCGCTGCCTGCAGGATCTGGTGGTGATTCAGAGACGGCTGATCCGGAGCCGATGGCAGACTTCAGAACGGGAGGAGAAGATTCCTTGGGAGTTGCTAGGTTGTAGGGTGGTTTTGGTATGTTCTCTGGTTTAAGCAACTGTATTTGGAGGCAAATAGTCTCAAGAAGCTGTTTCTCTGTCGAGGATGAGTGCAGATGGGGAGATAAGAGTGAGAAACCATACTGCTCTTGATAGCGGGATTAACAGGCACTCCATCTTTTTTCCATTGGACCCGCACACGACCGGGATTCTCCCAGTCTCGGGGGTGGACCTTTGTTACTTCATGTAGGGAGCCCAAGCCCAGGCGAACGGCTGCATCGGCGATATCTTTGCTCAGGGGCCACCAGAGACTCTTTGCTCTTTCTACCCTCCTCTGGCCGGTACCGTAAGGGCGCTTGGCATCGAGGTAGATGGGGTAGATACAAGTCCAACTGTTTGAGTCATTGATGGTCTGAGGGGTAGGAAGAGCAAAAGAAGACGAACGTCTTATAGATGCTGCTGTCCAGATTGGTGGCCGGCGATAGAGTATTTGTAGTGAAGCGAGGGGGTGAAGCTGGACCAGCCTGCCGATAATCAGGATCGGTGTCGTCGTCAGAGTTGGCGTCGGAGTAGGTGAGCTGCTCAAGGAGTGGCCCACGAGAGCCAGTGTTTGGAAGGACCTGGGAGGGCAAAGGCAGGTCAGTGTCGTCGTCGAACTCGTCCACGATGGCTGTTTTGCGTGACATTGGAGAGAGGGAAAGAGAAAGATAGATCTTCCCACGCATGGACTCCGACAGCAGCAATGTCATCTGCGATCCATATCCCCTGTGTGAGCGGTGTCCAGACGAGGCCGTACGTCCTTTCTGCCTTCAGAATTGCACCAGACTGACTCTACCATAGCTGCATCAGCCTTTCTGCCAGCCATTTGGTAACAGGCGTTTGATGCGCTGCCGAAATGTCGCAGACGCTGCCACCACTGCCGTTGAGCAAGGCTCGATCCTCGCTTGGGAATCATGTGGCCGTGTTGTCTCTACAGAACGTGCTGACTTTTTCGAGTTTGTGGCAGTCAACCTCCTGTTCGCCTGTGTGGGCATTGGCATCGTTCTCTGGCGTTCCAAGAGGATGAAATTGTTGCAGGCTAGACAATTGGCTGCACGCATTGGAATGGCTGGCCGGCGTCGTTAGCTGCGCGCCATGACAATGCCAGCCACAAGCTTGGGTTTTCGCATCTTGCCAACTTGTGACGTATCAATTTCTATGTCCGTGATCGTCCTGCCTGCAGTACAATGTGTCGACCTCCTCGAGTCCGTGCCCTAGCTTCACATCCAAGTGTGAAGTAAGCTCTCGGATCTTTGTGTCTCTCTTGGGAATAAGGATTTTGAGTATATAGAAGCATTCCTATTTTCAGAACACGCGAGTTGCCGTGAAATGAGTTCTGTCAAGAACACGTGTGTGCAGTGTGGAGTTTCATCTTTTGAAGCGCAAGTCGCCAGCACTCAATCAACGTTGCAGCTGCCGTCTAATGTGACCACGACATTCGTCCTGAGCAATAGACAGGAAGCAGGTCGTATTCCTTTTGGTATTTTATATCACTCGCCCATTCTTTCGAGACGCCCGTGGTTCAGTAAGTCGCTCGCATGGATTCTTTCAAGACACATATTCACTTTTCGTGTAGACGTGGGTGCAGCCTCTACAATAGTTTCCAGTCTCCCATCCACCGTCAGATCACAAATTCAGCTGCAATGCTAAAATTCCCAAAGCTCTTCACCACTTTCGCCCTATTCCTTATCTGGATCCCTTTCTCTTCATTTTCACTCATTTCGGCCGTGACCATGTGTGGTTTGAAACCTCAAAAATCCAGAGAGGTCGCTACCTCGCCTTCTACAACCTCTCAATCGATTCCAGCTCCATACAATAACAACACCATTGGATGCCGAACAAACGGAACAGTGACACAACAGGTTGTGATCACAGGCTGGTACCCTGGTTGGCTGGCATCATCGGTTCCTCCGAGTAATTTGTCATGGGATAAATGGACCCATTTGGCCTATTCTTTTGCGTGCGTAACGATGATACCGCGTCAACCATCATGCTTATCATGGCACCATCCAGCTTAACAGGCCCAGATGTTAATACTGTAATTCTCAACTCAGATGACGAGCGAATTCTCCCCGCTTTTGTCGAACAAGCTCATGCTAATGTAAGATATTAATATATGTACAATGAACTTATCACTGACGATATACAAGGGCGTGAAAGCGTTGGCGTCCCTTGGAGGCTGGACCGGTTCCCTTTACTATTCATCGGCTGTGGCTACTTCAGAGAATCGGACTGCATTCGTCGGTGCCATCACAAGTTTGGTCAAAACATATAACCTAGATGGAATCGATTTTGAGTATGTTCCCGTGCTCCACGCTACTCCATGCATTTATCATTATATAGCTGGGAATACCCAAACAAGCAAGGGATTGGTTGTAATATAATCTCTCCTCAAGATTCTGCCAATTTCCTGCAGTTCTTGCAACAACTCCGTCAGGATTCAATCGGTAGAAATCTATACCTCTCTGCAGCAGTCGGTATCACGCCGTTCATGGGACCTGATGGAACGCCCATGGAGGATGTCTCTGCTTTTGCCAAACAATTGGATCACATCGGTGCGCTATCTGACATCGAACTCGAACAGAATCTTGACAAATTTATAGGGATCATGAGCTACGATATATGGGGATCATGGTCAAGTGGCATCGGTCCAAATGCTCCTCTTGATGATTCGTGCGCACCAACACACGCTGGCTCTGCCAAATCAGCGGTTGCAGCCTGGACTGGGGCGAAATTCCCTGCAGGCCAGGTTCGTGTCTGTGCATGTAAATGGTTCGGTATTGCTCATTGATGTCATAGATTGTTCTTGGTGTACCGGCTTATGGTCACAGTTTTAAACTCGCCGATCAGTCGAATTTTGCTCTCTATGCACCCTTCACGTCTTATAGCAATCCCCTTGTGCCTAGCGATGACAGTGTGTGTTTTTTTGCCTGTCCTTTTCCAAGCAATCAAAACGCTAGTTTTGTATAGACGGTGGTGGTGTGGATCTTTGTGGAAACCCAGTCCCAAGTGGAGGGGGGACTGATGACTTTGACTTCTCACAGATGATAACTGCGGGCTTCTTGAACAGTGATGGTGAAGCTGCTCCGGGAATAACTTACTTTTATGACAATTGCAGTCAGACGGTTGGTTTTTTCGCTGAAATATTTGTATGCAGTATTTCGTGTTGCTCATCAATGTGTCGACAGCCTTTCGTCTATAATCCGACCTCCCGTGTGGTTATCTCATACGATGATGCGATCAGTCTCGGTATGTTCATGTTAAACTTTTTTTCAGAAAAGGAAATAGATGTGGATGACTGATCTATGGTGAAAAAAAGCTGCAAAGGGTCGATTCATTACGGACAATAAATTGAAAGGATTTGCCATGTGGCACGTGGCTGGCGACGAACATGATATCCTGCTCGATTCTATGACGCGTGCTATGAACGTCGAAGTGGATTGCCCATCGTGATGTTTTTTTGTTTCTTTTTGGCAGGGATGAGGATGACTTAGGTTCTCTCTTTTTTTGTTCTGTTGTCACTCCAAGCTTGATGTTGATTTTGATCATGATGGTGATAATGTAGAATACAGCCTTGCATTCTCATTATGGCATTTGACCGAGTTCGAAAGATAACGGTCTGTGCTTCCGGTATTTTCATCATGCCAAGAATATCCCATTTTGGGAATATATGTGCTGTCACGAGTGAGCGTTTGAGAGGACACTATGAAATCCACCATCAAGAGAAGGACAAAAAAAGTCCTTGAGATCTAAATGATGCATGTGCAGTTGTGATTGTTTGATCAATTTTATTGTCCGCGCGTATTTGTATCATAAAAAGGATTGGGGAAGGGGGAGGTTAGAACAGCGACACCATCATTGGGAAAAAAAAGAAAATCCGTCTTGCACTATGACCTGTATTCCGACTAGTTCAATTGGCTGTTATTAGATAACCCTCCAGTTTCCATCTATTATTTGAAGAACATCTGATCCATGAATGTTGAAATGATTACAAAGGTGGATGCTGAGCGGTCAATTTCAAAGCAGCTTGCGTAAACTTCTTCCAAAGTTTGATTCTAATATAAACGCTCAATACAGTGTGCGTCCATCTGTCGGAACTTCCCGCATCGATTCAAGTGGGAGTCCATACCAGTCAACAAATATATCCATATCCAGCCTTCTATTAAGCGGTGCTCCTGTTCAAATCAATGCATCTCGATAAGCAGCCCCATACAGCATTTGATTGATGATCCCATCAGTCAGGGTGATTGCCGGTTGTCACTGCATACAATCATACAATGTTCATACAATGTTGAGTACAATGTTGAGTCGATCTTCTTTATGTTTGATGTTATTGAAGAGACGTAGTCAAAAGTATGGCTTGTAGGATAATGTGCGAGCACAGCAACGTCCGTCTGGTTTTTGATTCAAGAGGTTTGCTTAGGTAAGAGTATGAGAGCAGTTATTAGTCGTTGTAATGTAAAGGTAAGGAGAAATGTCCGTCAATTTCTTGCTGCTTCTCATTTTTGTCACAGAGGGGTTCAAATACTGAGTAGCTACAGCATCCTGTCTACTACCTTTCGTATAGTAAAGCAATAAGACTAAAGTTCAATATGAAGAAGAACAAAAGATAGAACGTCGTTGGATGAGAATAACAAGGAGGTGAAAATAGAAGTCTAGTGATGATGTAGAAGCTACAGACAATTAGAGAAGGAAATGGAGACGGAGAAGTAGTGGAGGAGGGCACTCGTTTTCAATGTTAACAAGTGCCTGATCTCTACATTTCCATTTCCCCCCTTGTTCTGTGTTTTCTCAACTCAACAAACTCAGCCCTTGCAGTGCAGAACTGATCTATTTTAAATACCTGTCCAGACATCAACTAGGTACAATCAGTATCTAGATAAATATTTACCTTAGCTCTTGTAGCACAGACCTGAGGTGTAAAAGCTACACCAGGCAAAAAAACCTTTGGTTTATTAAGATTATCAATGGTAAGAAATATTGGATAAAATCATTGAGTTCTGGAGCTCCTCTTCAGAGTAGACTCAAACTCCAAGAAGCATTTGAACGTTTGCTTAGACCAGAAGCTGATAGCTTGCTACGTGGTGCTTCTAGTCATATAGTTGACTGAGGAACAGCTTACACAAGGGTGACAGTAGGACTGCTTAATCAATGACAAGCAAACCTACTAAACTAGTTGTCAGAGTATTATGTCATTCAATTCTTCATCTCATTGTCCCACTCTTACTTTATGCTCCTCTTACATTTCTTACTTACTTTTGTCATCCATCACAATTACTCGGTAACATCTGGTTTACTCCAAGGTTTTCTTCATTACTTGGTAAACATGAACACATCGCTTGGTATACTTCAACTGCTCAGATGTAAACCTAAGACCCAGTCTTTCTGTCTGGATCTCAGGTGCATATACTTACTGTTCCTAGTTGTGGACAATTGATCAGTTTTCCTGTCTGGATCTCAGGCCAGCATTTGTCTCAGTATCTGACATTCCTGCGTGTTTGCTGTTACTAGTACCTTGGATGGTACTTTTACAGTGCAAGCCTCACAAATCCAGAGGGCTCTTGAGAGAACTAAAAACACCCTTAATATTCTAGGTTTCTTATTTCTATCTCATAAGCAATTCCTAATCTTCTGAATTATTTCCCTACATACTTAATTGCATATAATTGTGGAATAGAAATTCTGTTCTTTGACCTTATTTCAGGAAGCACTTGAAACTGGATGCTCTCAGCAGATTAGTGATAGGCAATTTGATGGGGAAAATTACCACAAGTCTAGAATAGGTTTTGGGCAATTCATTGAACCTTGATTGTCATGAATCGCCCCCTCCAGGTATTTGACTAGCCACAACGGCTAAGTCATTATTTATTTTCTTTTCACAATTTCTTTCTTTTTATTTTATTTTATAAAAAGAGCTGCGACCTAACGACAAGATGACTCAATAGTAATGCAACAAT
>Ga0153987_1000220_pt1 | contig 20523 bp, 18 predicted proteins | sample TSNC071MetaG_FD_102279 | JGI IMG/M metagenome (GOLD analysis project Ga0153987, IMG submission 102279) | Attine ant fungus gardens microbial communities from North Carolina, USA - TSNC071 MetaG | ecosystem: Host-associated > Fungi > Mycelium > Unclassified | place: USA: North Carolina, William B...
AAGTGTACAAGACGAGGCACGCGATGAATACGGGTAGTTTGATTCAAATTACTGATACACGAGGCATTCGACAGACTAAGACGCTACGCTCTAGAGATGGCGATTCACATCTTGCTGAGTTTCACCTATCTCGCGCCGCAAATTGCCTACATCCACGCTTAAATCACGCCGTCATAGCCCTTGATATACGCTTACCTTGCGTCTGCTGAGGCTTGTCGCCCGTCACTGAGCCAAGCACCGAGTCCTTGACGCCTGCAACCTGTTCTTTCACGCCTTCAACGATACCTTGAGTTTTGGCCTGGTGCTCTTCAGCTTGGCCTTTGGCACTCTCCTCTTTGCCATGTTGTTGGAGGTTGGTAGAACCGGTGAGGTTACCAAGCTAACCCAATAATGAATCAATGCAAGCCAATCAGAATCAAAACTTACCGTCTCCTGCAAGCCGCCTTTGGAAGCAAGGAATTGACCGGAAGTTTTACTAGAGGATAACGTTGACATTTGGCTCTATAGGCAAAGGAACATATACCAACCTGGGATCGGTAGACATGGAGTGATATATCGAAGGTGTCCGTGAAATATCAACTCACCATGGTTTATATACTTTGGGTCTGCAACTCAGACATGAGCGCATAATGACAGATCTCTACGTCACGATTGTGGGGGGGAATACATTCGATCACACACTCTTTTCAAGGTACATTGTAGTGTTGAAGCTCGACTTTCGCGCTCATACCTGAACCATGTCTTTCAGTTAATGTATTTACGCGCTCGCTGCATTGTCGCCAAGTTGAAATGATGGTTGCCTACGTACAAGCTCAGAGAATTAATGTGAGATGACGTCACGCGACCTGAAATCAAAGCACGTGAAGATGTCTATTTTTTCGCGTCAAAAAAAATGTGACTCGAGCAGCTTTATATCGGTCCTAATCTGGCTTTGATCCTCGTCCAAAAAAAATCATTTCTACTTCTCCGCCGTTCTCGTTATCATCTCATACATCCTACAAGATCAGGGGTGAACCCGAACCAGCGACACCCTCCTACCCTCCAATCTTATTCTCATCTATTCTCTACGGGCCCGTGTATTACGAAAAAGATGTCTGCGGCTCCTGTTAGGACGTCATTACCCTCTGTTCTTGGCACGGATCCTTCAAGGTTTGCCTTGGAGTCGTACAGAATTGCCATTGCACAAATTGTGGGCGATGCTCTGGGCTTGACAGTTGAACAGGTGCATCCTGGTGTTGCATGGGGAAAGAAGGGCGTGGATTTCACGGTTGCTTTGCCTAGATTTAGGCTCCCCGGTAAAATTGATGATTTGGCAAAGAAAGTCATTGACAGCGTACGTTTTCTTCGTACAGCGCCAGATGATGACTGATGATATTGTGGTCCAGTTCCAATCAAACGACTACATTGCTTCTATCGAATATGATAAATCTTTCCTTCACTTTATGTGCAATACGGACAGTCTCTGTCGGGACGTCCTTACTCAAATTCATGATCTCGGTGCGGAGTTTGGTAAGAATGAGTCAGGGAAGGGGAAGAAGCTGGTAGTCGAGTATTCGTCGCCGAACATCGCCAAGAGCTTTCATGTGGGGCATTTGAGGAGCACGATCATTGGGACCTTTTTGGCGAACCTGTATCGCGCATGTGGATGGGAGGTTACGAGTATGAATTATCTCGGCGATTGGGGTACCCAGGTTCGTCTCCCCCCCCTCCCCGTCCGTGTTCCCCTTCCATCTCTCCACAAGCGGGTTTAAAGCTCATCAAAGGCATCTCCATCTTTAGTTCGGCCTCATTGCGGTCGGCTTTGAAAAATATGGGTCCAAAGAAGCACTTGAACAAGATGCGATCAAGCATCTCTTTGATGTCTATGTCAAAATTAACAAAGATGCCGAAACAGACCCGCAAGTCAAAACAGATGCAGCAACATGGTTCCGTCGTATGGAAGATTTCGAACCAGAAGCCCTAGAAAATTGGAAAGTCTGGAGGGCGTTGTCGGTGAAGAAATATGAAGAGGAGTATGATCGATTAAATGTGCATTTTGATGTTTATATAGGAGAGAGTGTCGTCAAGCAGGAGAGTATGGACAAAGCGTTGGAAAAGCTGGAGGAGATGGGGTTAATTGAGGAATCTGATGGTGCCAAATTGATAAATTTGGAGAAGTGGAAGCTGGGCAAGGCTGTTGTTAGGAAGCGAGGTAAGTTTGAGTCTTTTCGAGGTGGAGGGACGTAGTTGACGAGACGCGTAATGCAGATGGGACATCGATTTACCTCACCCGTGATATCGGCGGTGCCATTGAGCGGTATGACAAATACAAGTTTGACAAGATGATTTATGTCGTTTCGGCACAGCAGGATCTGCATCTCGCGCAATTTTTCAAAGTCCTTGAACTGATGGGATACCCCTGGGCAAAAAATCTCTTGCACATTAATTACGGTCTTGTGCAAGGAATGAGTACGCGGAAGGGTACTGTTGTATTTTTGAATCAGATAATACAGGAGGCAACACAGGTCATGCACGATCAGATGCAGAAGAACGAAGAAAAGTATAAAACGGTTGTGGATCCTGAATTGACGAGTCGGGAGATTGGGATTTCAGGGATCAAAATCCAGGACATGGCTGCCAAGAGGTATTCGCGTCCTCTGGCTGCCTGATTTGTCCACTGACCGGGAATAGGATTAATAATTATACATTCAACTGGGAACGTATGCTCTCTTTCGAGGGAGACACCGGTCCGTACCTTCAATATGCACACGTTCGTCTGGCCTCTGTGGGGCGCAAAAACCCTGATCTTCTCCCTCTCCCACCGGCATCGGAGATCAACACGGACGTTCTCTCTCAGTACTCTCAAGCCAGGGACATTGTCTTCTTGCTAGGGCAATACCCGGAGATTGTACTCACGGCACTGAAGACACATGAGCCCAGTGGCGTCGTCACTTATCTGTTCAGACTGACACACGCCGTATCTAGTGCCTGGGAGACGGTGATTGTGAAGGGAGAGCTGGACATGGAGAAGGCTCAGGCAAAGCTGTTTCTGTTTGAACAGGGCAGGGTGGTGCTCTGTGCAGGGATGAAGCTGCTGAGTATCAGACCGTTGGAGAGGATGTGAAATTTAAATAATGCAGGTCATCTGACACAAGTATCGAATAAAGTAAAGTGAGACACCGGCTGATATGGCTGCAAGCCGACGGCTGGGCTGTGCAGCCTGCGCATGGGCCAACGCCTGCAGTCGGGGCCGGGCAGCATGCAGCGAATGTGGTCGACATACCTGGTGGAGGAGGACTGTGCGGAGGTGAGAATAAATATGCTGTATTAATTAGATAATGTGACGCTGTTCTTCTCTTTCATTCATCTCTGGAGATGGACCGCCGTGCCAACTACAAGTCAGTCCTTGCCCCTCTCTTTCCTGGCCCCTAGTCGCTGAATCTGCCCCTAGCCGCACTTCATCGTCGGGATCCCACGACGACGACTCTTCAACATACCCCATCTTTTCCCCAGAGAGGGACCGCATCACAGAACAAGAACGCATGAGATTCATGGCCCACCCTCGTACGCCTTCTGCTTCGACAGGTCGGTCTTGCTTACGCTGCCTTGTCTCTAGCTGCAACTGGCCTTGCTTCAGGTGTCAGCTCCGCTAGCGGCAGCCTCAACTACGGCATCGGGGCTCACGGTGCCGGCGACGAATTGGAAAAACCCGCGCCCCCCTTCATGGGCATCCCGACTTGCAAAGTATACACGAGCAGTAACAGCATCATGGCTCTCAACAGCGGAAGGTCAAGCCCCGTACTCCCCAGCCCCGGATCGGAACATAAACTCGTCGAGACCGACTCACAACTATCCCTGTCGAGGCACTACATTCCAACCAAGTTTTCATCTAGGATGATGAATACGAGGAGGAGGAGGGGGGGCAGAGGTGGCAAGGGCGACGGCGGCTCGCCGCATGTTCCCAAGATGGGTGGGGGTACCGAGGCTTTTAGGCGTGGCGAAGCGAGGATGCCGGCTGCAGGAGACGAGGACTATGATGGCGTTACTCTTGGAGGACCAAAGACCGCGAAAAAGATGACCTGGAACAAGTTCAAATGGACCCTGCTTTGTGCGAATGCAATGGTGCGTTTGCTTTCTTGATCACGGTAGTTGCTTATCTTCGGATTAGTTGATGGCATACTCTCTGGTGGGGTTGATCATGTGTCTCTTGACCTGGTTCAACATCTGGTCCAGGGCAGATATCGTCCGCACGGGCAATCGTCCTGAACTCGTCATATCTACGCTCGCTACCTCCATCGGCGTGTTCACCTCCATGATCGGTTGGTCGGGCATTGTCCTCAACAACCGCTCCTTTCTCGCAATTTACAATCTGTTTCTTTGGATCACATTCATCTTTCTCCTCGTACCCGGCTACTTGTCATACAAACGACATACTTTCAACCTTGAAGGTAAAATTAACGCTCAATGGTCACGCGATCTAGGGCCTGAGGGTCGTCTCCGTGTGCAAAATGTCCTTCGATGCTGCGGCTATTACTCTCCTTTCGTCGAGGCGACTGTCAGTCAGACATGTTATTCAAGGAGTATTTTGCCTGGATGTAAATTGCGTTATTTGCAATTTGAGAGGATGGCATTGAGGAAGTGGTACACCGTTGTGTTTTCGATTGTCCCGGTGCATATTGGAATCATCGTGGCGGGGTTGCTTTGTAGCAATCATGTCACGTATAGGTTTGGCAAGGGAATGATGCCCAAGGCGTACAGGTTGGATATCAGCAGTTTGGCTGTCATTGCGGATCAATATGTCGGGTATGTGGCTGACTCTTTTTTTTCCTCCTTGAACGCTTCTATTGAATGTGGTTGCGTAGGGAATTGGCGGAACAGTATGGGAATGATATCGCTTCTGAGATTTTGGCCAAGTCCAAGTCTGGATGGCAGGTGGATGGACTACCGGCTGTGACGTATTCACAGGATTTGAGTAAGACGCCTAGCGTTCAGAAGATGATGTCCAAGTTGGACGCCATCGGAAATAAGAGTGAATAGAGAATTTTCATTCGATTTGATGGTCCTGTGTCCCCTTTTCTTTGCCTGTTGTTGTCTTGTGGATCCTTTGCAATCTCTTCGACCCCTTTCTTATCATGAAATCACGCAGCCCTTCTTTACACTCCTGCATGTATTGCATTCTTGAACCCATTTCTCTACCCACGCATGGACCTTATTTTTGTCATGGACCTATCACTAGATACACATTATTATTCTCCGATTTGTCGGTCTTTTTTCCCCTAGTCTTGTGTCTTCTGTTCTCAATAGCTTTCGCATGGAGTTGCTTATAGATATGCAGATCTTAAGCAAGCCTGGGATGATGTTGACTGACGTGCTGATGTACAGAAAGTGTCTATTTCTCGGGCGGATCTTGTGTGTGTGATAGCTGAATCTATCTTTCATTCGTAACTCTATCTGCGAGGCGACACTGCTTGAAGAACTAACCTGGGTATCCGACGACGACGACAGTGACAATGGCGAAAGATATAAGGATGATGTACCTGCTGTCGAGATGTTCCATTCCTGGTCGGGTTGTCACGTCGTCGAGAGTAAAAGTCTCGTGCACCCGTTTGGGAACCCCTTTGGCGGGTCAGAACCGAGAATACCACGATGAAAGTTTTGGGTATAGACCCCCACCTCGATATGTTTTTCCAGATTGTGAGTCTTATGGGTGTTTGGTGTAGTCCTCCTCCTGCCCCCCCGTTTTTTCTTGCGTTTTTCTTTTTTTCTATCTCTATCGGTGATGATGTGTGTGTGTGTTCCAAAGTACTACCCACATTTGTGATATATCCCTATCACAGATACCGAAAAGCAACTCATCAACAGAGACTGTCATGCGTCCCTACTCCGTTATGTCGATTCGATGCGCACACACGGACACAGAGCAGCACGTATTGATCCGTTGGATTTGATCGCGAGAGAACACGTCTCAGCTTTGAATCCCGCTCGGTATGGGTTGGTGGATAGGGAGAGGAAGTATGATGTCAGGGGAATTTTGTGGACGAAGAGAGTGGGTGAGGAGGACAGTGAGAATGAGAAGGGGGATATGTGGCGTTTGGATGAGATTGAAGGACATCTCAAGAGTGTTTATGTTGGTAATATCGGATATGAGGTGGGTTTGTTTTTCTTCTTTCTTTCCCATTCCAACCCTTCTCTCTCCTTTGCTTAGTTCGCTCATGTTTTTTTTTTCGTTTGTTGCTTAGTACATGCATTCCCCCTCAAAGACGGAAAGACTGTGGTTCTCTCATTTGTTGGAATCCCAAATGTTACCTTCGCCGACGGATAAACCGTTATTTCAGATCGATCATGAGAAACAGAAAAGGATACATAAATTGTTGGCGCGTAGTGAAGTTTTAGATCACTTTTTGCAGGTCAAGTTCCCGAATTTGAAACGTGCAAGTTTTTGGTCTGGTTTCTTATTCAACGAGCGCAATGGCTGATTGTACTTTTTTTTTTCCAGTATGGTTTGGAAGGAGGCGAGTCCATGATACCTGCTTTGGACACCTTGTTCTCGTCTGCTGCTCAAGGTATGTCCTTATATTTTTTTCATCCTTGGTCTCAATTGAATGGCTTTTGACTACGAGGTGGAATCCAGCACATCATCCTAGGCAAGTTTCCCTAGCTTTCCAGTCCAGCATCCAGCTAAACTCTCGTTTCCTTCAGCTATGCCCCACAGAGGCCGCCTGAACCTCCTCACAGACCTTCTGCAATATTCCCCAACGGCTTTATTCCACAAGATCAAAGGAGGTTCCGAGTATCCTGAGGAATTGCTTGCTGAGGGTGATGTACTCAGTCATCTTGGTGCCTTCCATCCCAACTATGGTGTATTGAATTTGAGCTGATGGAGTGATGACAGTATCTTCCCCAAGTTTGGTATATGAAGGAGCAGATAAACCAATCAAGATTTCGCTGCTTCCGAATCCTTCTCACCTCGGTACGAATCCATCTTGTCCTCTCTTTCTTCAAGCCATTCATAACTTTTTTTCTGTTTTATATATGAATATGGTAGAGACCGCTAATGCTATCGCGCTTGGGAAAACTCGTGCTAAACAGTTCTCCTTGTTGAAGACATCGCCAAAAGACTGTCAGTTGGGTGACAGAGTAATGTGTGTACAATTGCACGGAGATGCGAGTTTTACAGGACAAGGAATAGTTATGGAAAGTTTTGGGCTGAGTGAGTTGATTTCCTCGCCGTTTCATGTGATGAGGAACTGCTGATATATCGGATGTACGTGTCAGGTAATTTACCACATTTTACGAGCGGAGGAAGCGTTCACCTGGTCGTGGAGTGAGCTGGAATTCCATCTTCCCCCCAATTTATTAACATATGCTGATTCGAGAGCTTTGCTTGGTCACAGTAACAAGTATGTCTACATTGGTAACGAGATTAATTTATGTAGACTCAATGTCACAGTATTGGATATACGACTCCTGCTTCGGGAGCCAGATCATCTGCGTATTGCTCGGATGTAGGCAAGATGGTAAATGCCCCTGTGCTCCATGTGAATGGTGACTATCCTGAAGGTAAGAGCTCTTCTGGTCGTATCGTGTGCTTCTCAGGACAATCGTAGATGTTGCGCGTGCCGTGGATACCGCATTCCGGTATAGAAATTACTTTAGAAAGGTGAGTAGATATCGTTGCGGATGGGTCGAGGCTAAGAGGTTTTGCAGGATATCATCGTGGATCTTCTGGTATACCGACGATGGTGAGTTAGTTCATGATCAATTTTTTTTTTTTGGCTAACTCGGAAAGATCTAGGGGTCACAATGAACTAGACTTACCCGGAATCACCCAGCCAATCATGTACGAAAAAATTGCCCAGAGAAAATCCGTTCCAGAGTTCTATGAGCACAAACTCCTCGTACGTCTCGGTTTGTTTTTCTTTTCGCTATTTTCTAGCCGAGTTATCTGGTATGTGTCTAGTCTGAAGGTGCTCTCACCCAAGAAACGGTGTCTTCCGTCCGAGCGGCATGCAGATCCGACCTTGAGACTGCACTTGCAGCTGTATCCAGTTACACTCCCACTCTCACTTCCACCCTATCTACATCCCCATCCGGCATGCAAATACAACCAGTCATGTTAAGTCAACAGTGGGGGACTATTGTTTGGCCAGGAAGTAAAGAAGCTCTATCGAGCGTCGACATCATTACAGGTGTGGCTAAAGACGTCTTGAAACGCGTCGGACAAGCAAGTGTTTGGATTCCAGGGGGATTTGAAGTTCATCCAAAGCTAGTCAGACACGTGAAGAATCGGATAGTAAGCTTGGATAAGGAGAAGGGGCTGGATTGGGCCACTGCTGAGGTACGAATTCATTTTCTGATTTTTTTTTTTTTTCAGATGGGAGATGCTATGGGAAATTCTTTCTTCCGCTGTTTTCTCTATAGGCTCTGGCATTTGGTTCGCTGATGCTTGAAGGATACGATGTGAGGATTTCGGGACAGGATGTGGGAAGGGGTACGTTTAGTCATAGACATGCGATGCTGGTAGATCAGAAGACAGAGGGTGTTGTCGTACCGTTGAACGAGGCATTGGGAGCGGATGGAAGGTTGGAGTTGGCCAACAGTACGTCTGTGGACTGAGTCTTGATCATCATTGCTGACTTTCCGCGGTTTTCAGGTTCTTTGAGTGAATATGCTGTCCTCGGGGTTTGTCAACTTTTTCTGGCCTGCATATTGTCGGTCTTTGATTGAGCGCGCTGCTTAGTTCGAATATGGTGCTAGCTGGGAACGACCAACTCTGCTCCCGATCTGGGAAGCACAATTTGGTGATTTCTTCAACGGCGCCCAGGTTACAATCGATACCTACGTCGCTTCATCTGAAAGTATGCTCTACTCTTATACCAACTACCTGCACTGATTGAATGAACCTTGCAGCGAAATGGCTCAAGCAGAGTGGTATCGTGCTACAACTACCTCACGGTTTAGACGGTGCCGGTCCTGAACATTCGTCGAGCCGCATGGAGCGTATGTTGCAGCTGACAAATGATAAGTATTCAGAGACAGAGATGAATCCGACAAGCATTAATATGCAGGTGGTGTTCCCTACTACACCTGCACAATACTTCCATCTGCTGAGAAGGCAGATGAAGAGAAATTACAGGAAGCCTCTTGTCATTGTTGGACCGAAGGGCTTACTGAGATTAGCTGTACGTCTTTTGTCTCCTGCTCGGTGTTCATATAACGATTTTGTAGGCTTCTTCTTCTGTCTTGGCAGATCTCGAATGTGGAACAAGATTCCAACCCATTCTCAACGATCCATTGTCCGATCCTCCAAAGACCAAACGCATCGTTCTCCTTACTGGAAAACTGTACTACGAACTCATCAAAGAACGCGAAACCCGTGAATTGATAGGCCAAGTCGATTTCATTCGTATCGAAGAACTCGCTCCATTCCCCTTTACCTGTCTTCGCGAGGTGCTTGAGGGTTATGGTGGATATTTGCATGATGTCGAAATTTGTTGGGTGCAGGAAGAGCCGAGGAATCAAGGAGCATGGGGTCATGTTAAGGACAGGGTTCAAAGTGTATTGGAAGATGTGAATGTGAATTTGAAGAGCAATTGGTTGGGATTTAGAGGGAGGAGGGAGAGTGCGATTCCGGCGCCTGGTATTGGGAGGATGTATGCACAACAGCAGAAGAATGTGATTGCGAGTGTGTTTGAGGACTTGTGATTTTTTTATGACTTGTGTACTGTATACTTTCTATACATTTTTGTGTAAGACTCTGTTCTGGAGTTCCATATGTTAGAGTGCGGTGCCAATTCTTGGGATAAGATTAAGCAGATAGGTCGAATGAGTCAATTCAACGGAATCACGATGGTCCCTTCAAATCCAGTCTTCAACTGTCGGCATTCACCCGACCCTCCTTCACTAGAATACTGTACATCAGGACAGTACACCAACTTTGATTCTTAAATTAAAGACACTTGATACCGCTTGTCACGGAACACAAATGCTGAACACTCATCCACGGTCGAAGTCCTCGACTGTAGCCGGGATCGATAGGAGGGAAAGTCAAGTCATCTCTTGAGAAACAGGAAAGATGAGGGGAGAAAATTTTTTATTTTCTATCAAGATAAAATATTCATCATAAAAGACATTTTCTATTCTTGTCGCATTATTCCGTCCATGAGATACTCTTTGTTTGCATACCGATGCTTTCGCATCTAGCAATCAACTACTTTTGAGTTTACGGAAGAGGGACTCCTTCATCCACCTTTTTTCAAGCGAGTCCAACCCGTCAATTCTGAACTATAGGAAAGCACTCAATCACGTACCGCACTCAGATCCAGGGGTATATATCCGGTAGAAGTCTGCAACAAGATAAAGGCTACCGGCAATAACCACGAGTCCAATGTCATCTATTCTCTCTGCTGCCCACGAAATGGCATCAGAAAGCTGTGTTCCTGGTATCCTAGCTGGGTCAGCAACCCAGTGATCGATGTCTGGAACTAGGTCTTGAGCGACCCTGGCGAGTTCGGTGGGAACAACTGGCTTGACCCACGGCATACCATCCGACGGAGAGAAGTCGATTAGAGCAACGTGAAGTCTAATCCTATCATGGAGGTTAGGCGACAGAAGGGGTGAAAGAGTGTCAGAAGGCTTCTTGGAGGGAGAGTGGGAAAGAGCAATAATGTATACAATATTGACTATGCCATCCGTCGATTGTGCGACCGTCGATTTCACGTAATCGTCCAATGTTCTAGCTGATGCGGGATTATGCGCTCCATCAACAAGGATGGAAAGAGGACGAGGGGCTGAAATGCTGTGGAAGGAAAGCCTTCCACGCCAATGCACGTTCTCTACCCCATGTTTCACAGCCAGGGGTGACATACGGCCAAGGAGCACTGACTGGAGCGGGTTCTCTTTGATAAGCAGAACCGAAACGATAGAAAGGGCAGTTGCCAGATTCTCAATTTGATATGCGCCGTGAAGAGGAAGTATGGCTGTAATATCTTCATTGAAGGTGGGGAGGTGAAAAAACACTCGATTTTCCTTTGGCGGCTGAAATGGTACTGTTCTCAAAGAAACCCTCGACGATTCTGCGGCGCTGACCCGGTGAACCGCAAGGAGAGGCTCCAAAACAAACACCTTCTCCAGCAGCATAGCCTGGACTACATCAACCACCTCTAGGTGACTCTGGTGTCCAAGGACAAATGGTTTCCCAGACCGGGCAATCCCAATTTTTTCTCTCGCAATGGCTGAGACAGTATTCCCCAAGAAGGCTTGGTGGTCAAGATCAACATTGGTCAAAGCAGATACCAGGATGGCTTCGTCAGGAATAATATTGGTAGCATCCAACCTTCCCCCCATGCCTACTTCCACAACTGCTACATCGACCCCAATCCGCTCAAAGATTTGCAAAGCTGTCAGAGTAAGAAGCTCAAAACTGCTGAGTCTCGTACCGAGCTGGTCGTCGACGCGTTCGACCAAGCCTCGTACTGAACCATAGAGCTCGGCATCAACTGGTTCGTGGTTTATAGTGATGCAATCGATGACAGAGATCAAATGGGGGCTATTGTATCTGCCCACTTTGAGAGGAGGCGAGGCTGATAGGAGAATCGACGAAACGATTGCGGTAACGCTCCCCTTGCCGTTTGTTCCTGCTATATGACATGTAGGTCGAGTATATACCGGGAGATGCAAGATTATTTTCTGCAGTCGGTCTAAACTGAGATCGATCGACATATGGTAATGACTCCGTGTGACCTCAAACGCGATTGCTTCAGAAACATACGGATACACACATTCATATCGTAGTTGTTTGTGGATCCTTCCTCCCGTTGGTGTGGCTTAAGGAGAGAACCTCACAAATATCCTGTCCTGGAGCGTTAAGCTTTTTCTTCTTTGCTCTCAAACTAGTATCCTCTATTGATATGATTATCACAGAGGCCTTGGCAAGAGGTCATATGAGCCCCTATATCAGCAACGACAAAGGTAATTTTGAGATGACCTCCCACAGTGCGACAATATGAGCGTAAAGCTTGATTCTAACCTGGCGTAAGGAGGACTCGTACGAGCTTTCGCTGAAATTGAGAGTTTTTAAAACTCGCAACTTGACTCGTGCAGCTTTTGAGACTTGCACACTTAAGTTATGAATTTTGAGATATTTAACGTGATTCAATCCATATCAGGTGGAATCTGCAAAACGTCTAAGCACATCTATTTTCTGACTCAGAATCCCTGTATCTTCGCGCCTCCCCCCCTCTCTCTTGAACACTGTGATAACCCACTCTGACGCAGAGACATCATTTCTTCTCCATGTATAGTGCAATGGCATCATTTCTTTTCCAAGTAGGCACTGAAGCATCTTTCCTCTTCCAACCGGGCGAAGTATAATCTTCCGCCCGTTTTTCTGCACCAAGCTTTTTTTGAAAAAAAAAAGGGACGCAATGATAAGAACTAGGCTATTTTTCTTCAGATTTGAGAAAACTCACTGAAACGAGGCCTTCAACATCACTGCCACGGTTCGAGAATTCAAGTCTCTCCTGGAAAGAAAAAAATAGAAGGAATAGTCAGTAACAACGGCTGTGAGCTACAAAGTCAGAGAACGTATTAACCAGTGGTACAGCACCGATAACAACCACACTGAGCAAGGCGGTGAAGAGAGTAGACATAAAAATCGCGGAGCGCATCTTGAAGGTTTGGTTGATCGATTTCGTCCCCCTTCACGAGAGAGATTTTTATACGCGCATTCAGACTTTGGATCAGCCCTAGGGGGTGCCTGAGATCAAGAAGCATGCGTCACACTAGTTGCCCTGGCAGAACCTTAGCTCTAAGCCTATATCCCCATGCGGGTTAAGCTTTTTCTCTCCATCCCTCTCCCTTTTGAGGGTAAAGAGATCTCCAGAATCGGGAACAAAATCAATACTTATCAGGACGCTTGGAGCTTGATACTTCCTCAAAAGGTTGCCAACTCCAGCGTCGAGCTGACCAGGTAGACGATAAAGCTTCGCAGGCAAGGAAATGTCTTGTTGACGTTGACCCGTGACCGGTTTACCCGTTCTCCGTTTTTTTTTGGGAAGTAGAAACCATAATTATGGAGTTGCTGTCATTTGCTACAAAGCAACGGGGCATGTAAACCCGATGACAGGAACCAGAGTATAGTGCATATATGTGTATACAAACACCCGTCCTAGAAAAACTTTCAGCATGACGACTGACCTCCAGGAACCCGCCATGCGTAGAAACCATCGTCTTTGTTTGACTATATCAAGAAAGTAGGGTCATTTTCTGACAGGTTATTTTTCTCTTTACCAAAGCGCCAAGGAACATGAAAAGAACCCGAGAGAACAACAAAAGCGTCCGAGCGGTTGTGACAGATTCTAATGGATGATTGTCTGGAGATTGTATATGGTTACTTTCGTTTCTGTTCAGAGGATACGAGCATTCCTCATTTCCGCAAGGTGACATCGAGCTCTCTTTCAGTTTAGGATAAGATATCCTTTCCCAGAAATCGCGGAAATAGACCTTACCTTAGTAACATGTTCGTCACACGTCCATTCTGCATAGTACAAGATAACAGGCCCTCGGCGAAAACAAGCCTCGGACTTGTGTGGACATATAAGCCATCCAAGAAGCTCCGCGCTGCCGCAGACTCATCAGCCTCTCTGGTCACCAGCCACAAATCAGTTGTCAAGGTGAGAGCCAAATTTTGACAGGCCAAGCTTCACTCGGACGTGTTGAATAGACAGAACTTGTCGTGGCAGGTCGGAGTTGCCATAGAATACTTGTACGAATCTTGGAAGGTGGGCTATCATAAAACTTTTCGAAAATTACGCCGGTGCCCTGTGAGATCATTCCACTTGATTCGGGCTCGGAAAGTCGGAATCTACGGCAGTCCAAAAACCGAGGGAAACGGACAACATGTCCAGAGAGTTCTGATGTGGTCTAGTTAAATTCCTATCCAGGGAAAGTGCTTTCCGCGCCTGAAAAGATCGCCGTTGTCAACTATGACCAAGTTGGGGGGGAGAGAGGACTAAAATCATCGCAAGAACACAAGTTGGGATTTCAATCAATTTGACAAGCGTAGCTTCGACTTTCTTTCATTGCCCTGGGTGAGCAGTCATTGGGTTTGCAACCGTTGGTAGGTCTGGAGTCATTTCGGGTGAGTTTTTCCTGACGACAGGAATGGTTCCAGGTGGTCCATGATTTTTCATCTTCGTTTATGTTCCCCGCGGACATTCCAGACCAACAACCCATGTCGCATGACTCCACTTGCGCTGTCTGACGACTCTGTATACAAATCCAGTAAAACGAATACCATGTTTTGTCCCTGTCTAAAGACACCAGAACCTTCTGCCAAGTTGTTTGTACCACCAATAATAATCAAACTGTTCAAGATGAGGTTGAAATGTTCATTAGGCAATCATCAATCGAGGTTCTTCGGGTCAAGGGCCATTTCTGTCCTTGATTAATTCATCTAAGTGAGGTCAGGGCTCGAGGACACCGCTAGGAGACAGTCACAGGGTGATTAAACGGTTTATCGAGGTTACCAACGATTCCGAATGTGTCCGAGCTTTTTTTCACATGTGATCCCAGAACACTCCCCCAGCGCTCGAAACTCCATATTTTTTTTAGCACACTGAGATTCGTCCAAAACACTTCGCGAAGCTCCCGAGACGAAACAATTAGGTCTGAAGTAGCCCAAGATGAAGTTCGAAGGCAAGGCTGACTGGTGTGTATGTGTACTTTGGAGGTGATTTTTACGTCCAACTGAAACCTTCTCTCGGTGATTCTTCAAAAGGCGAATTGCGTGATTTCATGATCCAAGAGCGGTGGTAGTAGGACGAGAAGAAGAAGGAGTAGCATAAGGAAAAGTATTTCCACCCGCGGGAGATCCCGACTAGGATGGCATTCTACGCAGTCCATGATAATTCGTTCGCGGGTCAATTTGGTTGAATTCAGACTTCGTTCTTGTCCTTGCTTCTTGTGTGGTAGGACGGACCGTCTTGACGATATTTTCAGTCATCTTATTTCTCACAACTGATCGCAGGTACTAGTTGCTGTGGGTATAGTGCGGCACCCTTATCAGTTGTAGAGCGCTCACTCATTCCATTCATGAGTAACTGTTTCGATGTTGCTTGCGTCCGGTCAAGACCCAACATTGGTCACTCTTACACCCTCTGGATATCACTTCAAACATTTGAAAGACAATGATGATATTCAACGGTCTATGATACAATTCATGACAATAGATAGGTCAACCAGAACCGAACCGCAAGAGCTTCAAACAGATGATATAAGGCTACATCAGAGAGAACAATAATCAAATCACGTATATGGCTACAAGGCAAAGGAATACTGAAGAGCAGAAGCGTGAAACACTAGAGTACTCACAACGAGGAACACATACATAATGGAACAAGATTGGAACTTGAGAGAGAGAGAGGAATGAATATTGGGTTTGAAGTTGAGGTTTGGTCAAGAGACATCTAGCGGACCGATTAAGCTTGGTTTTCAACGAGACCTTCAAAGTTGAAGTCATCGTTGGGGAACGGAAAATTGGCATCAGGAATACAGTTCATGTCCCCAACCCGATATCCGAGTTCGTTATATGGCCAAATAGTATCTGTTGGGCTCAAACTGCCGTCCACGCCAAATATAACATTGGTGGGAATGTGTTCAACATGTAGCGGGCGAGGGGCGAAAACTGGAAGAGGAAGGGTCTCATCGGAAGGACCAGGAGACTCTGAGTACGTCGACGATGAATAAGACGAGGGACTGTTCTGAAGAGAAGCCGTCCATTGCGTAGTCACGTCGGGCTCGGGGATGTCGATGATATCATGCATTTGTGCTTGAAGAGCCGAAGTTGTATTGTCGTACATAAATTCTTGTGATCCCAAGGAGTCTAATGGCCCCAGACCAAGAGGCATATCATGCGCCTGTTCATGAGGCGGGAGAGCATTAAGGAGCTCGTCCACGTTGAGAGGTGACTGAGACTGGGAATGAGATGACTGAAAGTTGAAGTTGTTGAAAGTGTTCAAAAGCAATGGATCTGGTTCGGGAAGAACATCGACATCCTGGTGGAACTGAGGAAATTCGGAAACAGACATTGCCCATGAGTGGAAGAACGCTGGACTGGCGCTAGAGGGACGGCGCTGCTGTCCGGTAATCATTCGCTGCTGATGTGATAACAAAGGAGGACCAGAAGGCATAAAAAATGGGACAGAGGGGATCGAGATGGCAGCGCAAGGATTGAAATAGTCGTGCAGCAGGGGGACCGAGGAACACCGTCGAAGATTTTGCAACTGTGTGACCGACTGGACAGGTGTCTGCGAACGGACTCTATCCAGGTTCCGTACAGCCTCGGCCAATTGTTCTCCCTTCTTCCCTTCGAGAAGAAGTTGGGCGACCTCCTCACATCGGCGCTCATTCTCTGGTGTGGGCAACGGCTTGTCCTTTTTCTCTTTGTTCTTGTTGTGAACAGGGCGGAAACGATAGTTAGGATACTTGACTTTATGCTCAGCCTTGGCGTGTTTGGCTTTAACCTCCCAGACACGTTTCTCGTCGAGAGGTAATGCTCTCCAACAGTTGCCTGAAGACAAGATAAAAAATCTCAACACGGAAGAATCAACTAAATTTCCCACCGATTATTTTTGACAAAGATCCATGATTGGTCTCGATCGAACCTGGAACATGTTTCTGCCGTACAAAATCGGCGCGGAAAAGCATGAATGCATTGGGTGGCCGAGGGATATACCCAAGAGACAGACGCTTTCCAGGTGGTGCACGGCGACGCCTAGGTACAACTGGCAACGCCTCCAATGGAGGGAAAAGGGCTGAATATGATGGCAGAGACCCGATAGAATCTTGACCATTCTCTGACTCAACATATGTCCCTGGAGTCACATTGGGCGCAAACATGACTGGTTTCTGGGATGAGCGCGGGAGACCGATACCATACACCCCAGGTTTGGCTGGATTCAAGCCTGTCGTAGTTGAGTCTGAGCTCAGGAAAGGTCGGAGTGAGCCTTACCAGTAAGCATTACAGAGGAACGTCTTCTACGATTGACGGCATGAGCAGAAAAACGGGAAGTGGGCATGGTGACTGAAAAGCCTGCAGTCGAAAAGAGATCGATATTTATATCTGGGGAGGGAAATAATTCCTTGCCACTGCTTTCGCTGCTCAGTCTCTGACATCAATGCCGGTTCCTTGCCACAGGCATAAATGGACTCACCTGGACCACCGTACAACGGCTGACGAGGACAGGAATGATAAATTCAGCAGTTCATCACTTTGTCGTATTTATGTATGGCGGCGACTTACTTTCCTAATCGAGGCACTAGCTTATGTTCAGATTTGGGGGACTGATTCCTTGTTCTCATGCATCATCCTCCCTGATACCGCGGATATACTTATCGACGATCACTTCAAATGTTTCTATTCTGCCATTGCGCTACCTATCAGAGCTCCTAATTTCGCCCCCTTCCTGGATTGAGTGGTAAAACGTCCACAATAATTGGCAAATCGTATTTTCACCTGTAAGATTGCCCATCAAACTAAGATCTCGGGAACTGTGATCTCGACCTAGAGGATTCATGCCACATGTTACGCGTCTCAATATCCTTATCAGCACTGCACTGCTCCCAACATGATGTCAGTAGTGTCTAGAGGTCTGCGAGCGATTCAGATGTTGATTCCAATCTTCAACGAAGCTCGACATGAGAAAAACAATAGCCCCCTTTCTCATGACCAAGTCCATCAGTCGAATGATGTCTACTGGTTGGCTGATGAAATCTATCTAGATTTTGCGCTGTGTAGCTTGTAACCATCCGAACTGCGTGCCGAACAGGTCCGAAGTCCCATCCCTGGCGTGCTGGTCATCTCATACTCATATTAAGGAGTTTACACACACACTTGACTCTCTCGCATATCTTGACACAGAAGTCCCCCGACTGCCTACTACGAAACTGGCTGGGTCAGCCGGATGCCAGAGTCTTGATCGGACTAATTTGAGCCCTCGTGACTGAGCTTCTGGGGGTTCTCTGTGTCATCCCGGTCCACCCGTGCACATTGTCGGCTTCGTAAGTTCTGAAGTCCACGCGGAAAATTAGGCTCGTATGGACCCTTCTCCTGTGGGGCGCTATCCTCAACAAAACGCCGCCATGAGGTAGCGATAATGAACTGTGTTTGAAAATACTTCAACAGGATCAAGATCGTTGATGTGGAAATAGCCGCTGAATTTATCCTCTCACGAAAATCTTAGGATGCCGGTTTATCGAAGCTGCATGGTGACCGCATTTGAGAATTTTCCGGTGTAACGCTTTGTACATAAATCAACTGCAAGAATCATGATGGTTATCGCAGAGATCATGCTTCTCTGTTACAGCGTGATCCCTAAATTGAGTTAGTCTGTCCTGACGGTGAAAACGATGTGTCCTGAACTCATGACCATTGATGAGATGATGCCCTTCACCTCATCTGAAGCGATTTTGGGACAATCGTCATGATCGAAATGATAGTAAATCTCGAGTCCATATTTTAGGGGATGTGCATCAGGCATAGCAACCAACTGTATTTCAGAACAAATCGCTAAGGACGAATCCTGTAATCTGAGTTGATACTCTTGTCTTATCGCCTATGAGTATTTTTTTTTCATGCTCTGTCTCCTTAGAGATGGTGATCTCTCCGACAAGGATTCCCGAAAGAGGGAAAGAAAAGTGGCGTATACAAGTCGCTAATGACCTGAATGGAACAAAGGCCTTGTGGTGATTGGATGATGTAAAAAGTGCATTGTCTGAAGATCATTTCTATGTGGCTGTGATGAAACTACTTGCCTTGCATTCGCATTGTTCATCTCTGAATAGCTGAAGCTGGCTGTGTCGGCCCCTTATGTATTTACTGCCTGCATCAGAACCTATGTATTCATGCTGAGATTCTAACACAGGTGCCTGAGCCTTGAGGGACAGCTTAAGATCACTTGATCGAAGGGCGTTTTGACTGGAGTGTTAGACCCCACATACAGAACTGGTTTCAATTCCGCAATTGCTGTGAGAGCTGCACTGCCGTAATTCTTACTGGTAGTGTACAGAACAGTTTCGATCTCATCAATTGATCGCTCAACATCCCTCTATGTCCTATCAGTACTTGGGCATCCGCAGATCGGATTCAACTCATCATATGCTTTCAAAATATCGAGATGGAGCCCTCTTCAGAGATTCGAAGACAGGACAACTGAGCATTGTCGACGACAGTCTGGTGCTGACTACCGAGATAGAAATACACAATCGTGCACAAGCATGACACTACAGACCGACGATCTTATCTCATCTATACTTATTCTCTCCTTGATTCTAAGATTCTGCATTTGGTAGCTCTCATTGAGTCGCAAGTGAACCTCCAGGTCTGTGGGATTCAAAGTCTAGATCTGTCGTAGGGTCTGATATCTACAATGCAGGTCCTGGATACATCAATACTTTGAGGTGTGAAACAGAGGACAAGAAAATCAAAACTATTATTACCATTTGTAAAGGTGGAAGATTCCGCTGGCTGAAGTCTCGCTGAAGGATGTTGCATCAATTAAAAAAAACCCGTCTGGGAGTCTTTCATAACTTGGGATTTTGGAATACTCCCTGATCAACTTTGACTAGGTATGCAGAAGGATACAACTTGGGTGAGGTCGCCATTATTTTTTACCGATACCCAGAGTAGACATTTACTCTGACATGCATGACTGGTCTGATTATCAGACATTGTCATGTCTCAGCGGTAAGATAAGGCATAGTGCCATCCTGAAGCAGTAATCCTGGCCTGGAATTTGATATGAAAGCAGAACCTATCCAGAGTTTTGTACTGAATGACACAGGGAACATTTCATAATTGGTCAGTTGAAGTGGGTTTATTGATCTTCTAGGTCATCAGAAATTAGAGTTCTGTCTTTCCCATAATGAAGTTGGTGACAGCTTTGACAGGTCATTTCACCGAAAGGCTAGGTTTACGCATAACAGTGTCCTCCAATATTTGCTGGATTTCTGCTGGAAATCTATTTGCTTGTAATTCCTTACAGGGTCTGTCATGATAGCGAATTATTTTCAGATTACCTGAAACAATAAATTTGTCAGGGACTTGGACCCAATAATTTGTGGATTGGCCTGTTCACCCTAACAAACTTTGAGACCAAAATTGCATCCTAATCGGATCAGGCACAGCGAGTCGACGAGGTGATTCATGGCCGACAGAGTACATTAAGAAATCCAATAGGCTCGCAGTAAATGACTCTCAGGAAAGCCTCCCTCACCTTCGACTCTTCTCTACCTATCCTTCATCTATTACTCTAAAACTCTCACAGCACATCAAGCGGCTGCAGCGATGCTGTCTACCTGGCTTCAGGGGAATGAGTCAGTTGTGCCTCTGCGTATAGAAATTGAAGTCGAAGTCGAAACTCAGGTCGAAGTCGACTATGCTCATAATCCGACATCAGTCGTGTTTGAGGATGACGACAGACCATCTTTGGAGACATATTCCCACGGTCCCTCTCCACCATTCAGTGGCACAGCATCATTTTCCTC
>Ga0153987_1000221_pt1 | contig 20463 bp, 23 predicted proteins | sample TSNC071MetaG_FD_102279 | JGI IMG/M metagenome (GOLD analysis project Ga0153987, IMG submission 102279) | Attine ant fungus gardens microbial communities from North Carolina, USA - TSNC071 MetaG | ecosystem: Host-associated > Fungi > Mycelium > Unclassified | place: USA: North Carolina, William B...
AGACCCGCCGCATCAGTTTTTTTTGATTCATCTCATTGAACGGGACAAGAGTGTCTTTTTCGATGTGAAGATCAGCTTAATTTGGTAAAAATAAATAAATTACAGGTACCATATTTATCATTGTTAACATTGTCCAACAAAGTTCAAACAAAGTTGAATGCTAAATATAACTGCCGGATCTTCTTTGGTATTGAGTCGATAAAACGACCTCTAGCGCCCCAAAGATCAGGTAGCTGACGAATCGGTTGTCAGTTTTTAGCTGCTGAGCGGAGAGAACTTCAGTCTTGGCATAAGGAATCAATTTGATTCTCGTTCCGGATGAATCAGAAATCAGAAGGTGACTGGCCACATGTATGTATAGTGAACAATTTAATCATGTTGCAACTACCACTCCAGTCTCTTATCACCACACAATGCCACACCTGAACAACCGGTCAAGGCAGTCTCCTGACTGTAAAAATGTCCTGTGCTATCGGCTAATCTTACTTGCGTTGCGGTATTCAATCCAAGTGCCTCTGACTCTGCTTGTCGAGTAAGCCATTTATCCGTCCCCAGAACTGTGTTGATATCGTCTTTTGGGGGCAAAAGAAGCTGAATTTCGTCTCCGGACTCAGTTTGACGGGCCTCGAATGTCATTATGCTATAATCGGAAGCATTCAAACATGTCCCATCTGTCAAGGCGAAGTTCCGTTTGTGTAGAGGACATGAGATGTACTGAGAGAAATTAAGTGAACTTGACGCATGATCCTCATATGAAAGTAAGGACGACGTACGAGATCACCATTGGGTGTATCACTGATTATACCATGATCAAGTACAAAAGCGCGACGATGGGGACACCTGCGCCATGCCCGACAAATTAAGATGAAAACTATAAGAGGGACACAAACATACATCTGCTGACTTGCGTAAAGTCCCCGTCGGGGAACGTGGTAAACGGCCAGCTGTGTTTCACCATATTTGACAGCTACACTAGTAGTGGCTTGGTCGTTCAGCATCATATCCTCTTTCTTCGCCACGGTCTGCCATGTCCATTGATGCTTCGGTGTGACGAATTGGTCAGGCGTAAATCTCAGGGACGCGGATATTTTGGGCCAGTCAGCAGGTCGCTTCTGACCACGCTCCTCAATCAGTTCAGTCTGTTGTCTACGTTCAGAGGAATTCACGAATTGTTTGAACTGCAGCCGTTTGGCGGGATCTGGGAAAACACATAATCAAATGTGGTTTCAATAGTCGGGGCCAAAGCGATTAACCTTTCACGACAGTTGCCCACTCATCTTTATATGTACTGATGAGATTATCCATGATTGCATCCAATTCAGTACATATTCCAAGCTGGTCCTCAACAATGACTCTACGTAGTTTCTAGGCGAGGCTTTTAGAATATGGTAATCCAAAATACTTTGGCACATGCTCACCTCAATGCCGCCGTCCATGTTCTCAATCCAGCGTGCAGTACGTTGCAACCGGTCGGCGGTCATGATATAGTAGGCAAGGAACCGGTCAATGACCCTGACAACCTTAGAAGGAGGAACGTCCTTTGCCAGAAGCTCGGCGTGTCGCTGATGAGTCATTAAGCGCGATAAGACAAGACGCGATAAGAAACGTCTTACAGGGTTGGCACCTCCATTGCCACCGACAAATACTACGAAAGAATTGAGAAGAGAGGGATAAAGACTGAAGAAAAGCATACTATTCCAGCCTTTATCAGTCGCAATGAGTCCAAAGTCTTTTCCTTGGGCCTCAGCACACTCTCTTATGCACCCTGATACACCTCCTTTAAATTTGTGAGGGCTCCGCACACCGCGATAACGATTTTCTAGTTGGATAGCCAGACCCACAGAGTCACCAACACCATAACGACACCCTGCAGGGCATTAGGATAAGGAGAACTTGAAATGATAAAATTACGTACAAGTAGTACCAACACAAGACTTAATAGTTCGTAGGCTCTTGCCATATGCATGGCCACTTTCAAATCCGGCATTGTTCAGCTCCTCCCAAATTTCTGGCAAATCATCTTTCATTGCACCAAACATGTCGATACGCTGACCTCCAGTTATCTGACCTGACGATCAGTGGACGTGAGGATGTAACCCCAGCCTATCGCCTACCTTGGTGTATAAATTGTACTTCTTGGCTACTTGACCGATGGCGATGAGCCCTTCAGGGGTAATCTCTCCCGCTGCAATCCTGGGAACAACACTGAAAGTGCCATCCCGTTGAATGTTCGCTAAGAACCGGTCGTTTGTGTCCTGATTCTGGTGATGCTCTGGTTTCATAATGTGCTCATTGTACCTATGAGCAAGTTGATAGGTTGCTGTAATGAGGCAGACTACTTTTGCACGTACAAGCTCGACAGGATGCTACCAACAGCGGGCTTGCATATTTCACAGCCGATAGCGTCCTTGATGGCACCGGCTTCGCGAATTACTTCCTTGAAGTTGCGCAGCCTTTTGACTTTTATGATGCTGAATAGATCCGCGCGGGACATTGCAAAGTGAGTACATAAATAATTATTCAACGTATGGCCAGCCTTCTTCATTTCAGCATTGAACAAAGCTGTTATCTGATACAATGTCAGTGTACAATAGGATCAAGGGGGAAACTGACCAGTGGCATACAACCACCACACCCAGTACCGGCCTTAGTTTTCTGTTTGAAGTCGCCGACAGTGATGTTGTCACTGGATTGAATGCATTTGACGATGTCAAGTTTGAGAACGTTCTAAACAAATTCTGAGAAAGCTGGCAAATGCAAAGGAACGTCTTCAAAAACGCACATGACAGCTACAAACTTGTGCTTCGTCATCAAGATCATCCCCCTCTTCCTCTCTTTTTGCTCCAATGATGAATTGAGAAGGGGGGACATCCAAAGTTTTCTAGCAAGTAAAATGACCATATCAACGTGTGTTCCAAGTATGTTAGATGAGAGAAAGCACACTTTTTTTTTAACGATGGCAACGAGCTTCACAAAATCACTCACGTCCCCGATCATCATTCCCCCAAGAAGGTACCTCCCGTCTGCAGTGAAAATATATTTTTTGTAGGTAGAACTAAAAGGATCATTGTAGATCAAGCATTTGATGGACTCGTCGCTTTTGTGTACTCCTAGTCTTTTGGGGGTAGACGATGATCCTGGAGCTAAGGGCAGCTGAGTCGAATCGGAAGTCCTATCGCCTAAAGTTATACCTTTGGGCGTCTGGGAAATTGGATAATTTTCGAATTGATCTATTGGTCCAAGCAACTCTGTTGCTAGCTGCGCCTTTACAGAGTGTCGCCTGTCGGCAAAATAATCACCAAAGGAAGCAACATCAACTCCCATGAGTCTGCCGCAGGGGTCTTAACTGAGACCTTAGTTGAGAGAATAAAGAAAGCTAATCACTTAAGCTTGGTGCTCATGTCAGGTGCATTCATCACCCTGGGCGCATGGGACTCTGTTTGCGTCAGATTGAACGATAGGATATCCGCCATCTCAACTACACTCGGATGAGGTACTAGAAATATGAATGGACTGGCGCAAACTTTACCTCCGGGAGCAATCAGCCCGTAGTAGTGCCCCTTCCAGTTTGCACATTCCCCGATAGCATAGACGTCTGCAGCGGAAGTTTGGAGATCACTGCCAACAATAACACCTCCCTTGGGATGACATTTGATACCGCAGTCTCTCGCAAGCTCATCTCGTGGCTGTATTCCGATGGCATAAATTACCATATCAGCGTCGTGGATGGATCCGTCTTGTAGCCTGAGACCAGTGAAAATCTGAGAACAAGAGCCATCCCCGGCGTCACGAGTGAGTTCTTCCGAAGGAGAAGAATTTGTGAGGACTCGAACGCCCAAAGCTTCGATCTTGTTGAGGACCATTTCTCCCGCATCACCATCGAGTTGCCGTGAAAGCGGGTAAGCCTGGCGATTCACAATACTCACATGAGATATTCTGAAAGAAGGGTGACTCCTGATTCGCTAAAGCTGGAAATCTCGGAAACCCACGTCTCGAGATCATGTAGGGCTTTCGCAGCCTCCAAACCAAGCAGACCACCTCCAACAATAACAGCATGCTTCACATCGTCTCTTTCCGCGTACGCAATAATAGAATTGAGATCTGAAATGTTCCGATACAAGAAGACCCCTCGCGTCTTCGCGACCCTATTCAGGGAAGTGTACGGCGGGAGGCTAGCAGTCGAACCTGTTGCGATGATACACTTATCATATCGAAATGACCTATCCTTGCTCGTGTACACTAGATGTTGCTCGGGAGAAAGAGACGTCACAGTTTCTGAGAGATGATAACGAAATCGATCTGGCTGCTGTTCCGCATACCAAGAAGGCGGGTTTAAATACAAATTTTCGATCTGAAATGGTACCCGTTAGGTAAAGGTCAAGTGCTGAATGTACGAATGTACATTGCGATGCTCGAAGTATTCTGTCAATCTAGGCAATGTGAGATCAAGAATTGATCATACAAGTAAGTAGCGAACCCAACGCGGTTGTAAGCAAAATGCACCTCTTCTCCACAAGTCAGGATGAAATATTTCTGTTTCTCATCGAGATTGAGAAGCTTCTCGATGAACGCTGGCCATTGATGTAAGCGGCAGTCCCGAATTTTTTATCGATAATGATATTCCAAACCTATCCCAACCATTCCTAAACCACCTGTCTTGAGTGAGGCCTAGCAGCTTCAAGAAGGAATAACTCTTGTACTTACACACAAATATGATCTCCCTTCCCTGAGGAAAGTCCATGCTTGATAAACACCTGGCTGAGGCAAGCGGTTTTCCAGGATCAGGTCCCTCGACAATGACAGAAGTTGATTCCATTTGAGTGCTTAAGCTCACGGATCTGGCCCAGTAGATGACGCGGAGTTGTTGTTGTTGTACAGTACAAGTCACACTATGAGGATAAGTTTTTGATCAAGCAGTCCAACCGGACGAGCCTGTCGCTTGAGAATGCATATTAAACCTGGTGTTTCACAATATTAACGTCCACGTGGAGCGGGCCACTAAAGATAAGTTGACATACTCAAGAACAAGCATTGGTACGATAGGATAGATTGAGCGTCACGCCCATGTGTGCCGCAACGTGACTATTACTGCGCGGAATTCCACTGACCACAATTACCACACTTACTCTCCCTCCTATGACACATCTAAACAGTCGCAGTGTATTGGATGGGTGACCTGTCTGCCCCTTTATCCTCATGTCCCAGGACTTCAAGGCCCGGATACAGCCTATTGTTTGCACATGATAGCCAACCCCTCAATGTGTTGCTACTTTAAGCGTTATCCTATATCCCCACTTCTACTTCTATGTGTGCGACATAACATGTGAACTAGATGAAAAATCTGGACAACTACGAAGTTAAATTCCCGAAGTTCTCGCTCCGTTATCCATGGGTGCGGAAAACAAGCTCCAGCTACAAATAAATTACCTTATCTCATGGGCCCTCATAGCAGGACTGTTAATGAAAATGACCTACAATCTAAGCCAACCTTATCTGCTCAGAAAATTCCTGCGGCCGTATCTTGTTTGCGCATCACCTTCCCTTTATGGTACTTAAGTACCGCTTATCCACGCTTGTCTAAGTTATTCTGACTGCGGTAAAACTTGTACCAGATCATTATCTCCGAAGAACGCCAAAGCCGCTTTTATCGAGTGCAAATGGTTGGTTTATTTTTGTCTCATGATCGATATCTTTTTTTTCAATGGAGGATAACACAAATACAACTAGATTCAAATGGATTATTTCAACAAACTGGATCCTTGCAATTTCCTAACTATGCTTGAACCCAAAAACTTTAGGTCTTTAGACGCTCCTCCTTTCAAGTGGTCGCATCTCTGGGAGCCTGCTATCGTAAACCCTGTCAACTTGAAAAGCCACACTATACCTTTGTTTAACCTCAGAGACCCCTATGCCAGAGTATTCCATCTAAGTTGGCGTAAGTTCATCCCCTCGCATTTTCATCTCGAAGAATCGGACTCAGTTTAGGCATACATGTCTCCTTGTCATTATAAACACGCAGTTGGATTCTTCGTTGCATTTCTGTCCTGGTTTGCATTCCCTCCGCTCATTCCAGACGCCATCATGTTCGACCTTGCGCTTACCAAAAGTCAAGTCAATAACTCTAATATCATTGCATTGGTCGCTACCCTTGCCATCCGAGCTTTTGTGGGGCCTCTGGTTGACCAATGGGGACCAAGAAAGGTCATGGCAATCATTTTGCTTCTTGGCATCATCCCATCTGGACTTGCTGGCACTGCTCACAACGCAGAGACTCTTTACGCTCTGCGATTCTTCATTGGGATCCTGGGCGCATGTTTTGTACCCTGTCAGGCGTGGACCTCCGCCTTTTTCGACAAAAATTGTGTGGGTGTTGCCAATGCTCTGGTGGGGGGATGGGGTAGGTCATATTTTTTTCGAGCATGACCTGATTAATGACACACTTTCAGGAAATATGGGGTAAGCACGATGGTTTCGAATTTCTCGAGAAGACACAACCGACTTCACAGTGGGGGGGCTACTTTCGTTATCATGTCCTCGTTATTTCAAAAACTTACAAGCACCTACGATCTTCCTGTTCATGTTGCATGGCGTGTGGCTTTTGTCATCGTCCCGTGCGTTGGCGTTTTCTATCACTTGCTGACATTGACTCACTTGTGAATTGTCTGCAGCGTTCCAGTCCTCTTGAGTGTCGCGGTGTTGGTTCTGATGTTTGGCCAAGATCACCCAACTGGAAAATGGTCGGATCGCCACAATATCGCTGCCTCCAGTTTTACTGAGATCCGGAGCGCCAATGAAAAGTCGGCTTTTGACTCAAAAAAAGTTCCAAAAGTATCAAGAGATGCAGCTGTCATCATTCATCCTGTGGAAGAAGAGGTTACGGACCCTCAGTCCCCCTCAGTTGACGAGTCTCTCACCTCTAACATGATGGCTAAGATTATGTTAAGTCCGCTGACTTGGCTTCCGACTCTGGCATATTTTACGACCTTTGGTGTCGAACTAACGATCGACAGCAAAATGGCAGATGTGCTCTTTGTTCTCTACAACAAAAGTCTGTCGGGATTTACGCAAACGACTGCTGGATATTACACATCTATTTTGTGAGCCCATACTTTCTGTGCCCTCATATCATGCTTCTGAATTTGCCTTACCCTGAAAGTGGTTTCATGAACTTTGTAATGCGTCCACTCGGTGGTTATTTTGGAGATGTTCTCTACCGGTCCTTCGGCTCGAAGGGGAAGAAGATCTGGATGCTTTCTTGCGGTTTAGCAATGGGGATCTCTCTTATGGCAGGAGGCTTCTACCTGCAACAAAATAGCAGCGTACAGCGTGTGTGCTGCAGAATCCTTGACAGTAGGATCACTAATACCGTGTTTATTTTTAGTGCCAATTCTCATCGGCATCTTTTGTATTTCGGCTATCTTTTCCGAACTTGGGAATGGCGCCAACTTTGCTCTGGTCCCCCATTGTAACGCCTCCAATAATGCAAGTCTTGTCTAACCCATGCACCAAAGTCCGATTTTGATCTTCACAAATAGGGCTTGATGTCAGGCCTTGTTGGCTCCTGTGGAAACCTGGGAGGAATAATTTTCGCCCTTATCTTCAGATTCCAGGCAGAGGCAGGCAAGGGATTCTGGATCATGGGGATCATATGTATCGTTATCAATATCCTATTGTTAGCAATTCGCGTCCCTGAGTTATAGATGGAGCTATAGTTCTAGGTCTAAGAATATATTACTATTTTCTACCTTATTGGTCTGATAGCATGATAAATTTAGACGTCCAATAATAGAATGGTTTGCTGACGCGACAAAAAGCTCAAACTTCTAACGTCCAGTGACAGCAGTACTTCTCATCCATTTTTGACGCAGCTTATCGCCATGCATTCATTGGTGGCGAGTGGTGGTATCATCAGATATGGGCGCCGCCCTTAATAGAGGCATTGACTCTAACAAGAGCACAACCATAAAGAAATCTGTTCGACATGGCAGCAACGCTACCACACGTTGGTTGGCAGAATTTTTATTCATTACGCTCATGAATTCAATGCATTCTATACTACCAGATGACCTACTCCCACACTCTGATGGATTCACCTGGTCTTCAGATGAGCTATCAACACGCGATAGTTTCAGCACCCCTAACTCACTCAGCTCTTCGATCACCTCACATTTAGAGGGGAAAATGGACTTGTCCACCTGGGATGCTGTTCAGCTACCTATCCCATTTTACCCCCCGTCACTAGTGAGACGAGAGCCCAAGTATAGGGAAGCACGTTTGGAAGCACGCCAGCTACCGTCGAGCTTGGGTTTCCCGGATATACCCCAAGAAATAGGGTGCAAAGGTATCCACCCCTTAGACACGTAAGTTGCTCTCAATTCCGGATGATTGTCAGATATCGTGTTCACACTGCCTAGTGAGACACCTGACGCTTGGATACCACGGGATGAACGAATGATTCGCTTGACAGGAAGGCACCCATTCAATGCAGAGGCCAAGCTTCAAGATTTATTTTCTCAAGGGTTTATCACGCCAAGTAGTCTGTTCTTCGTTCGTAATCACGGAGCTGTCCCAGAGATAGACCCACAGATGGCAAATGACTGGAAACTAAAAATACACGGGTTAGTCTGTAGGGAAGGTTTGGTGTTGACATTCAAATTAATTGATCTATCTCCTCGTAGGTTGTGCTCAAGGCCTGGTACATTCACATTGGAAGACCTTCGTAAGAAATTCAGGGTGATCACGATACCGGTGACGTTGGTGTGTGCTGGCAACAGACGCAAAGAACAGAACGTTGTTCGAAAATCATTGGGATTCTCTTGGGGAGCAGCTGGTATCTCTACAGCACTCTTTACGGGTGTCTACCTGGCTGATGTCCTGGAGTACATTCTTCCTCAAAGGGGAGCCAAGCATGTCATTTTCGAAGGGAATGACGATCTTCCCAATGGTCCCTATGGTACCAGGTATCCCATTTCATATGTTTTCTTTCTGGAAGATTATCTGTTCCTCTTTAATAGCCAGTTGCTTAGCTGGGCTCAAGACAGGCGTAAAGGCATGATGCTAGCCTGGGGCATGAACGGCCTACCGTATGAATCTTGAGTTTACGGTTTTGCTCACCGAACGGCTAACGACATGTATCAAGCCTTGAACCAGACCACGGTTTCCCCCTTCGCCTTGTCGTCCCTTCACAAATCGGAGGAAGATCCGTCAAATGGCTATCAAGGATTGAGTTGTCCGAGAAAGAGAGCCAACATCATCTCCATTTCCGCGACAACAAGGTGCTACCAATGCCCATAGATGCGGACCAAGCGCGGGAAGAGAATCACTGGTGGTATGATCCAAGGTGAGATTCATCTTATCTGCATGACGAAGTGAATTGAGAGATCTGATTATTGCTGATAGGTTTATCATCCGTGATCTCAACGTAAACAGTGCTATCGCGAGACCAGATCATGACGAAGTCTTGGATACATCATCACTGGCAGTCAATAGTACATACAAAATTGAGGGATATGCATACGCAGGTGGTGGACGGCGAGTAACGCGGGTTGAAATATCCTTTAATGAGGGCGAAACGTGGGGTCTAGCCCATATCACCTACCCAGAGGATTGCTTCCGAGCCATCGCCTACTCTGACACTGTGTATGGGGACTTGGACTTGACCGATTCTGACACTTGTTTCTGCTGGTGCTTTTGGTCATTTCAGATGCCTATATCGAGTATCAAGACGACTCGCGCGATCATGGTTCGCTGTATGGATGAATCTTTGGCGCTCCAGCCACGAGATATGTATTGGAATGCGACGGGGATGATGAATAATTGGTACATGTTCCAATTAGCTATCTCAATGAATTTGACTTAAGGAAAAATATCTTGAAGGTGGTTCAGAGTGTATGTCCACCACCTAGATGATGGGAAAGTTCGTTTTGAGCATCCCACGAGTAGGTTTCTTTCTTGTCAAAGCATGATGCATTAATCGCTATTGAAAGTGGCTGGCACGCAACAGGGTGGTTGGATGCAGAGGCTGAAGAACGAGGGACTAGACCCTTCCAAACCCGATTTTTCAACAAATACACCTTCTAGATCCGTTCAAAAGCTTGAGACACGAGCCTCTGAAGTCCAGATGACCAAGCCAGGCATTAATCGCAAGATTAGTGCCGAGGAGCTCCAGTCTGTGTGGGCTAGAAAGGAAGCTTGGTTCATCGTCAAAGGAGAGGTAACACATACCTGCGATACTACATTGTGGAATGAATAATATAAATGTGATTGCAGGTGTATCAAGGCAAGAGTTTCTTCAATGACCATCCAGGTGGAGCACAGTCAATCGAAATCGTTGCAGGGGAAGATGCGACAGAAGACTTTATGGCAATCCACAGCTCGGACGCCAAGAGACAGCTAGCAGACTTCCATATAGGCACCCTCGACGAAGACGTTGATTTAAAACAAGGGGACGGACCTGAAAATGAGACTACAACCAGGACTTTCCTGAACCACAAAAAATGGAAGAAGATTGTCCTTGCCAACATAATGGAGGTTTCAAAGGATGCAAAGATGTATCGATTTACTTTGGAAAACAAGGATCAAAAGCTCGGATTGCCCTTCGGGCAGCACGTTTATATCCGTTTGCGTAGAAAAGTAGTAGATAAGGTCGGTAGACAGGTTCCAGAGGGTGATCTAGTACAAAGAGCATACACTCCTCTCTCGGCGCGAGATGATAGAGGGTTTATTGATATGCTAATCAAGTGAGTATCTTCATCCTATATATGAAACAAGTCGACCTGTGGTCAGAATCTACTACCCGACAGCTACCTTTCCACTTGGGGGTCGCATGACTCTGGGGTTCTCCGAACTCGCTGTTGGAGATACCGTTGAGGTCAAAGGCCCAATCGGACACTTCCTCTGGGAAGGAGAGGGGCAGGCATCAATTCATGGAGAAAAGAGGCATATTGAAGAGATTGGACTGGTTTGCGGAGGGAGCGGAATCACACCTATCCTTCAAGTTTTATGGGCGATCTTGACCGACCCTTTGGACGGTAAAACAAAGGTTTGGGTAATTGATATCAACCGGCATTTCGAGGATATCCTGTGTAGACAAGAGCTCGAACGGTTGGCTGCTGAGCACAAAGGGAGGTTCAACCTGCACATGAGCTTGACAGGAAAGCCATTACCTGAAAACTGGGGGCAATCTGTTGGATACATCACGAGAGAAATGCTGGAGAAACACCTTCCAGCACCTGGAAACAATAAGTTAGTTTGTATATGTGGGCCAAGCTCAATGGAACTATCAGTGAAGGGTGAGGATTTTTCATGAGCTCAATAGAGATAACGTTATCTAATTTGATGAATTGGCAGCGTTCCTCGGCGAACTAGGATGGAACATGTCCAGTCATATCGTGCTTTTCTGAGATACCGTAGTATTGAAATTGAGCATATTATGTTACTTACATGCGAGTGCCATGAGAATGCCGCACGAACATTGTGAACATTGTTTGAACATTGTTTCCGGAGATCCATTTTGATTACATTTTGATGTAAGCTCCATTAAGATTTAGATATCGTTACGTCAGCCTTTGCATCTCAATCCCATGGTGAGTACGTATGAGACGTTATGATGGAGGCAAGACTTAGAAAATATTGCTGGAGGCACCGAGAGGCCTTTCCGCAGAGGAGAAAAGGATAAAACTTCTCGAAATATTTCATGAATCTGTGAGTAGAGATAAATTGGAGACTGCCATCGGACTCGAAGTAATCAACCGGTTATCCAAGCGAGACTTTTACCAGGCAGGTATCTGGACTGGATTGTGCCATGCAACCTACTTAGAGCATTGAAGCTGAAGGAACTGGAAAAGCTTGGCCCCAGATTGAAAGGGATTGGTGAGTGAGCTTCTGCACTTGAAAGCAATACACTGTTGAGCAAGTGATATCTGGTAGTCTCTCAATCTGTCAAGGATGTTTTACAATCATTGGTCGATGACGGACTTGTACAAGGCGATAAGATTGGCTCCTCAAACTGTACACGACTGGTTACTCGATCTTGCGCGGACTAACTGCTTTCTTAGTCTTTTGGAGTTTTCCATCGCAAAAGGGAGCAAATGTAGGCATATCATCATGGCATATTGTCAATCTGTCTAACGATGCCCAGGTCCAAGCACGCCTAAGCAAAGCCAGAGATATCATGGCCAATGCCAAAAACCAGCTTGAAGACACTAAAGCAAGTATCACAGCGGAGCAAGCACTCCGGAAAGAGTCGGTGGGTAGATATATGCATTTTTTATCCTTGCCATGCACTGGACAATGGAACAGGTGGCGCGTTCACATGTCCTTGAAAACTATAACAAATCACGTGAAGAGCTAGTTCAGCTCAATCGAGAGCTCGAGAGTTATGGGGACGCTGATCCAGCTAAATTTGAGGAGACCAAGAGGTCGGTCATTCTTGCGAAAGAAGCAACTCTGAGATGGACTGGTATTGCAACCGTATTCACGACAATAGCATGCTGACAACCACGACTAGACAACTATAGCATCCTCTTGACTCACTTCTGTCGTGAGCGGGGCGTCGATCCCGAAGATGTGCGGCGCCATTTGGGAGTTCCAGAGGACTACGAAGACATTTACTAGTATAATGACACCATTCGTAAGCCGATGTTTCTCCAGGTGGGAGAGGAAATGTATACAATCAAACGCTATAGCGAAGCCAGGGTTTGACAAAGCGTGTGAGACCTCAACTAGATGAGATTATTCGTATACAGTGCTCTGCGCCGAGTACGTCTGATTGCAATTGGGACCGGAAGCTGCTACGGCCTGAACTGAAGATTGAGGCCACGGTATGAAGGCACTATAAAGGCACTGATCAAGTGACAGTAAGGCCACGTGCCGGAGTGGTAAAGGCCGGATCCGGACCCAATACCATGTCTTTGTTGAAGCGTCTCAGAATTATTGCTCTAGTTGCGTTCTGAGCACATCTGTCTTCATGTCACTTAGCCCTACAATCTCCAACGGATCAGAAACGGCAACGAAAAGACGGCGTATAGGAGGCATCGACACGAGCATGATGACAGAGGGCTCAGCCCAGCAACAATCGCAAACGTTAAGTCATATCCCAAAGAGGGGAGCTCGGGCTTGTACCAACTGTAGGAGAGGCAAGAACCGATGTGAAGGAGAGGTAGTGTATCCGAATTCCTGATCAGCCGTTCCGCTTTTTGCTCACTGTGGCCCGCATCCCCCGCCCCGGCCCGGCGCTCATGTTCCAGGCGCCCTGCCGACGATGTCAGGCTAGTGGGATCCCTTGTATATTTGAAAAACCCGAAAAGAAAAATGTTCAAGCATTGTCTAATGCAAGCGTTGAGTAAGCTTCATTTTTTTTCTCCATGCCTTCATTCAAACACTTTAGACGCCTCTCCCGGCTGGAGGGCCAGTATCTGGTGGGCGCTTCGCAAATCAGGATCGGTGGAAACTGATAAGAACTTGATTAGATGATGCAGAGCCAAATGATTGGAATGCAGTCTTCTCTAGATCGTATCCTCTCCGCGATCCAGACGCAGCAAACAAATGGAACCTTGCCAGTACCCCAGCAACCCACTGTACCGATATATCCTCAATCAGTGCCAGTACCAGGTGATTTCAACTAGGCCTATCCTCTCATGTCAGATCAAATAATGATTGATGTTGTTCAGGTTCTAGTGATAGAATCAAGTCTTTTCCTCCTTTGCCGGGTTTTGCACCTCCGGTCAGACACAGTCTCAGACACAGTCCCTAGAATTTCTGCTTATTTTCTTAATATATTTCCTCATATCGGTCGATCAGCCACATAAATATGCTTCGTATGGCATCATCCCAAGCACGGCACCTTCCACCGATGATGAATCGGAGGATACTCTACCGCGCTCAAGTTTAAATGCTCCTATTGAGGCATTGCAAGGGCTTGCCAATGCAGCTGCAGAAGCAGCTGCAGCGCCCTCAGTGGACACATCTAGGTACCGACACATTCACGTCTTGTCAATCTTCTGATGAAAGACATTTTCCCAGAGTCAAGAAACGCAAAAAGGCGGAACCGATTCCAAGGAATGCCTTCCCACATGTGGTAGAGAAAGTGAGCCCCAAATTAGGTTACGAACTATATAACTAACGAACAAGGAACGCTAGGGTCTCGTAACTGATTCTGAAGCGCGCGAACTCTTTAATATGTAAATGGCTTTTGTGAATGGTGCAAGGTTAGAGACTTATTAGTCACCTTCAATAGCTTTTTTGCCGGATGCCATCTATTCATCCCGTTGTTTGATCCGGTATATGATACCTATGAAAGCCTGATGGAACGAAGTCCATGGACATTCGACGCAATCCTTGCCGTAGCAGGTAAAATCCGGAGCGGGAACGGGCCACTCAGTCAAACCTTTTACAAATGCCTGGAAGAAGCGCAGGGCATTGCCCGGTCTACCCTGTTCGGCCCGGTAGTAAGAAAAGAAGCGGCTCAAGGTAACGTCAATTTTCCTTTTCTGCAATATCGATGACGTTTTATCACAATAGGCATGCTCTTGTTGGCTGCTTGGAGCACAAATGGGTGGTTGCCCAGCGGCCATGCTCTGCGAATGGCTCTCGACCTTGGGCTCCATCGAGCGCTGGAGAAATTGGCCGAGGATAACGGGAAGAAAAGATCCGAAGAGGAAGAGCGAAACCTTGGTAAGTCAATGATCTTGCCACATTTGGGCCACATTTGGGACTGTCCCAAATTAATTTGGTTAAGTCGTCTCGGCCCGCGTCTGGTGTTGTCTCTATTGGTTCGACCATCAGTGAGTACGTAGTCTCTGCTCCTGGATTAAATTAATCTTGCTGCGTTAGAATGAGCCTCGGAACGGGTCGACCCATCGTGTTACGGGACGAAAATCCCATTAGGCACTCACGCATTTTACTCAATCACCCGATGGCCTCTCCAACCGACGTGAGGCTGATTGCTTTGGTAGATCTTATTGCCCAAAAAAGTGTGTACCATTCGTTCGGTTTGAGATAAGCCCCTGGTTTATCTTGCATTGTAGCCCAGATCTATGAGACACTTGTTCCTTTGAATGGACAGGTCAACCACAATACATTGTCATTCATTCGACGCGCATTCGTCGCGCTCGAAAGTTGGTGGTCTGAACATGATGAGCTCCACCGTGAGATTTCGAATCTTATCTGTTTTCTGACTGTTGAGCACCCCGAATCAGGTCGTACCATGGATCAAGATTCTCTGCTTCGCAAAATACTGGCGGGAGAACTTCATTATGCAAAACTCTGGGTCGTCTGCGTTGCTCTTCGTGGTGTAGCATGGGACAAAATGCCTTTTGAACAACGAGAATTAGCTTTTCAGGCGAAAGATGCCGCCTCAAATTGTCTTGCAATCTTCCTCAATTCTTCGGAATATCGGTGAGCAATGTCATCTAAATCTTAAAAACTTTGTTGGCTTACTTACGCCTATCGAACGCGCTTTCCGTGCACAGTGCCGCACTCCGTTATGCTGTCCATGACAGCCTCGTAACAGCCGCATTTTCCGGTCTCTTTCTGCTCAAGATGGCAAATTTATTCCCCACAGAACTTGATCTAGGTGGGATTACTGCACAAGTTGAGCAACTCGCTCAGTTATTGTCTGATGTCGCTGCCGAGAGATATGCCTTGACCCTTCGAATCATGCTGGCGAATCTACGTCGCAAGGTCGGGATGGGTATAGGTATCCCTGCACCGAGTATCCCACCCCCAGCGTTTTTCGAAAACATGCTAGTCTCGCCTTCATTCGCTGATCCCACAATGCCACAACCTATCACGATGGAGGAGCTGGGTTTTGTATGGCCTGCAGATCGTGGGATAGTCAGCCCAGCTGCTATACCTGTATGGCTGCAGGAGCAGGTAGGTGCTGATCGCAGGAAGGCTGTATTGTCATCTTGATTTGAAGCCTCAGAGTCTAACGGATCTTGGGCTGCCTGTTAACGGATCCGATGGTATTTTTTTGCAAATGAGCGGCACAAATGGATGGACAGGCGACTTTCCAATCATGCCTGAAGCGTGGTGAAGACTTGCATAGTGAAATTCCAGCCCGGTCATCAGAAAACGCTAACACGAAGATCCAATGATAGAAACTCAGAAAGGCGACACCCATCAGTGGCTGTCATCCTGAAAGCATGCTATCTACTCTTCTTCCTCTCCACTATCGTTTTCTTGTAAAAACTTTTCGTGCATTAATATCAGTTTTTCCTATGCCACTATGATGACTGGACTATACCTTGACAAGTGTTTCAGTGCTCTTGAGAAAGTGTTGACGGCCTTGTGGCTTAGAACCTTTCTGGTGCCAATAGATGATTGCTTGGTCACTGACACAATCTTTATTGTAGAGAACCTTGTAGATTCCGTCAGGTATAGCTGAGGATCAAACTAGAGGGAAAAGCTTCACCTTTAAAATTTGTGGAAATGTTTTGATAATCCGAGTGTCTTCGTAGCAATATAATTGGGCAGTGTTGATGAGGGTGACCTGAGTTTTGGCTCCACTGCAGAAGGGTTCCAGGATAGGTGCATATTTCTGTATGATGGATCACGTCAGGTATACTACCATTCTGATCGATGGATCGACAGAAACACACCCCAACTTCCCGTAGTGCGAGACCCTCGATCTGGTCGGGGCGTGCACTCCAATCAACGTTCGACATACACCCTTGCCAAATACACTGGATAAGGTCTGCTTCAGGGATAGGATTCTCATCCTGCCGAGTCCTTATGGCTGTGACAATAGTCTCCGCAGGTTCCTCACGTTGCACAAATTCCGTCAATTCCTTGACAAGTTCGTCTTTCAAGATGGCATTCTGCTTCTTGGACCACCATTCGCCAACCTGGGGAAGTCCGACCGTCTTAAAATGTTCCTCAAGTAACTTGCTTTCGCGTTTATGTGGAGGGAAGAAAGCAAGCAAGTCCTTGACGCCCCCACGCTTGAGGGTTGCGGAAAGATGATCCATTGACTGGTCAGTTAAGTAGGCACGGAAGATAAGGGTGATGACATTGACAGATACATCTATCGACGAAAAAATGAGTTGGATATTCAAGCATTCATGAGAAATTGCATGCCATTCTTCACGAGGTGGTCCTTATTGAGACTGAGGAGACAGCCAGCGGAAGCAAGTCCTTGGGAAATCAGCAATCCGACAGCAATGGCAAGTTTCTCTGTCTGCGCGATTGTCCAGCGATGTACGTATTGTAAGAGGGTAGGCAGAGATGAGGATTCAAGAGGCCTTTGGAGATATTTATATCTAACGAGCGACCATGAGTGCCGAGATGTCTGAAGGCGCAAGCCAGACTGCGAACCTGCGGATGAGCTTATTGAGAACGTCGATATAACTCTTTATCTCATCGACATGTGCGGGCTCTTTGGCGTTGAAAATGGTGAAGGGGGATACCTGAGCGCCGTCGTCGATGTAGTTACCTCCCGGTTGGAGAAGACCGCCAACAAGGATGATCTCGAAAAGTGCATCTGCATATTTGAGAAAATCAAGAGTAGATCCTGCCTGAACAAGTTTTGTTGCATAGGATTCGAAATCTCCCTCCTGGACTGTTTCGAGGTGTTTGTAAAGTTGATCCCTGAAGACTGCGCAAGTCAACAGTGAAACGAGAATTCAAAATAACATACTAGACGGTTCGTGTTTTGCTTGAGCTTTAACTGCGCCTTTTCTTGCTTTGATTCTGACCCCTTGGAGCGAAGGTTTGGCTGCTTGCTGAGACATCCACAGGGTTATCGGGTTCAGGACATCAATCACTAGAAGCTCTTATTAAAGGGATTACCTAAGTTATTACCTAATTACTATTCAGTGTGTACTCCGGTCAAGCATCGTTATTGAACTCCATGTCTTCAGCAGATTCCTTAAATGCACGCTCGACATCCGTTACTACGGCATATCTTGAGACATATGGTGTATGTTTTCCTCTTGCCGGTCGCTCTGTCCTAACCGTGTGTTCAGGTCCTGAATCGCACTTCTATCAATCACCCTACTTTCTCAGTCGGCGTAGCCGATGACAAAGGAAGTAGGCGGACGATGGAAGATGCACATTCGTTTGTAGTTGACTTTGACTCTATTCGAGGTCAAGGATTTTTTGCTATTTTTGATGGTCACGCTGGAAAACATGCTGCCGAATGGTGTGGACGATATTTTCATCAAGTAGGTAATGAAACATCCAGGATGTAACCATAAGCTCATTCTTTTCCAGTTACTATTAAGTGCCCTGCATAAAGCACCGGATACCCCTATTCCTGAAATCCTCAACACTACTTTTCATGATGTCGACACCAACTTATCACGTATGTGCGAAGAGTCTGGTGGCAGAATTCACTCCGGGTGTACTGCTGTTACCGCGTTTCTTCGTGTTGAAGACGCTGGCGGACATCAGTCATTCGTCAATGACCTTTCAGCTTCCCAGGTTCCTGTTCCAACAACCTCTGAAAATGGCAATACTGTTTCCTATAAGAGCGACAGCGGCAGCAGTCTTCCAATTAATGGTGAACTCAAAGATGGAAGGGAATTTAAAACAAAGTCAGACCAAGACCAAAATCACAGTGTTCTCAAAAGCATTGGTAGCGCTTCATCTTATCAGGCATCTCCAACTCAATCGTCCTCTCCAAAAGCTGCACGCAAGATATCTTCCGAGGAGATCACGATTGTTATCCCCCCATCGAACTCGAGGCGCGTTCTGTATTGTGCCAATGCTGGTGATGCTCGTGGTGTACTTTGCCGTCGTGGAAAGGCTGTGCGTTTAACTTATGACCATAAGGGTTCAGATCGGCAAGAAGCCAAACGGATAACTGATGCAGGAGGCTTTGTCTTGAGTGGGCGAGTAAATGGTGTGTTAGCTGTGACGAGGAGTTTGGGTGATTCATCGATGAAGGAGTTTGTTGTCGGTGCACCTTACACCACTGAAACAGAACTTTGTGATGAGGATGAATTCTTGATTTTGGCTTGTGATGGTGTATGTCCCTTCCAACCTCCGTGACCCTACAGCTGAATTGTTCATTTCTCCAGCTTTGGGATGTCATCAGTGATCAGCAATCTGTTGAACTTATCCGTGCAATTCAAGATGCCCAGGAAGCGAGCACCAAGCTCTTGAAACACGCTCTTTCCCATCATACGACAGACAATGTTACTATCATTGTCATTCGTTTCAAACAGTCGTCGCGAAATTCATGATCAAAAAAATGCTGTTCTAGCTCGTAGGGTCCCTGCGATTTGGTTCTTCTATTGGGTCTCTTGTATTCTTTGCTGTAAATCTTGGGTAGTACTCATATCACGCCGAGCATTGACCTCATGATGTATACTATGCTTCAAATGTTTGATAAGGTTGTAAGCTGGAGTCCCTCCTTTTTATGCAGTGTTTTACCGGTGGCATGCCACCAGATTGTTGAGTTTTGACAAAAAAGGGGGAACGAGTGAAGATTCAAACGCGCAACCAGTCTGGTCTCAGTCACTTGTATTTATCATCATAAATGAACCATTTGATCATCAGGAGATGAAACCTAACTTATTTTAAGTGTAGTGCTTGATATTTCAACACGGACTTGCTGCAGCTTAAGAACCTGAAGCCTAGGCGCCAAGCCACCTGTTGATCAGTTGACAATTGTTTGTCTGCCCTGTAATCCTTGAACTACTATTACTATCTTGTCCTACAGACAATGAATTATCCAGGACCTACACCCAGCTATTCACAATCATATCCGCCCACATACCCGTTTGAACAACATGCACCTTTTGTTCAGTCCTATGAAAATGATACCAAAATCCCGTACAATGACGGTCGATTTCGACCAAAGAAGAGGATCAACGACCCCATCTTCCTCATCCTCTTTATCTTGACTGTACGTCATTTATATTCCTTCAGAAGCAGTCAAGTTTTTTTAAAAGTTGGTTTGTAGTTTCTTGGTTTTGCTGCGGTGTCGGGTATTGCTCTTAACGACTGGATTTCTCATGGAGGGCTGGGGGGTGGCTTGGGAAAGCCGGGAGCACGAACTGGCACAGCCGTTACACTGAACAGGTGCGCCCAAAATCTCGGGTGAATTGTGACAGTGGACCAAGAATCTGTTAGGAGCACGGTATACCTTCTTCTGCTGATTACTGCAGCTGCAGTGTTACTATCAGCAATGTACCTCATGCTTGCTCGTGCGTTTACGAGAATCCTGATGCATTTTACACTGATTTTATCCATCTTGCTCAACGTGTATGTGTCCACATGGTTCCCTTGCTTCCGATAGCTTATTAGACGCTTATCTAGTGGCATATGTGTCTATTATTGGATCACGCGCTTCTATTGTAAGTATGGTTGTTAATTAGAATTGCTGTTCTGATGTATGCGGCTAGCGGGAGCCATCATCTTCACAATCATTGCCCTCTTCTCTGTACTGTCGTATTGGGGTTGTAGGGCGCGCATACCTCTAGCTGCATTGCTATTGCAGGTCGTAATGGATGTTTC
>Ga0153987_1000223_pt1 | contig 20381 bp, 23 predicted proteins | sample TSNC071MetaG_FD_102279 | JGI IMG/M metagenome (GOLD analysis project Ga0153987, IMG submission 102279) | Attine ant fungus gardens microbial communities from North Carolina, USA - TSNC071 MetaG | ecosystem: Host-associated > Fungi > Mycelium > Unclassified | place: USA: North Carolina, William B...
AGAGCTCACAACTTACGAGATTGATAACAAGGTTGTACGCATCTCCGCGTGGAACAAAGAAAATAATAAGAGCGCATAAAACCCAATCTGATAAAAATCAGTTTTTGAAAGTTGTTGAAATCAAACATGACACTAACGAAGACCGAGTCCCACGAGGGGAGCATTGAAAGGCTTGTTTGAACCAAGTAGTTTGCTGAACGGTAATACTCCTTCTTTACCGAGTTCTTGATTGATCCGTCCTTGTGCGAAGGACTGAGAAATTGAGCCATCATCTTGTTGAGATATTCAAATACCGACATACCATAGCGAGGACGCTGCCGAAAGCGGAAAGTGCAACGCCCATGTCAACGAATCGTTCAATTTTTTCGCCCCAGATATTCTTCATCAAAAGAGAGACGACCAAATGACCGGAGTTGACAATTTCCTCCTTTGAGGCACCAGCCAGGTATGCGACATTTGAAAAGATATACAGTATAGCAACGACGGCAACTGCCAAAGGTCCTGCGATTTTGATAGTCCTCTTGGGATTCTTCATTTCAGACATGGCGTAGTTCGCACTTGAAAATCCAACAAAGGACCAGATAACCTGAAGAGAAGAAAAAAATGAGCTCGTACCCCCCACCGTCTTCTGAAAAGAGCAAACGCACACTGTACAGGCAAAGACAAAGGGATGAAGCGCTAACGTTCGTTCCCTTCCACATACCCACAAAATTCTGTCGTCCGCGCCATTGATAACCTTCTTGTTGGATACCGGCAACAGTTGGAACACCATTCTTCAAAGCAACCAACCCGGTTGCGGCTACCATGACGAGCACAAATAACTTGAAAACACCCAAGGCATTCTGGACTCTGAGACCCCATTCGACGGCAGTTCCGTGGAGCAAAAAAGTCAAGGTGACACAAGTAAAGGAGGTCAATTTGAGGAGGACTGAAGAGGGTTCATGATCGAGAAATGCTTTGAGTGCGTATTCGCCAAAAACGAGGGCGTTTGCAGCAGCCCAACCTGTCATGATTAAGCAACTGATATCTCGGTCTAGATGCCTGAAGGGAACATACCCATCAAAGAACTGCTGGCAGCGTAAAGGCATATGATGAGGTATGCTGGCCTGGGAAATAAATATCCTAGATAGTTTTTCTCGGCTCCGTTTCTAGGAAATGCCTTTAAATAGATTAATTGTATGAGGGGTCAAAATAGCTATCGACACGCACACAACCCCATATGATGTAGACTTGCATCCCTGCAGCAGCGAGAAGGCTTCCTACTAACCAGAGTGTCCTGTGAATATATTAGCAGGAATTATCATACAGCAGGAAAAGTACCAACATTGACATTCCAACGCTCCCACTGAGAGAGAGCACCACCGCTGGCGTGGCGAAGATACTTTGTAGGAACCTCGTTAGTAAACATCAAGGCCTCGAGCGATATTCAGGCGTACCCCGTTCCAATGATACGATTAAAGATTAAAAACACTGCTGACCAGAATCCGATTGTCTTCTTATTATCCAGCGCTGACGAATCAGAACCTTGAGGTACAGCTCCATATTGAGGAACGCTACGATTGCTGCTGAGAAGGGATCTTGACTGTTCCGTCTTGAATGTCCATGCTGCGTATTCGAGATGATATTGAGATTTTGACATCGGGGTATGCGTAAATACTGATAAGATAAGGAAAGAAGGATATATGAAGCTTGGACTGGTTCTGTGTGGTAGAAGAGGGCACTCCTTTTATACGATGTTCCAAATTACGACTTCCAGTAATCCCACAGAGAGGGCTACTTCGTAGATTGAGTGGGTAGCTGAAGAGATAACGATGTGGTAATGATCAAGTTCAAACTGATTGTACACTGATCCACTTCCAGTTCTAGGATCAATTTGATTCGCGCATCGGCAAAGGAATTGGTGAGTACTGGTAACAAGAACCCACCGAAATTCCGTTTTCACTCACATTATTCCGAACGGATCTCGTTGGGCTTCGGAAAATCCACCCTAGCACGCGATGAATATATGTTCTGATGATATTCTGAGATCCAGTGGAGATCAAACTTGGTCTATAATAGGGGCCTTCTCCACATGAATTGTCATGAACCATTGACACGTGTCATCACTGCACAACAAGTCCATCACTGACACGAAAGGGTTGATATCTTTACATCCAACTGAGTAGTGTTGTAGGACGAGTAGCATGTTAATAACATCAAAGATAGCTGTAAGAAATCAATCCATCCGAATCAATCAATTATTGGTGACGATAAAGGTACTATTTTGCCCACTCATTCACACTACTTCAAAGGGTCCAAGTTCTGAGAATCATTTCTGCAGCCTTCTCAGCAATAGCATAGACTGGTGCAACTGTATGCCCAGCTGTCACAAACGGCTGATGAATAGTAGTCAGGACGTTGTCTTAAAAAATACAACAAAACTTATTAGCCTGGCACTCACCATGACGGATGCATCAACAACTCTCAACCCTTGAACTTTCTTGACTTTGAGGTCGGTATCCACAACACCATATGGAGCGTTCTTGGCTGACATGGCTACCGAGCCTGCAAGATGTGACACAGTACCAACGTTCGCCCTCAATACTGCGTCAAGCTCGTCATCTGTCCTGGCATTGGCTGTAGGGGCTGCCTCGCTGATAACATAGCCATCCCATGCATGTGCAGCGAAATATCTACGAGCGACTCGAACACCTTCACGAGCCATCAATAAGTCAACCGGTGCGGATAGCAATGCTGGGTCGACAAGTACTTGGCCAAACGGGTCGGATGAAGTAATTTTGACAGATCCACCTTCAAACCATCAGCGCAGGTCCAGAGCGATGGCCTGAACAAGGGAACGCACGAGATGCAGGACTGACGATAGCTGCTCCGACTGAAACGCGCGGTTCGTCATCAGATCCGCCGTTCTGCATCCAAGTACCAGATCAAATGACTCTTCACTTCATGCGTTTGCTGACTTACATCAACGAACAGCTCTAAATGAGGGGTATTCGGCCCAGCACTAGGATCAGGGCTACCCTTTAGGGGTAGACGGAGCCACAGGAAGTTATTCGTGCCATCGACTGCCATCGGTCCCTTTCTCTCTGTCTTCCACTGGTTGAAGGCCTCGGCAAACAATGTAGCATTCCTTGCGATGCTGATTGCTTGAACAGTGAGGTAACTTGATATTATGTTACTAGAGCCACTCACTTGTCCCGGAGGGTATCAAAGGTCGTGTTTGCGCGGAAACTGACATAGATAGAAGGTTGATCGGTCAAATTTTTCCCAACACTTGGAAGATTGACTAGGGTCTTGATTCCGACAGATCTGAGCTCATTAACATCACCAATACCTGAGTGGAGCAATATGCGTGGAGAGTTTATTGCACCTGCGGACAGTAGAACTTCTTTTATTGCTCGAACAGTATGTCGAGCTCCTAGAAATCTAGTGGTGAGAAAAAGTGATCAGAGGAACAACACATTCCCTTACCTGTGTTGTCTATGTACTCTACTTTCCTGAATACATTGCCGGAGGAAGCGACGAGCCGAGAAACTCTCGTATTCACTAAAACATGGAGATTACTTCGCTTGAGCACGTCAGAAGATAAGTAAGACGACGCAGAGCTGCTCCGCTCGCCATAGCCAATAGCCGCTTGGGACCACACTATGAACGATTAAATCAAGTAATCAGAAACTACTTTTCATCAAAACCCACCTGTCCCCAAGGGGATCCCAGTGTTCATATCGATGTTGAATTTAAAATTGCCGCCGAGTTCATTAGCCGCCGCAATTACCCTAGAGTCGATTGACTGAGATTGACCGAAGAGACTGACATAAGTCTTTCCCTCAAAGCCATGGACGGATGGATCGAACTGGCCCTTCGTGCTGCGAGCAGGTAAGACCTGAGGAACGAAACGTTCATTCTTCGGACCTCATGTCAATGAGCTATTCTCTGTCTAGTATGTCTCAGGCGCACCTTTTTGAAATAAGGCAAGAGTTCGTTCCATGACCATCCTGAATCACCAGTTACTCTCGCCCAACGATCATAGTCATCTGCGCTTCCTCTAGTATAGTCCATAGCATCTGAAAAGTTTTATGGTAATACGAACACAAAAAAAGAGCCAATCTCACTTATAAGACTGCTACCGCCGAGGACATGGCCAGCGGAGTAACCTATTGTCCTCCCATTCAACGCTTTTTGGGGTATTGAAGTGAAGTTCCAGTCGAGCTGGGAGCCTAACAGCGTCCTCCAAAGGTAGGGGCATGAAGCATTGACGGCGTCCTGACCACTGGAAGCAGCATCGACAGTAAGTATGAGAGTTCAAGAAAATTTACTGACGTACTTGGAACCGGCTTCGATGACAAGAACTTGGAAACGCTCGTTTTCTGACAAGCGATTCGCCAGCACAGCACCAGCTGTCCCTCCTATTGTAAGTATCACTTTGAATGAACATTGATTCCTGAAGTTTGCAATGCAACCGACCTCCGACAATGACAAAATCGTAAGTGGTTTCCTTTAGATCGCTGGCTTGCTCATAGATGGCACAGATCCCCAGGGAGAAGAAAAGCGGTAAAGTCGCAAGTGCTTTCTTGAACACCATGTTTTGCCAAAAGATGACCAAGGACCCTTGAATCTCAAGTAATGAGTGGGATTTTTCTATAAGCGCGCTCTACGTACGAAGTCGACCTTTATTTATGCTTCGAGCTTGACGCGGACGACAGCGTCCATGTTCTTTCGAAGGAAGTATATTTAGCGGCGAATCACGGCAGGCACTTGATGCCGAGAGAGGTAACTAACAGTTTGCAGGAAGTTGACTTCTCGCTGCCACCTTGAAGCTATTCCTTCTAGAAGACTGGTCATGTATCGGACCCACGGCATGGAATCGACCGCTGAACGAACTATGATGGATTGCGGTGATGTACGAGTACTTTTCGTTTCTTGACGCTTGTTAGAAAGTGCTTTCTCTTGTCAAATGTCATTTATTAGAAATCAACCTTATATTCATTGCTGAAGGACTGACCTTGGAAGTGACGTATATGAGCTGATGCGCCGAGCCGCTCAGGGATGGCACCTTAATTTGCGCCATAAACTGCTCCAAAGGGAAAAGGTTCATCATCCCATGTCAGGGGCTTGCACTCACGTTTTTGATCTGATCTGGGACTACGAAGTAATGATAGATTCATAAATCGTGCAAAGGGACGATGTGCAAGGACGAAGATAAACAAATTGAAACGAATTATTGAAGCGCGCCTGGAATTGCGCAAGGTTCAAAATTGCCGGAATTGAATGATAACTTGTTCTGTTATCAAAATCTACCGTGGAGCTCTATCAAATAGAGTCGAATTTTTAAGTTCTGTCCAAGGTTTGCCACCGTTGAGGGTCCTAAGCCGGCTGTTTGTGATCCTACGAGAATGGATCAGTGCACCAGTAATTATTTCTTTGACTTCTGTTGTGCGCTCTCATGCATGTTACGAGCGCTCATGTAGAGTAGATATTACGGCAGGGTCTAACGATGATCTTGATAATGTAGAGAGATGCACTCACTGAAACTCAAAGTTTTCGATGCCAAAAGCATCCGTGTTCCGACACTGCGGCTATGAAAGGGTTGAACGGATATAGATGCTGTCAAGCAAACACCTGTCTGGCTCCTTCATTGGACTGAGCTCCTCTGAGATAGTGGTGCCGAGACTACGAAGCGGGTGAAACTGCATGGAAGTATACATATAAAATGCACCCGAATCCTCTTGGTAATAAATTGACATTGAAATAGTAGCTGCTTTGACGAACCATAGGGTTGTCTTTATCAGCAGTTGTCCCTCTGGAGTGGTAATTTGATTTAGAAAGCTATGAGAACTATGATTCACGTAACTCGGGTTAACACTTCTTGGCACAGTTTGTAACGGAATTGAGATATATTGCGCTACGATGCCCTTTGCCAATGAAGCACCTCATCTCGTTGTGTCAGCTTGTAAGAACGTCGTCTTGAATGTCACGACGCAGTTCAACTTTCCATTTGTTACCTAGTTTCGTTCAAGCTCAAGCCCAGTGTATAATTCAAAGATCCAATGTACAAGGTAGGATTTACCCTCAATGTTCTGTTTTAGGGACTACTTTGATCACAGACTCATGCAGATAAGCATAACGGAAATGGAGATAGTTGCTCTATAGTTTGACGTGTAGGGTATGCTCAAGTAGCCATCTGACTGCAGCATTATGAAAAGACGGTCTCATCCGAAGGAAATTGTTGTCATATACGAGTCCTGATTCAAGATGATACTATGATGCACGCCACCAAGAATGATGCAGATCACTTGGGATAGTGAAGATAAACAAGTAGTACCGAACGATGTATCTGAAGCCCACTCTTCCTGTCGTAAACTCCAACAAATTCGTATAGGTTCCGCAAGATGTATATACACACATCTATTGGTACACTCCCCCAGTCATAATGCAATAGTGAGAACACAAAACCCCATCGAGGTATCAAGATGTCCTCCGACAACAAGGGCTCAAGCCCAGGACTGTTCTCTTCCTTTCTACCAGGACGCAATATCGTGCCAGTTCACAAGAGTTGGGCGTATAGGTATTCGTCTACCGTGGAGGATATCAGGGACGTTGCGGTGGTGCAGAATAATGATCCCAATGTGCCGAACGTACAAAGTCGAAAGAAAAAGGAAGGCGCAGATACAGTGGACAATGTGACTGCCTGAATTGATACCAGAAAGTGAGTGGCGCAGCTGCAACTTGATTCTTGATGGAAAAAAAACTACTAGCAACTCTTGGCTTTTGGGTGTTCGGCAATCACAAAGCTGTATTCTTTGTGGTGGTTTTTGAAGACTCTTTTATGATTCCGACATAGATGTAGCATTTCGGTCAAATCACAAGCCTGAATGTGTCGCAGGTATTTGCTAGCCAAGGCAGCCCTCCCATGGGTTCTGTATAAGTGGCTGAAAAACATCTTCCTGGTCATGTAAAAAAACCTAGCAGTATTTTGATTAAAGCGCTTTGCTAGATAAAGAAAAAGAACCATTTGTTCGAACAAACAGGGCCAAATAAGACTGATGGTATTCCGTAAGCTCGTTTTGCAGTACGATCACCGCCCACCAGCACTGCTCGGCCTGAAACGCTCATCCTCCCTGATCTCATCGTGCGGTGTCTTGTAACAGCAGTGTTATTCTCAAAAGATGGCTAACATTTCAGCAGGAAATAAGCGTTCCTGGGAGGGTAATGGTTCAACTGATCTGGTAGCGAAGCGATACAGACATAAAGATGATTATGCCAGAGACTGGCGGGATGTCCACTTGAAGTCCCCTGTGCACTACTCAGACAGGAAGAGAGACAGTCCTGATGGCCGGAGGGACTACAGGCGTGATAGTCCTCGTCGGCGACGCAGCAGAGAAAGAGACTACAAGCGCAGAGACTACTCTCGCGATAGAGTCAGACGCAATGATAGAAGGCGTAGTGCATCTCCTCGCACAAGTGCCCATATACGTCCACCAGTAGATGACGAGCGCGAGGAAGGAGAGTGAGTGTTGAGAACTTGGTTATATGCGCATATATTCACTGGTTATTCGTAGAATTAGTCCTCTGCCAGATCGCACCAAGCCAGAAAAATCTGCGCAAAAAGAGGATCTCCAGAAGAGGCCAGAGCCAGCGCCTGATATGGAGTTGGAAATCCCCTCTACTCCACCCCCAGCTGAAGACGTGATTGCTTCTCGGAGAGCTAAACGACAGGCTATATTGGCCAAATATTCAGGACAGGATGCAAGTCCCATCCCCCTGCCAATGTCGAATTCTGTTGAACCTCCATCTGAGTTACCTGTCTCCGTCCAGCTCAAAGAGTCAGAAAAGACCCCCACTAACGGTAAGATCTATCTGATGTTTATCATATACACCTGAATCTCATCTGAAACCCAAGGAAAACGCTGTTCGTTGTCTCGCTCGCCAGAGCCGTCCGACTTTGCACTTGCAAAAGCAGAGGGCGATGTCGCTCAAGGCGCTGATCATATTGCAGTTGATGTTGATACTGACAATCAGGATCAGGTTCTCGCAGCTGATTACGACCCTAGCTTGGACCGCCGGGAGGACGAGCAGAAGCGTATCGGAAATGCGGTGGCGGGTTTGAACCCGCGGACAAATGACGAAGTGGAGGAAGTAGAAGAAGTAGAGGAGGAGGAAGATCTAGACGATATGTTCGCCGTAGCTACAGGAAAGAAGTCGAAGAAGATTATAAAGAAAGTTGTGGTCAGTACCGTTCTTTCTCCTAACTATCAATTGGCTGCTGATATGCAATGTATAGCAGAAGAAGGTTGTTGTGCCTGCCCTTATAACAACTACTACGCTAGACTCTGCATCAGACCCGGAGGGCTACTATAGTATCATTCTCGGTGAACAATTAGACAATGGGCGATATCAAGTATTTTCTTCTCTTGGAAAGGGCATGTTTGCGAATGTCGTACGTTCTAGGGTTCTTTGCTCTGGAGAGTCTTCGTCAACAGGTGAAGTCGCAATTAAGATTGTGCGATGCCAAGAATCCATGTATGTCTTCCATTCAGTGAACCTTTTGTGAGGCTAATATCACTTGACAGGTATAAAGCTGGACAAAAGGAAATACAGATTTTGCAGAAAATACGACAAGCAGATCCTGAAGATAAGAAGCATATTGTACGACTAGAAAGGACATTTGAGCATCGTGGCCATCTCTGTCTCGTTTTTGAATCTCTCAGGTGCATTCTCTCGTCTTGAGTGGGTTCACCAGTGCTGACGAAGTTCTCCAGCATGAATTTGCGTGACGTTGTGAAAAGGTTCGGGAAAGACGTAGGACTAAACATACGTGCTGTTCGTGCATACGCTCATCAGCTCTTCTTGGCTTTGAGTTTGCTGAGAAAGTTGAATATCATACACGCGGATATCAAACCTGATAATATACTCGTGAGTTATACAACTTTGCTTCGGTCACTGCTTGCTGCTGACTGTACTGTTATAGGTAAATGAACAAAAAACACTCGTCAAACTTTGTGACCTAGGATCAGCGTCCGATGCGGCAGAGAATGAGATCACCCCATACCTTGTGAGTCGATTTTACCGTGCACCGGAAATCAGTACGTCGTCTGCTTTTCTTAGTGCTCTAGATGCTCATGTCATTCATTCTCAGTCCTCGGTGTCCCCTACGATGCGGCGCTTGATATCTGGTCCATTGGGTGCACACTTTACGAACTCTACACAGGCAAAATCTTGTTTCCCGGGAGAAGTAATAATCAGATGTTGTTGATGATGATGGAATTAAGAGGCCGGTTTAACTCCAAGATGATCAAGAAGGCGAAATTTGGGGACGTGTACTTTGATGAGATGGGAGGATTCTTGAGCGTGGAGAGGGGCGCTGCCGGAGGAGGGGTGGGTACCACTTTTCACGGATTCATGTTGTTTTTCCGCTTAATTGTATTTTTGGATAGGACGTTGTTAGAAATGTCCATATACTGAAGCCGACAAGAGATTTGCGTGCGAGGTTAATGCCAAGAGGGATAAGAGGAAGCGATGAAGAGATGAAGATGCTGAATAGTTTTGTGGACTTGTTGGACAAGTGCCTTGCGCTTGACCCTGGACGTAGGATTCAGCCCAAGGAGGCCTTGGCCCATCCTTTCATTCGCGGTGTTTAGGATCATTACTAGGGGAATGTGCTTGTTTTATATCATCATGCTTACTGCACTCTGACAGATGTTACATTATAATTCATTTTCTTGAGGTATAGGAGTCAGATGGAAACTTGCAAATTTTGACATATTGCCAATTAAGGTTACAATAATGTGTGTGATGGAAGTCTGTCCTTGTGATATATCAAGTGATATATCAATCTGTCTGAGTGTAAGTTATGCTCCCGTCCAAACTCTCATCTTGTCGTTCGAAGGAAAGTATGCCAATAAGGGAACGATTGAAGAATGTCGCTTCGCAACTTGTGGATACTACGGCTGCCACTGGCCAAGTAAATCTACCGACATTTGATGAATTGCCCAAGTTCAAGAATTTCACGGGGTGCGCGTGGGGTATCTGGGGGGAGAAAGATGAGTTGGGAACAGTGAATTTGTTGACGGACGAGGTTGTTGCGAGGACTGCAAAGGAGGAGATCAAAAGTGGGAGGAGGGTTAGCTTGAATTGGTAGGTTATTTATTTGATACTAATGGACGTTTTTCATCGATGGACTGTGAATGAAAAAAAAGGCCGTTGAATTTCCCGTCAAGGCCGATGTATGGGAGGAGGCCGCCTGAAGTGAACATGCTTGTGAAGTTGCCGGATGTTGGAATGCCACGGGACGATGAGTTGTATATCGTGCGTACACATCGCTTTGGGAATTCTGAATTGAAAGTTGACGGATAGTCAAAAAAAATCAATTAATTTGTTCGTACATAGAATACGCAATCGGGAACGCAGTGGGATGGGATGAAGCACTTTGGAGTCATTCAACACGCGATGTTTTACAATAATACGCCGGCGAAGAGTCTGCCGCTTGGGAAGAATTCGCATCCTGATCCATCTCAAATTGAAGATAAGCACAAGAAACTGGGTATCCAGAGTAGGTTGACCCCTTATGTTTGTGTTCGTGCATACTTGAATCTGGATTTAGACTGGGCCAATCACGGCATCTGCGGACGTGGTGTCCTACTCGACCTTGTTTCCTATTTTGAAAAGAAGAATGGCTCGTTGCCTTACGATCCTTGGCAGACATATGGAATTACGGTGCCAATGTTGGAACAAGTGGCGAAAGCACAAGGGGTGGAGTTTAGGACAGGAGATGTTTTGTTGTTGAGAGTTGGCTTTATAAGGAAATATATGAGCGAATACACGAAACAAGGAGAGAGAGATGAATTGGCGGAAAAGCCAGAGACGTTTGCAGGGATTGAACAGAGTGAGGATATGAAGAGGTTTCTTTGGTGAGAATCTGTCCAGCACTGTTGTCTTCGCCACTGAGAAATGGGTTCAGGAATAATCATTTCGCAGCCGTCGCTTCTGATCAGCCGGCTTTGGAAGTAAGTCACCCTGGAACGATTGTGATCTATTGAGAAGCTGATGGAATTAAAAAGGCGTGGCCTGCGGCTCTCGGCACTCACATGCATCAGGTATGAACGTGCATCCGCTTCGTCTGGACTTACTCACGTCTGTCTTGCCCACCAGACCATCCTCGGGTAGGTCAGCACTCCACCTCGTGTCCATGGGAATTTATTTGTCCTCACCCTAGTTTGTGGGGGATGCCCATTGGTGAGTTTTTCGACCTTGAGCAGCTGTCCAAGGTCTGTGCAGAGACGGGAAGATTCACTTTTTTCTTCTCTTCTTGGCCTCTAAATATGTGCGTTGTTCAATCTAATCAATCAGAGGGCTGACCGGAACAATGATGTCCACAGCATCGGGGGTGCGGCGAGCCCTCCCAACGCAGCAGTAGGCCTGTCTTTAGTCTCTTAAGATTATTTCACTTATCTCCCGCCAGGCTATCTTTTAAAGAATGGTACCGTACAGTAGCGTGATGTACTTTGTGAATGATTTGTGAATGAAAGATCACCCGATTTGGCAGCCGTAATGAGTGTCACGTGGACAATTGTTGGCTTTGATTGTCCTTGGCCGCTGTGAGCAACATTGTCCTCGCCACCGTCTTGCTGTACTCCACGATGAGCAGGAGGGACTCGCGTGCCTCTAACGGTGCGAGACAGACCGATGCACTAGCTGAATACGAGAACCGTACGTTTACCATGCTGCATTGATCTCGCAGCCGCGGCTTACCATGCTGCGTCCCTTGTCGACAGTCAAAAAGAAATTTCTCCTCGCAAATAAACACATCACAAAGTGATTTTGGACTATAATCTGAGTTGGGCTTAAGATTGCTGATAGCTTTTTGCCAGGCTAAACTCGACACTCAGCATCCGAATCGAGGAACTTAATGCTGAAATCACGGTCCTTCAGGTAGAGAATCTTCGACTCCGCCAATCTGAAATCTCGCTTTTTGCACAGCTTAAACGAGAGCGAGAAAAGTCTCGGAAGGTCATGGCAGATACGGAAACCGCGGTACGGTCCTGGTCTATTTCATGTTCTCCAACGACGAAGCTTACTTTTTTTTCTTTTCTTTTCTTTTTCTTTTTTACAATTCTTTCTATTCCAATCTTGCTTCACAGACACTCCAACTCACAAAGCATCTAGCATATCTTCGACACACGCTTAGTATCAATTTGGAATCTACGCCCCCACCGTCGCCTGTTTTCCCACCGGCAACGAAACCGCCTACTCAAACGGCGAATGCATGCATACCTGGCTTACGGATAGCTAAGCCGCCTAATTTCCCTGGAATTAAAGAAGAGGAGGAACCTTTGCCGAGCTCCTCTGGTGACGAGCTTGAGGGAAAACCAAACTCTCCCAAACGGAAATCAAAGTCAAAGTCACATCATCGTCTTTCGGCTTCCAAACTTCCTCTTCCATTGCGCGCCACCTCCCTATCTGAGTCAATGACACCCCATTTATCTCACGTTGCCGATAATCAGACTGGTTCGTCTTCGTCTGGTACTACAGCGGCGACGAAGAGAAAGGGTTCGAGAAGACAGAGCGGTCTGATGAGCATCGACATGGACAAGTTGATTCCTCCACGACCTGCAAGTCCGGCGTTTGGATCACCTATACGCTTAGAAGCTGCTCGCGCCGAAGAGGCAGAGGAAATTGCTGTTTTAAGCGGCAATCTTGAAGTTGAGCCTGAGCCTGAGCATGGCCAACCACAGAATGATTCTGATCAAACACATCCACTGCGCTCTGTGTTCAAGAAGGAAAAAAGGAAGCCGAGCAAGTCCAGAGACAAAGATCTATCGCCATCGCCATCGCCATCGCCACCTCATGATATCGATGATGATAGAGGGGCAAGAGAATACATAATCGAGCCGATGAGGTCGAGGGACAAGCAGAGACCTAGGGAGGATGATTCAGAAAATCTTCCCTTAGAAGGTACGAAGGGCAAGCCAAGGCATATGACCCGTGCCGTCCTTCAACCTATTGATTGCAATACTGGTGAGCTGACTTTTTGTTCTTTTTCCGTGTTCGCATTCAGGATATCTCACGACCGCAATCCGGGTACAACCAAATTCAGTCCGTGATAAAGAAGAGGAAGTCGTTGTTAGCGCGCGGACGTTCTTGGTTTCGTCCTCCCCATCGACTAGCCCCCCGCCAGGGCCGTCTGAGACAGAACTTAGCTCCGGATTAAGAGAAAGAAGAATGAGAAAGAGCATAAATTATGCTGAACCTAAACTTAATACGTGTGTTCATACTTTTTGTTCTCTGAGTCAAATTTGTTAACTTGGGATTACCTTGTAGTAAAATGCGTAAACCCGATCCTCCATCTGGAACTGAGCCACCCACACGCAAGAAACGGTCCTCTGCAGCTGCAGTGATGATGACGACATATCCTCAAGTCCCGGAACCACCCCTACATGCTGACCGGGACACACCCGAGCGCCGGTCGTCAGGTGAATTCCTCTCTCGAAGTATACCGGATAATGTGAACCCCGAAATGTACCCTCTCCCGCCGTCAAGACCTTCCTCTTCCCTTGGAGGGACGCACCACTCGCTTGATTCTCAAAGTGCCGCCTTCCGAGTAGCAACTACAGTGCCACCGTCCTGTACTGGTGCTGCAGTTCCATTAACACGAAAGAAATCAAAACCAATGGAGATAAATGGTGAAGATGGGGAGAGTGATGGTGCTGATGCTGATGGGGAATACGTACCTCCCAAAGGTTTGAATGCATGGGTCAATATTGAAGGTCGTGGATCAAGAAAGTCGGTTGGTGAGAGGCCGAAGAAGAATTTATTGACAGATGTCGAGTTGATGGCGCGAAGTGAAGCCAGGAGAGATATGGTTGATGACTCACGGAGACATAGTATGGTTGTATAGTTCAAATGGGAGAGGCTATAGTAGGGCATATGTGTGACGGAGTGTGATGGATGGCACCACAGCATGCGGGCGTCGAATCATGGAGTTACGGAAGTTGAACCTTTTTTTTTTAACATCTCAAGTCTCTCCACTTTGAGACTGTAGGCTACAGCGTGCCCAAAGCCAATTCGCCGACATTGGATCTATCCTAATATGTATATATATTCCTCAGCCCCATGTCCCCCCTCGCCATATCCCTCTTCGTTTACTTTTATGATTTGTATCCTAGGACTTGCCGACGACAACTGCGGAATAGATTTTACTGGAAACGTGTCATGAACGCGATGTCGTGACTGATAAGGAAAACATCGAGAGTCGTGTAGGATACTTTTTATCGTTTTACCATATCTAATCTTGCACTGCCACTTGTGTGTGTGGTTTCCGCTCGTGATCTGAAGAAACAATTGATTCATTGGATGGATGGTGGACTAAATTTATGAAATCTATTTTGTGTGAGCTTTTGTGTGAGGTGGGTGAATTCCTGTGTCTGGAATAGTAGAATTCAACGATTGGCTGAGAAGAATGCATGCCAAGTCAATAAAACACTCTCGATACATGTTCTCTCCTGAGCATTGATTATAATATTTACCTTGTTATAGTACACAAAGTATAATTTACCCCTAGTCTACCACCAATAATAGAAACAAAAATTGTACCACAGGAATTGCAAAAAAATAGCAATACTTCAAAGGGGTACTAAACCCTGAGGTGTCATAGAAATCATCAGGAGGAATTGAAAGTAAGTCGTAGTAAGTCATAGCAACGGAACCAGTTATCAAAACCCAGAAACAACTTGATCATAGCTAAGATCCGCCTCCATGAACTTGTCAAATTCATTCACTTGACCATTGACTTCAGCCTGGAGCTGAGATGCCGAAGGCAATTGATCATTGCCCCAACAATTCAGATGATCCAACGTCGTATGTCCACTCAGACTCATAGTCGAAGCCAAGTTGATGTCTAGTCCAGGTTTCTGAGTCGACGTAGCGCGAGGGTTGAAATCAGGATCAATCGGATGTTGAAGCTGCTCTGGCATAATCTCTATGATTTTCTCCAAAGTTTGATGAGTTGCTTTACCGAGATCAGAATCAGAATCAGAATCAGAATCAGAATCAGAATCAGCGCCAGAGCCGGCTAGCGATGAAAGTGATTTCGCAGGCGAGTCATCGAGGAGATCTAGACCATAGAGATTGTACGTTTTTGCGTTTAACTTTGACATTAACAATTTCGGGTCAACTGGAAAAAAAAGTTGATCTTTTTGTGGTGGAGGATGGACGGGTATATGTGGTTGTGGTTCATGCACTTTAAGCGCCTCCTCAATTATCGAAGGAACATCATCTTCCTCCTCCAATACAGATCCAACTGAGGGTTGGATAGCTGGTGGTGGATCTACAAAATCGCCGTGACCAGCAATATCACTGCTGATTTCGGGTGTCGAGGCTCCTAATTGTAGGATCTTCAAGTGCATTTCTGAGACAGGAGCGCGGGGCGAACTGGTAGCAGGGTAGTCTGGGTCCTTTACCTGTGGCTCTAGGGAAATAATCAATGTTTCGGGGCGGTCTTTCACATCAGAGGTGTGAATGGGAGATGGAGAATTCACAGGAGCTTTTGAAGCACCTTTCCGCGGTGTGTTATGCTTTTGGTGGGGAGACAAAGCAAGAAGTTCTGTAAGTCGTGGGAGATTTCTGACCGTTGATGGAGTGACTTGTAGCTCAACAGCTTCTGGTTGAAACTGGGAACTGGAGGGATGACCGATTTCTTCCACTGCTGACCGGGCTCTTTTGGCTACAGGTGGCTCGAGCGACCCGGATCTAGCCCGTTTACGATTGGATGCTACATCGCCTTCACGATGAGTTTGATCGGAAAAACTAGCATGACCCGGAGCCGCAGGTGAGGGTTCGCACGACAGGTTTGGATTCCGAATATCATCTTGAGGATTCGGTAATGGAGTAGAAGTCTGGATTTGAGAATCCGGGAATGGAAGGGGTTTCAAGCTCTGCTAGAAAATCAAGTCAAACGGTGATGATAAAATGATATCAGGACTCACATCAATGATGGGAGAAAGTGGGTGGACAGTCTGATGAGAGGGTTCATGATCGCTGTGGTTAGGGATATGAGAAGTATAAGGAGGATTTGGATCTGGGGAAGGAGGGGATGATAGAGAATTTCTGGACCTGTTTGTACCCTTAATAAAGACGTTCGGTCGTTTCACTACGTTAAAGCCAAACTTGGAGCCACTTGAAAGAGGATGGGACATGGAGAAGCCAGTGAGGCTGGTTTGAGTGACCTTTGTGGGGGGATTAGGATCCCTGCGTAAAAATGACGATACTCCATGCAGGGTCTGGGATTGGTCACCTGTTGCACCAGGTGACAGAGGTGTGAACTCGGCGGATCTAATCCAACGCTGAACTTTGGAGTTGACAACGTCTTCACCTTTGATTCTACGCTCCAAGTCGGCCCATTCTTCGCTAGTCTTAGGTATAAGGCAAAGTTGCTTGGGGACTTGTGGGGTTTGCAAATCGAGGTTGACGCCTAGCCAACGGGAACCCCCTCTGGTGCAATGTAGCCGCAGAAGATCTGACACCAATGCCCACCGTCCGTCCGCAACATTTCCGTTAGCTTCAGCAAAAGCTCGTTTGACTTTTGCTGTCCATTTAGAAACTCTTGCCTGAGATGTTGGCGAAAAAGCCACTGAGGATCCTATTTCCTCCATACTTGCCCTGGCAAGATGTTCACGTGTCAGACGTTTCAGGTAGGTTGAGCAACGTGCGGTTTCGCCTGTCGACGATGCACTGAGCTCGGGGACATGGTGGTATAACACTGGGGTGTAGAGCGTCTTTGTTGCCTTAGAGTCGACTTTATTCCCCAGAATGTTACCAGACATGAGTGCAGAGGAGACACTGTTCACGTGCTTCTGTGATCAAAATCGAGGATCTTGAATCTGACATTTATAATTTCAAGAATTCTGCTTTCTTGATTAAGTAACTCATTGCACGTACCTTGTAAATCACGTGCAGGATCCAATATATCTCCTCTCGGCATTTTTCTCTCTCAGTACCAATGGATGAACACTCTCCGTTACTTGAAGAGCCACTTGACCACAAGAAAAACCTTCCAGGACCTCATGATATCTCCAGATCAAACCGCTTCGGAATCTTGGCAGGCGTATGGTTGGCGACTTTTCTTTCAGTGAGCCCTCGAAATACTTTTTCTAGAATAGACTTATGTAGCCATGTAGGCATTCAATCGTAAGTAAACTTTTTTCTTATCTACTACACTACTCTCTAATGTACTCCAGAATCCCTCGTACCAACAAGTACGCTCCAAGTGACTGTATTCTTGCCTCCCGACTAACTTCTGCCCCAGTGTTGGCGTCAATATCCTCAGACTTCAACAAATCTAATCAAGCAAGTTGGCTGGGGACTGCGTATGTCTATTTACTAAATTTTTTCTACTATCTGATCAAGTGCGCAGCTACTTGCTTGCAACCTGTACTTTCACTCCACTGTATGGATGCCTGTGCAATGTTCTAGGGCGCAGAGGCGCAAATCGTACTGCACTGTTCTTTGCGGCTGCTGGATGCATGATGTGTGGCTTATCACAGTCCATGGAGATGCTGATTGTTGCACGTTTCGTACGCTCTTCGCTATTGCTTACCACTAGGTTCGCTCATGTAATCTTATCACAGTTGGCAGGCATGGGCGGAGGTGGCTTGCAAACAACATCTTCGTGAGTGTCTTATTTTCTGTACCCCAGCCGTCTTCGATTAATCATCCCTCCTAGGATAATCGTCAGTGATATGTATCATATCAGAGTGAGTGAGTTCTTTAGGTTTACTTCAGGACACTGTTGATTTGTCAACATAGAGTCGAGGACTGGCGCAGGGCGTGGGCAGTCTTTTCAATGGTGTTCGTCTTCCCTCGCTATGGAACTACCTTTTGAGGCTAATAGGTCAAATAGTTGGGTTTGGGCTTGGGAGGTCCTTTTGGGGGAATGATTGCTGATTTGTGAGCTCGGTTTTTTAATGAAACTGACATGGACTAATTCCAAGTAGACTCGGTTGGAGGGCGGCATTTCTGTTACAAATTCCTGTCTTCTTCCTTTCTTATGTCCTGACTTCACACAATCTCTGCTATGTCACCCCTGTAAGTTGGTGGCTTTCTGATCCCGACACATCGACTGATTTCTTTCTTAGGGTAAGGGTAGAACTACGAAAGAAATTCTGAAGCGAATTGATTATGGTGGTAGTGGAACTCTGCTTTGTTGTGTGAGTCAAAGGAATGTGGACTTCACCGTCTGGCTTATGTTATTTGTCTAGGTTGGGTCCATCTTGTTCTATCTTAGTGAACGCTACAACAACGGCTTGCCTGTGAGTCTGTCGATCGAGTGCTAGCTATACACTACATGCTTAGTATTCCTATACTTGACAGTGGGACAGTCCAACCGTAATGGGATCACTCGTATTCGCTTTTGTCTCGGCAGTTGCCTTCCTGATCATCGAGCTTTTCTTATCTTCTGAGCCAATTCTAGCTCCTTACTTACTCAGGCAGAAAATACCCCTTCTGTCTGGTGCATCCAACTTCTTGGTCGCTAACTGTAACTTTTCCATCATTTATTTCTTCCCCTTATGGTTTCAGACTGTACTATTGACGAGTGCATCTACTGCAGGTGAGTGATGCATCTTGTTAGCCGCTGATATTTCATCCATACTTGGACAGGAGCACACCTTCTCCCGAATAGCTTGGCGATGTCTACTGGTTCTGTATTCGCTGGTTGGATGATGCACAAGACAGGAAAGTATAAGATGTTGAATTTGATCTTTGGTATCTTTCCCTTCGTCGGAGCTACCGCGATTTGTTTGATTAATGAAAAGTCGGGGTTCATCCAATCGTGGTTCAGCATCGTAAGTACTCGGATCATGCTCCTTGTTTTCGTCTTCTCAAGAAAGGGTTGATCAGATACCGCTTGGATTTGGTAATGCAGTTGTTCTTCAAACAATGCTCAGTAACTATAAGATTGCTTTCCATTCTGCACCGAGATCTGACAATCCTCTCTTCCCTAGTTGCCTTACTTGTACATCTTCCTGGTATGCTTCTTTGTCGTCTAAGCAAGGAATGTTGACTCATTGAATGGAAGAGAGTCATGTAGCGATTGGGACAGGGTTCAATACGTTCTTCCGCGGAATTGGCGAGTCAAACTATCTAGTTCAGGTCCAAGTTAGTCATTGATTATTCGATTTCTCAGGTCAAGTGGCTGGTGTTGCTGTTGCATCAGCTATTTATCAATCCAAACTTGATAAAGAGCTCCATTCAAGGATCACAGGACCTGGCGCTGAAGAGGTATTTATCCTTGCAGTGGCCCAGGCTTCTAAATTGTCATTTCCCACTAGATCATCGCCAAGATCAGACATCAAACTAAGCTTGTTGCTTTTCTTCCCCCCGAGCTTCAGCGTTCTGCGAGGGATGCCTACAATAATAGTCTGAAGGCTGTGTTTATATATGCCGCCATCTCGACCTTCCTTGCTTTCTTTGTTCGCCTGCCTGTAAGCTTCATATACTCGTGTCAAGCATTCAGATGTTTATCAATCAAACTAGATACCGGCAAAAGATCTTGATTCTCGGCCAGAATCAGCTGAGCCTTCTAAAGCCCGAGGAAATAGACCAATAGCTCATGGAGATGATGAGACCCTTCCACCTTCACCAGCGTCAGAAGCAGAGGTTTTGAGGTCTGAAGATGTGAATGAGCTTCCTACACAGATAACTCGGGACTTGCAATCCAACCGGAAGGAAAGGAGGAAGCGTTCCAGAAGATTGTCCGGCTTTGAGTCTCAGGATGCTGTCGCAGACCCCGAGACGCTGCCAACAAGATCGGCAGAGACCTAGATAAGAGAAACATATATTCATACTAGATCTCTCTTCTCGTAATTGCATTGGGATCCGTTTGAGATGTTGACAGAACTAGATATAGTTCCTGTCATACTACACAATCGCTCCTAATGCACTTGGAGATTCATTGACCAGATCCTAGAATTAGAAGTTAATAGTAGTAGAGTTGACTTTTGTCTAGGTTTGATAGTTGTGAAAGCCATCACTCTGTCTATTCTGATGATTGTAGGCGTAATGACAAGTTGGTTAATAGTGTTTTTGATTAGAATTTGATAACTCTGCCATAAGTCAAATGATAGCTCTCGGGAGAAAAGTCAGCGATAGTTCCCCGACTCGAAAAGATTCAAAGTTAATCATACTGATAGATATAAAAAACTGGTGAACTCGTTGAGCGTTGGTCCACCCACCACCACAAGAGATTACAGTTATTCATTCCTATGGAAAATACCGACTCTCTACATGAGCAGAGTCCATAAAGAGCACCTGAATCAAAAGTATTCTACCAAAAAGTTCCTATCAAATTTGATGTCGACCATAACATCCAACACTTGATTCGAAGCATCATA
>Ga0153987_1000224_pt1 | contig 20306 bp, 31 predicted proteins | sample TSNC071MetaG_FD_102279 | JGI IMG/M metagenome (GOLD analysis project Ga0153987, IMG submission 102279) | Attine ant fungus gardens microbial communities from North Carolina, USA - TSNC071 MetaG | ecosystem: Host-associated > Fungi > Mycelium > Unclassified | place: USA: North Carolina, William B...
GTCCTCTCTTCTCTTCACTTGTATTTATAGCCCTAGTGTTACATGAAGTTGTAACTACTTGTAACAAGTATGAGTCAAGAATGTTACAAGGAAGGGTAACTAAGCATTACAAGGAAGAGTCACAGTGTTACAAGTTAGTGTCACAGTGTGTTACAAGGAAGTTTGATAAACAAGAAGAAGAGAGACTGAGTCAATAGTCTGTTACTGTCTGTGACAAGAAAAGTGACAGTGAAGAGTTGTTCCTTAAAAGGATAGATGAAGGATCTAGTCAGTGTCTGAAGAGAGATCAAGATTAATCTCTCTTGTTTCAAAGTCCCAGAGATAGTCAAGCCATGCCTGGTCTTCCATGAGTAACTCTGTAGAATCCAGAGTTTCCATAACAGAAGCAGAATACAAGGAGCACACATTGCTCCCCTGTAACCAACCACAGGAATAGAATAGAATTTTGGGGGGCATAACAAAACTGAGAGTGACAGACATAAGGGATGAGGAGGATTTGGAATGGTCAATGAGAGAAAGTTTAATGAAGAAGAGGTAGCAGAAAGTGGAGGAAATGGCTCCAAGGAAGCTTCATAGGTGGTTGAAAGTCTTTGCCAAGATAGCATCCCAACAGATGCCAGTAATGAAACCATGGGGTTATACTATTAATCTCTAAAATTATATACACAGAAAAAATTGAGTTCCATAACTACTAGGCAGCTGATATATAAATACCAATACATGACCATCAACCAAAAACCCTGGAAAGGACAAGATTAGATTAGATGATATGACAAGAAAAATGACATACTCTTCATGTACTTCGATTCCGCCAACACGACTCCTTCTATCTCCATCCACGTCTCCAACAGCATCTATCACATCCTTCGCCAGTTCAACAGGTCCACAAACACCAACTACAACACCCGTTATATCCTCAATATCTTCCTTCTCCCTCGGCTCAGATACAGTATCAACATCAACATGCAGCTTCCTCATAGCCTTCTTCTCATAGAATACACCGTCATGGCCTCGACGAGCATAATGTGGTTGCCCTGTACCACCTTTAATGGACTTCTCATTGAAGGTATTAGTCCTATTGATATCTGACATATCAAAGCGAGTGCCAAGAGACAATGCTTTGGAAACTGCATAATCGATAACTTTTCCGATACGGGGACGACCTGGGGAGAACGCAAATCCCGGGATGTTAGGAACACTAGGTACAGTGTGTGATGCACGAGTGTAATGGACCGAGATACGGAGGGGAGTAAAGACGGATTGGTTGATAAGTGATGCAAATGTTGGAATAAACGGGACTACGGAAGCTGGGCGTGATGTTTATTGGGTATTAATTATAGGACAATAGAAAGGCAGACTTACAAGCATCAGAAACTGTCCAGATGAACTCGATAACTTTAACTCTACTCTTCCCTTTTAGATCTTTGTCGACGAGATCCTTCACCACGCTTAAACCGAACGTGATGCCACTACCACCTACAACAATCATAGCAGCAGAGAAACTTGCAAAATTTGTATGACCGGGACCACCTGCATGACATCGATCAACATCTCGTGTATAATGAGAATCGACCAAACAACGCACCGTATGGACCCTCAATCCAGACTTTGACCTCACGACCAAGAAACCCATCCACATAAGCACTCATTTTCGCCATCTCATACAACCTCTTCGTCCATGTTCCAGTTCTCTTGCACATCAATATCATGCCCTCTTCGCCATTCCTTCGACGAATATCGCTTCCATCCGAAGCACTGACTGAAGCAATAGTGAAAGGATGCATCTCAGACCAGCCAAACCATCCCAAACCCTTGGTAAGAATCCGTACTCGGACGTGTTGACCTGCACGCCAGCCGGAGTTGATATTCGAAACCTCGATCCTTGTGAGATCCAGCTCAGGGAGAGGGCGAATAGTAGCTGTTACGATGCGAGTTTTGAGGAAACGAAGGACGTAGTCGAGGCCGAAAAGACCGATGGTAGCCAGAACATATGGTATGAGTTCTGGTTTGTGTAAGTAGAGCTGCCAGAAGGTAAAGTCAGAGATGAATAGTCAGAATGGCATAACCTACCCCTGGAAGGATGAGACTAAAGCACAAGACATGTGTCATAAAAAACACATTATACATCCGTCGCCTGAAGAAACTAAGGGAGAAGACCCAAAGGACATCGAGGCAGATAAGGGAAGCGAGACCCCACACGTTTTGAGGGTGGCGAATAGAGGTGGAAAAAGTGCCGGCCAGCGACCACTTATAAACTGATAGGCAAGCGTAGTCAAGATGATAGAACCGAGAGGATGGTAATCTATCTCACCATAACCCAAGCCATGCAAGTTTGCTGTCAAGACTACCATTCGACCGGCATAGCGGTGAAGATAATTCAGCTTGATTGAGAAGCTCTCATCAACTAGAATTGAAAGACATCAACGTTGGACGTACACGTTCATAGCCCACTCCGATGAACGTCCCCAAAATATTATTTTTTGCCCCATAAGCAACTACAAATGGCAGTTGGGTGATGGAAACCCATCCTACGCGGCTATATTCGAGGAAAAAATTTGATTTATACAGAGTCGCATAGATGAGGATCCAAGAATAGGCGGTGAGGACAATGGCTTGGCCAAAGGAGTGATTCGGAGTGATTCGATGGCGAAGGAGGGGTAGCGTCCAGCGCAAGAAGGAAGGGCACGATGGGATATGGGTTGGATACTGCATCTGTATCGCACGTCCCATGGCGTCGACTCGTTTGAACGTTTGTTGATGATTCGCAAGGGTATGTGACTCATCGGAAGCAATATCATGTGGAGACCCCTGGGGTGGTGGAGAGGGTGGCTGAGTAGCCCGACGATGTGAGGCTTGGATGATGCGTCGAGAACGAAAGGCTGACCGCGGGGGGCGATAGGGGCAATAGCAGAGTATGTGTCCGACGCGCCAGTCATCAGAACCAAATAGGGCGATGCCCCTGGGCAGCCTGAAGAGAACGATGAGCCCTAGAGCAGCAAGAACAAAGAGGGTGACATGAAAAATGAAAGACTCTGAGTCCACACTCTGTCCACGGGCACTGGACGGGGGAACAGAGACAGCCATGCAACGGAGAACGAAGAACGAGGGAGACCACGGAAAACGGTGCAGCCAGCCTCAACACTCCATTCTTACTTTAAATATCCAAAAAATGAGGCACGGCCCAATCAGGGCACCTCCGATCACCTTTGCTCTAAAGAATAATAGAGTTGCATCATCACTCAAAGCTGCCGAACAACGCATACCTGTGTGCGGAAATGAGACAGACGTCATGCAATTCCGTGTAGTGGTAGCTCTGGTACATCCAAAGACTCAATCTTCTGCCTGGCGTGCGCAACAATGTTTTGGGGCTATCCCATTGCTTCGAGCCACAGAAAATGTCAAGAATGATACCTCGGTGGTCTTGGCCGGTGTGATCAGAGACTCTGAGTCAACTTCTGCGGTATCCAGAATGTGCTCCGCAGTTACAAACCTCCAACTGTGGCCTTTCATCGATCGGTTGCGCTGCTTGAAGGGTGGAATGGATTCATTACCCATCGAATGAGACTCCGACTGGGCTGAAAGAAAACATTCAAGACCTTTTCTATGACGAATCTTGACTTTTTCATTACTGAATATATTCGGGATAGTTTTTAACACAAAATATTTTTTTTCTTGTTTGCAAATACTTTATTTATTTTCCAAATAAAAAATTACTTGAAAAGGTATGTATGGGTGATATGAAATCATCAGACAAATTGTGTACCTTTTCTGTGAACAAGCATTTGGCGAGTGATAGTTAAGCCAATTGTGGATATCAAGATTGCTACCTATGCTAGCATGAGCATGCAGTTTCTTAATGTAAAGAAATAAACCTACACCACTGAACGTCACAGGCCTTATCCAAGGAAAAGTTTCTCCAAGGAGCGCTCCATCCACTGGGTTTCCTATCAAAGCACCAAAAGAACCCAACGCAAAGGCGATCCCGAACCGAACTCTAACAATCGCTACCTCATCATCCGAAGGAACATACAAAAATGAGACGTATTTACCCTACTTCACTTGGATCCTTGGATAGCATGGCAAAGACAGGGGCAGCCAGTGCAAGAACTACCGTTTACATCAAAGTCATGAAGAGGTTAGTTATACCATGAAGCATAAACTTACCAGCACCAGACACAAATCCATAGAGGATAGCAAAAACAATCATACCAGCGACATTTTTTACCGCGGTCATTGCAAAAATGAGTACCGCGGAAGATAACATGCAGGGAATTCCGACATTGTAAACACCAATACGATCAGCCAACATGTTCGGAATGATCCGTCCAGCAAGTGCAGATGCATTCAGAATCGCGACCTGTAAGCCGACGGTAAGATTGAAATGATGGTACAGAAGGGAGACTAACACAGTAGAATGCAATCTGGGGATCTATGCCATGAAGGATAGAGTATAATTGCAAGTAAAAATCTACGAAAGCAATCATTTTCCAGATATGGGTATATTCAAGTAATGAACAAAACACACATGGAAAGAAGATACCCCAGTTTGTGATAAAGAATCTTATATAGCATGATTGATGTGATCGAGATTATATTTCGAGATCAAACTCACGAGAAGACAGTAATCAAGTAGGGTATGTCGGTCATGATTTGTCTTAGATCAACCTTGGAGCATCTAGTGGTTGAAGCATGTGGCCTGGTTTTCATCAGCAGGTTGGCGAATAGCAACATGCCAAGGACAATGAAGGCAGAAGCGCGTACTCCCCACTGGAAGCCAGCAGAGCTCTTGAATAGGTGATTGAGCATGATTGGGAAAATGATACCGCCAATGGAAGAACCTGAATCGTTTATGGAAGCATATACATTGAGCGGATTTGTGAGCAGGGGGATAAATGGAAGGACGAAGAAGACAGACCGGAGGCAACAATACCCATGGCAAAGCCTCGTTGGGAGCGCCAATGATGCGCTTGAATGGCCACACTGGGGACATAGAGAAGGCCAGCACCAATGCCCATACCTAATCCCTGTGCAAGATATAACTGGTAGAATTTGTCCATGTGACATATAGATAACATGAACATTCTGAGATAGTGAGAGTGAGGAAGGGGGATGAGTGGAAGAAAGTAGGCTCACGAAAAAACATATATTAGAGTTCCAACAATAGTAGTAGGGCGAAAGTAGCCCATATCGAGAAGTTTTCCGGCAGGAAGTGCCATAGCAAAAATGAAGAAAATTTGTGTGGCGCCGATCCAGCTGACGACGGATGCAGAGGCAGTATTGGAACGGGTGTAGAGATCCTGGTATACGCCAAAACTATTGCTATAGCCAAATGTAGTTGCCACGGTCAAGAGACTGGACGAATTGAGAAAGAGAACGGATGGAACTAGCTGATAAACGCACCCGCCGATGACGGTGAGCCATGGTAGGAGACCACCATCCAAACGCTTTTCTTGCTCCATGATGAGAAAGCTGAGCACGTAACTGTGCTATATAAGGGTAGAACATACAGGATGGGCAATCAAAATGTGTCTACCGGAGTTTAAGTTCTTCCCTAACACATGTCGGAAATGCTTTTGTGGTTTTTAATATATCTGTCATGATAAGTCTGTACCCGTCATGCATCATAACTAGAAGCATGTTTATAGAAAAATTGCCAGAAGCTCGGTATTAAAATATATATCTCGGGAGTCACCTATTAAGGTAGACGACTGAGGGAGTGACTACGCGAAGTGAGGTATTATAAACAAGTTGCTGGTTGCCTATAAGAGGCTAATTTGAAATGGAGACGAAGGTGGAGTATGGGATATAATGAGATATCAGGAATTAAGGAAGAATGATGTCGGCAGAAAGTCTGGGTGCTGCAGTTCTGTTCAACACTCGGTAGTGTGACCAGGTTCTCGCTGCTTGTCCTATTTCAGTCTCGATATATTGATGGCTGAACATATTACTCACGTGACTTATGATAAATTCCACGTGCAGTAGGGACAATTGATGGAATTTTTGATAAGACCGAACTGCAATGGCAAACGATGGGGATGCGTTTGTGCGGCATCTCATCCTCCTGTTGTCTGTCTATGAGCTGGGCTCAAAGTCTGTCCCTGTCCCTGTCTGGAACGGTACTCGCACCTGGCAAAGTGATGCTATTATTCGTGCCATCGTCGGCCTTGGTCGCCGTCTCTGGGGAGCAGAGGACCAGGTCCGTCGCTGTCGAGCTGAACACACCGAGAAAAAACCTGCAGTCTCTCTTCCACCTGCAGCAGGTCGTGGAGACGGCGTCGACAGTTACTTTCCCCGCATCGGCGATAGCGTCAACGAACTCTACGTCGTCGAGCACGATGCCAAGCCTGCTACCTCAAATCCACCTCCTCCCTCAACTGCTACCACCACTGTTACCACTGCTACTGCACGCGCAAAACCAGCTCTTTCTCTTGGCTCATTGCCTGAGCAGCCTCTTGCCCGTGACTGTCCAGGCTGTGGCAGGCCTCTGCTCCTCGGACTCGACACAGACTGCGAACCTGTAATCCATTCTAATGACTCCTCTCCCATGATCGTTCCTTCTATGGGCCCCCTCGCCCACGCCGCCTTTGAGTCTGGCATGTCCGCCGTCGAGGAACTCAAACTCCTCAAGGCCCAGGTCCAAGACGTCGCCCGTGTCTGCAATGCTGTCGCTCGTGGCGATCTCTCTCAGAAAATAACCGTCCCAGTCCAGGGTCTCGTCATGGTCCAGCTCAAAAATGTCATAAACACTATGGTCGATAAACTTAAGCTCTTCGCCCGTGAAGTCACCAGAGTCAGTCAGGAGGTCGGCACAGACGGTAAACTCGGCGGTCAGGCCCACGTCGTCGATGTGGAGGGGACTTGGCGCCAGCTCACCGGCGTCGTCAACAAGCTCGCAGCAAACTTGACTTCCCAGGTCAGATCCATTGCAAAGGTCACAAAGGCCGTCGCTCTCGGCGATCTCTCAAAACAAATTGAAGTTGATGCTCGTGGTGAAATCCTTGATCTCAAGAACACCGTTAACGGCATGGTCATCCGGTGCGTCTACCTCCTCTCTCCTCTCTCCTCCCCTCATCATCCTCTCTCCTTCCCTCCACATACAAAGTCTTCGTGCTCTCGCTGCAGAAGTCACCCGCGTCACTCTCCAGGTCGGTTCCCAGGGAATGCTCGGGGGTCAGGCCGATGTTCCCGATGTAGAGGGTGTCTGGTTCGAGTTGGTCCGAAATGCATGTCCCTGATCCCCTCCAATTCTTTCCTGTCCTCATCTTCCCTCTCCTCTAGGTTAATCTCATGTGTTCAAGTCTCACCGATCAAGTTCGCTCTATCGCCGTCGTCACCACTGCCGTTGCCCGAGGTGATTTGACCCAGAAAATAGAAATACAAGTAGAGGGTGAAATGTCTACTCTCAAGAGTACGTCACTCCTCTCTACTCCTCCTACCTTTCTTCTTCATCTCCTCTCTCAAAAGGTACTGTCAATTCCATGGTTGACCAGCTCTCCGCTTTCGCTTCAGAAGTCACCCGCGTTGCCTTGGAAGTCGGTACACAGGGTATACTTGGTGGTCAGGCCAAAGTCGAAGGTGTGCAGGGCACTTGGGCAGATTTGACTAGGAATGTCAACGTACGTTTTCCGCTCTTCTCGTTAGTCTCGTCCTACTCCTCCCCTAGAAAATGGCCTCCAACCTCACTAACCAAGTCCGTTCCATATCCGAAGTCACCAAAGCCGTTGCACTCGGAGATTTGAGCAAGCAAGTCAACGTCGATGTCCAGGGTGAGATGCTCGATTTGAAAGAAACTGTCAATAGCATGGTCTATCAACTCAACACACTCGCCAACGAAGTCACCAGAGTCAGTTTGGAAGTCGGAACAGAGGGTATTTTAGGCGGCCAGGCCTCTGTACCTGATGTTCAGGGAATGTGGAAGGTCTGTCTGTACCCTGCTCTCCCCGACATGCATTCCTCACTAACATAATCAGGTCTTAACTGACAACGTCAACCTCATGGCCATGAATCTCACCAACCAAGTCCGTTCCATCGCCGAAGTCACGAAAGCCGTAGCAGGTGGCGATCTTACAAAGAAAATCCAAATCGATGTCAGGGGCGAGATTTTGGACCTGAAAGAGACCGTTAATGGCATGACCGAATCTCTGAATGTCTTCGCAGACGAAGTTACTCGCGTTGCAAGAGAGGTAGGCACAGAGGGTAGGTTGGGTGGTCAGGCTAGAGTTACCGGTGTCGCTGGCACTTGGAAGGATTTGACCGATAATGTCAATGTCATGGCCAATAATCTAACCTTGCAAGTCAGAACCATTGCTGTTGCGACGGTAGGTTCTTGATTTCTCTCCGCTCCCTGTCATTTTTTCAAGCCCACTAGACCGCTGTTGCCAGAGGAGATCTAACTCAGAAAATTCGTGGCGTCTCGGTTTCCGGAGAAATGTTAAACTTGGTGAATACCATCAACGATATGATTGATCAATTGGCCATTTTTGCTGCAGAGGTGAAAAAGGTGGCTAGAGAAGTAGGCACAGAGGGAAAGTTGGGTGTTCAGGCCGAAGTGGGCAATGTACAAGGAATTTGGCAAGAGATCACGTACGTCATTGTCTGTTTCTCTTGATGCGCGTAGTCTGTTCATGCTCAATCAGGTTGTCTGTAAATACCATGGCGGGGAATTTGACGACACAAGTGCGCGGATTTGCACAAATTTCGGCAGCAGCTATGGATGGCGATTTTACGCGGTTTATTACCGTTGAGGCGTCTGGAGAGATGGATTCATTAAAAACTCAGATCAATCAGATGGTGTTCAACTTGAGGGATTCCATCCAGAAGAATACGGCTGCGAGGGAAGCAGCCGAATTGGCCAACAGATCCAAATCCGAGTTTTTGGCCAATATGAGTCATGAGATCAGGACACCCATGAATGGGATTATTGGGATGACCGAGTTGACGTTAGATAGCGATCTGAATCGATCACAGAGGGAGAGTCTGCTGTTAGTGCATAGTCTGGCGAGGAGTTTGTTGCTGATCATCGATGATATTTTGGATATCTCCAAGAGTACGTTTGTTGTTTCTCCCTTCTTCTCTGACTCATCGGAATGCTCCAGTTGAAGCTGGACGAATGACCATGGAAGCCGTCACATACTCGTTACGCCAAACCGTTTTTGGGATTCTCAAAACACTTGTTGTGCGAGCGTCGCAGAACAATTTGGATTTGACGTATGAGATCGAGAGTGATGTTCCTGATCAACTCATTGGAGATTCGTTGAGGTTGAGACAGGTCATTACGAATTTGGTAGGGAATGCAATCAAGTTTACGCCCAGTAAAGTGACGAGGAAGGGACATGTAGCATTGGGGTGTAGGTTGTTGAGTTTGGATGATCAGATGGTGACAGTTGAGTTTGCGGTAATGGACACTGGGATTGGGATTGCAAAGGATAAATTGACGATGATTTTTGATACATTTTGTCAAGCGGATGGATCGACAACGAGGGTGGGTTCTAGAATCATTGTTACTATCATTGTTAACATGTTATTAGGAATATGGAGGCACAGGGCTTGGATTGTCAATCTCAAAACGACTAGTTAATCTCATGCAAGGCAATATGTGGGTTGAATCAGAAGTACTGAAAGGATCCAAATTCTTTTTCACCATTTCGTCACAAATATCGATATCACCCATGGAAGCAGTTTTATCCAAGATGGCGTCATTTTCGAAGAGGACGATATTGTTCGTGGATACGTTAGGAGATACGACGAAAGTCGATGATGTGATGAAGGTGTTGGGTTTGAAACCATATGTGGTACATAGTGTTGCAGAGGTTGTGGATAAGGACAAATGTCCGCATGTGGATACGATTGTGGTGGATACGTTGAGCACGGTGAGTGATAGTTTGGATTGGATTGAAGTTTTTGCTGATATCAGAGTAGACGGAGAATGTGAGAGAGTTAGAACATTTGAGGTACATCCCGATTGTGCTCTTGGCACCCAAGATGCCACGATTAAATTGTATTTCACTCCATTCATCTGATTGTTTAACGCGCATGACTGAAATTATTTTAGTGAAATGGTGTCTGGATAATAGTATCTCGTCTCAAGTGACAACGCCCGTTACACCACAAGATTTATCTTCTGCGTTGATAACAGCCTTGGAGTCCAATACGGTTTCACCTGTTTCTGCACCCAATGATGTCACATTTGATATTCTATTAGCGGAGGATAATCTTGTTAACCAGAAATTAGCGGTGAAGATACTGGAAAAGTATGGTCACACTGTTGAGATTGCTGAGAATGGGAGTTTGGCTGTGGATGCGTATAAGACGAGAGTGGAACAGGGCAAGTCGTTTGACATAATACTTGTGAGTCGTTTTTTTTTGTGGACAAAAAGCGTGCGATGATCGTGTTAGATGGATGTGTCCATGCCGTTGATGGGAGGAATGGAAGCTACGGAAGTAATTAGGTCGTTTGAGATGCATAGAGGGATACAGCCTATACCGATTATAGCACTTACAGCACATGCGATGATTGGAGATAGAGAGAGATGTTTGCAGGCTGGTATGGATGATCACATCACAAGTGCGTGTATTTTTTTTTCTCTCGTGTTGAATTTACTGATTTTGGTTTTTTAATCACCCGGGTGATAGAACCATTGAGAAGAGGTGATTTATTGAACGCCATTAATAAATTGGCTAGTGAGAGGGGAGGAACGGGTGGATTGAAAGGACATTTCTTGTTGAGGAGGGCGGCGGCGGCTGTCACAAATTTACCCCATTATACCTGAAAGGTGAGTTGTGGGTTTATCATGACTCACTAACTGAGCAATTCAATTGATGGTGTTGTCGAGATATCTTCACATTTTCTTTTTGAATAAGAATGTGTTTCTTTTTTTTTTGCTGTTGCTAACCGCTTTGCTTACTGTTAGTCCTACCGTTATATATTAGATATGTGTATATATATCCAGGTTTCGAGGAACCTTGTTTTCTTCTCTTTCGCTCTTCTCTCTATCTCTATCCCTACTCTCTTTCTCTCTCTCTCTCTTACTCCTTTGTTGCTTTTAAGTTCGATGATTTTGATGTGGACTGTGTGCACGTGTGTGTACGTGTAAGTTTGGGAAAGGGAGAAGATTTTCTGATGATTTTATCTTCGTGAATATTGTGTTCTTAAAGGGAAAGATGTATGATAGCTTTCAAATTGAGTTTGTGGAGGATTGTGTATTTGTATTCTTAAGCAATGGGAATAAGCATGCGGAATATAGTGATACTCTTTTATATTGGATATGGTGGTTCATTTGAAGTGTTTAATAGTGGACATGTGTGTGCCTTGGTGTTACTACAAATGGTTCATGCTTGATTTCCGACATTAGGCTAGGTGGGCTCACGGCTCAATCATTTAGGGTGCCCTGACGATAGGGTTTGTTGCTTGGCCTACGTACAGATTGACTCTCCTTCTCTCACGTGGCCGGGTCTGTTTCCGAAACCTGTTATCAGTGGAGACCAACCTTACTTTCTTCGATATAGGATTTCAAAATGAAGATTTCTAATCAATACCAGTATCAGGTATGAAACTATTCGCCTGATCTTTTTGAATGCTCGTCATCAATCATGATTGTAAAACCATTGTACAGGCCGTTCCAGGATTTTTTGTCCACGATACAGCAGATAATAGTTCACTGACTGTACCGGCTGTGAGCATCGACGTGATATTTGGTTAGAATGAGCACACAGATATTTGTGATGCTAGATTCCGCCAAGGATGGGATTGCTCGATGACTCACCTGAACGATGGGAGCATTTTCGAACGAGAATCATTCAACTGAATGAACAGCTGATAAAAGAGAATGCAGAGGCTAAAGTAGTCTTTTTTGCTAGGCACGGTCAAGGGTGGCGTACGTTTGTCCTTATATATCATCATATCTCTTCTTCTTCTTCCAAGATAACGTCGCAGAAGCCAAATATGGAACACACTATTGGGATGAGTGGGTGTTTCGTTTTTTTTTATTCGTGAAAAGCGTTTTTTGAAACACCATACCAGAGAAATGAGTAAAAGATGTCGAGATGACAAGATAACTTGGGGCCGTACGTTTTTCTCGGTCTTTACTATCAATCCTGATATGTTATTAGCGGATCCTGGGCTTACCGAAATCGGCATCAATCAGGCTCTCGAAGCAAATCGTGGCTGGAAAGCCGAGTTGCCGTTTAAAATCACACTTCCGGGAAGATTTTACTCGAGCCCCTTGACCAGAGCGTTAGACACGCTTCGGATCACATTTCAAGATATCACTATGGGGGAGGTAGAGGATGAAAGAGTGGTAAAGATCTTGGAAGTGAGTTTCTGAAAATAAAACTACACACAATCAGCGGAAGATGTTGACAATGATCTTTCTCAGAACTGTAGAGAAGAGAATGGAGTGCACACTTGTGACAAACGCAGGACACGCTCGTGGATACATGAACGATTTCCCGATTTTGACTTTGAGACGGGATTTTCTGAAGAGGATCTACTATGGGATCCAGATGTTAGAGAAACCAAGGCGGACGTAGTAGAACGTGCTCGAAGGGCATTGGATTATATTTTTGAGGACTCGGCGGCATACTGTGCGTTTGGTAGCTGTCTGCAGACATATTTTGACGGGCTTGCAGGTGTCTCAGTTACTGCACATGGGGGAATCATTAACGGATTTCTCCAGGCAATCGGACGTCAGCCATTTGGACTTCCTACTGGGGGTAAGCTAGTACTTGATTCTAGATATTGATTGGTTGATTTGCACAAAGGTATTCTACCGGTCGTCATCAAATGTCAGAAGTTTTAGGAGTAATTTGCTGGAATATAGAACGCTACACTAAATCATACTCACATGTTTCGCTTAGGCAAAGATAAATAGAGACTGTTGCAAAGAGGTTCGTTGCACATCTGCCAACGAGTTTTTCCCTTCCCCTTTCCCGCTTGTTCTTAACTCAATGTGATTGGTGCGGTGCCGCTGACTCACTAAGATAGGCAGATCTTAGCATTGTCAATAACCTTGCGCAGGCGCACAATGGGGGCAAAGGTCCTTTATGCACCTACTACTGCTAATTGAATGCAAATTGAGGGTATCACATAGCCCTTTTTCGATACATAAGACTAGAATAGAAATCCAAGAGAGAATTATGGGGTATCGGACGAAGAAAAATGAGAAAATATTGAGATTAAACTTTACATTGATCACGCTCTTGCGCACTTCAAATCTGGCTACGTAGTCCTGCCCATATCCGCTAATTTATGAACTCCACGTTGTCAATATTAGTATAAGCATTCAATACTCATATGTTGTGTGTGTATAGTTTTGTGCTTTGCTACTGTTATACTCTTCTCATTTTAGATAGTCAATTTTTCGGGACGAACTATATGTCCGGTCACTACTAGATTTGGGCTAAGGCAATTTCATGATTGTCATCAAATGCTGATTAAATTAAGGGCAGCAACATTGAACAGACTACGGTCTGTCTACATACCCCGTGTAATAGATTGTCGAAGAAAAAAAAACATTGAACAGACTCTTCGATACATTCTTTGGTACTTGCCTTCTAGGATCATCACTGCATTACTGCATCACTGCAACACGAACAGGGCATGTTTCGAACACAGCTATACTTTACCCACACCCTATTCCCTTAGCCAAAGGCCTCTTGTAGACATACACCTGCCATCGGGCCCTACTTAGGTCCTCCATGTACTAAGTAACAGAAATGCTGAATATAAATAAAGACCAGGGCATGTGACTCGGTTCTAAAAGACATGACGTCACTGATAGAAATTGTGTGCTGCACCAGGTCAACTCAAGACCTTGGCTATGAAGGAGTCCCAATGTCAACGAACTTATGAGGTACTTCTTTTTTGTGCTTTTCAACTACTTACTCACCTTTTTGGCAGACTGTATCAGGATTTTTCTCTCAAGATGAGTCAACACCAGGACTCCCAGTATTATTCTCACCGCCTCTGAGGGAGAGATGCTAAGATACCCCATATCAGATACAACCACGATTCGGACTTCTTGACAATACCGCTCAAAGATGGTCAACCTTTGAGAAGAGAATCTGGGAACTCAACAGTTCCGCGATGCCGGGGGAATCGTTCAAACTTATCTTCTTCTGTAGACATGGTCAGAGCTATCGTACGCACTCAAGGTTTTAAACAATTGGACTGGTTTTCATTCAAATTTTCTTCAAGACAACGTCGGAAAGGATAAATACAATGCTTTGGACTGGAAAAGGTGAGTTCTTGTAAGGCCCATGCCCATGGTGTTGATGAGAAACAGCCATTGGGGAAGGACCAACGGTGACGATCAGATTACCTGGGGTCGTAAGTTTCCTTCGAGTATAGTTAGTTTCATCATTACATGTGCCAACCGCAGCAGATCCGGATCTCACTGTAACCGGAATAGCACAAGCACTCTATATCAAGAACGAGTGGGAGAAAGAGCGGGCTTTTGGTATCCCTCTCCTTGATAAGATATACACAAGCCCTCTCACGCGAGCACTCCAAACTTGCAATATTGCATTTGGGTGGCTCAAGAAGTGTCAACCAAAGTTGCCGATTCTAGTCGTAGAGGTGAGTACAAAGGTGGTATCCGTCGAGCTGTTTTTCGAGACTTTCGATCCGCAGAATTGCAGAGAGCAAAACGGCGTCTATACGTATGACAGGCGTGGTTCAAGGACATACATCAGCAACAATTTTCCCGAATATCATCTAGAGGATGGATTCTCTGAGGAGGATACACAATGGTTGTGTGATATCCGAGAGACGAAGACGCAAATGATGGCTCGTGCGCAGTCTGTCTTTGATATGATCTTCAATGAAGAACCTCCTGTTACATGTGAGCCCGCACTCCATATTTATCATTCAGACGTGCTCATGGCACCGCCTGCTGGAAAGGCGTTTGCCTAACAGTACATGGAGGATTAATAAATGCATTTCTATCTGTCTTGGGTTGCCCAAGGAGGTCGTTACCTACAGGAAGTAGGTACTTCTGATGTTGTTCATGTTCCACCACTTATGACAAGTCAAGGTATCTATCCTGTTGTAATCAGAGGGTACAAGTAATCTAGTTAGCCAATATCGAGTAATTGTCACCGTGTTTTGAATTATGAAATGTTTGTATTTTGGAACTGACTAATCTGAGTCGGCCTTATTTTTCTTCGTGCTCTGACTGAGCAATGTTTTTAAGGTCTCCTGCTCGAAACCCTGGTGCACATCTTCAGGAATGATATTATCAAGCTCAACCCAGATCCATTCGAATGACCTTTCCCTCTTGTAGACTGATGAATGGGTGCCAATCGAGGACAGCTATTCCATTGTTCGAATTCCGAGAAGCGACGTCTGCTTGTTTGGTGGTATCATGCGTTAACTCCGCTTGTGCCTTTACAAACTCATCTCCGAATCTATGTTAACCAGTTCTGAGCACAAAGAAAATAGTTCAGAATGACATCTACAGCAGACAATGAAACTTGAATAGTTTCTGTTCGGGGTCCTCATACCATTTTTGCCTTGGGCTGCCATAGAACGACAGCGATAGAAGTTCCAATGAAGCCATTTTGGTGGTGTGGTTCCCATGAATGAAGTTAGATGGTGTACTCTTGAAACGACACGCTCAGATAGGAGTATGAAAATTTGACAGCAGACCATGAATAAAGATATCTTTTTTCCATCAGACTAAGATCTTTCCCAAAGACTGGGAATTGGATGAACAAGAGCCGTTAGCCAGCTAGAATATGTGACGCTGCGCTTCTGGAACCGTGCATGTTCCTTATGAGGATCGCAGATATGACGCTCGAAAAACGCGTAGGCAGATGCGAAGAGGCAAAGTGAAAGACTGCGGAGGCAGTAGCAAGTGACATGCTCCAAGATTTGAGAGAAGGGGAGAAAATGTGATTATGATAGTGAAGAGAAGGCTCCTCATTTATAACTTGCAGTTCCAATGGCTGCCTAAGCCAACTGCCTCCAAATCTATCCTGCAATGAGACATTGAGACATTTTCACTGACACCTTCAATTGGATATATTGATCCTGCACTGGTTCAACATTCTTCCTCTATATCGCCTATCGACACCTCTACTCTGAGAGTAGTCCCAAATAGCTTTGTTGAAACGAAATGAAAAGGTGTGTCTGCTTTCTTGCAGAATACTAAACGAGGCCTGAATGAAGCCGAGCGACGCAGGCTCATAGATGAGTATATCAAGAACCCCTTGAAAACTGTATCAGCTCTACATCACAGTATAATTTCCTGTCCATCTCGGGCACAAGTATAATATTTGAATCAGTTGAAAGTCTATCTGAAAAAAAATAAAAATCTAAAATCGAGTCTGAAAGCGACGTCCAGGTATTATTAGACAACCTCAGCTGCTTCTACACATAGCCCACAACCAATACATTCCAGGCAAGCTATCATAAAATCAGCTTCGGAATTTCTCAGCGATCGCCATAATAAACTCACCCAAGCCTCCACAACAGGCACATAGATAACAGGGAAAACAACATGGATTTTCAAATACACCTTGGCCACACGATTAGCTTCGCCTGTATATAGACATAGGTAACTCACCTCGACAACACCAGGCACTTAGCATAATCCCAAAGATCAAAACCAAAAACAACCCGACGAAGATTATGATCAGATAGTCTAAGCCATCAAGGTCAGATACCCAAAGCCATCTGACGACGCTAGATTACGCACATTTCCGGTCGATGAAAGGTTGTGCATCATCCGCTGCACGTTTGAGGAGTCCTCCAGAGATGCTGTCCAAGAATCCCAAAGTCCCCCCCATCGAATGGTAGATGTAAATTCCAGCAAGCAGGACGATGAACAACAAGAAGACACCAAAGAGGAACATGTGTCTTTGCCGCAGCTGGTGACAACCCTTGTGGTGGACAGTACAACACCCGGACTGTGAATGGTGATTTCTTGGACAATCGAGTTCATACATTTGAGGTGAATTATCTTTCAAGTAGGGATCCATGGTAACAGAGGGAATGTCCTTTGGTTGTTCCGTGACGAATTTGTTCATCAAGTTGAGATGAAAGTTAGAACCGTAGTGCAGCAATGGCTCGAGGCTTAATACTGTGCCGTTGTCACAAGAATGTCACTTCATCGCCACGGTGTCCATCGCCGCCCAGGGCGCGGAGGTTGCTGCGGAGGGTGATATTGCACAGCTTTTCGGCCCGGCACATTATTAACTAATTACACGATCATGCTTGGCTGCAACAGCTTGGATGCTTTTCAGATCTATTGCTCAAAAATGAGTTCTGTCGAGAAAGCGTTCTAGAGAGTTAGGACACAGATAAAAGAGAACGCGAGATGAAGCTAAACAATCAATCAGGCAAGAGGCCCTGAGTCAGAAAACAATTGATTACTAAAAAATTCATTTAGACACACACCTGGAGCGAAATGAGTCGGGCTTCAGCCTATGGTATGTCCTCATTTATATTCTAGAAGATGAACTGACGACTAATGAGAAAATCATCAAGGGGTTGAATGACAAACAGTGACAAGCAATGACAAATTTTCCGACTACTGAAATTTTCGTGCTAACATGAATCATCACAAAAATGTGAGAGAAACTTGATTTAAAGATAGCAACCTCGAGAAGCGCTTGGAAATTACAGTGCATATGTGAATAAATATACCCTTGGTAGAATTGGTTGAAGTGAGGTGAGTTCAATTCTTGATAGCGAGAACGACAGTATGGGTTGATGGTAAAAACACCCTTGAGTGCAAAGTACTTGGGCGATCATTCCAGTAAGGAATGGACTCTCTTTTATACATCTACAGAATGGTATGAGTCATTTCAATAAAATTTAAGTAGTCACTAAGAGTGAATTGTACTCTTTGTACTGATTAGCTAGGGGTTATGGTAATTAAATATCATATGAGTTCCCATGCATTAATATTTGTATTTGACGGTGTCTTAGTAGCAAACTACTAGGACCTCGTATTAATTTTCACAGCATCAGCTCGACAGAATCCTGAGCTTGGTCTGTCATCGAGCCCCGAGTAATCAATCATTGTTTTCAAAATGCTGACTGGCATAGGTCAGCTGACAGACATTGCTTAACTCACGCACAAAGCATGTGCCTCATAAGGCGAGTGCTTTATTCAACACCCAAGGCAAAAATGGTATGAGGAACCCGAAGGAAATTATTCATAAATGGTTGCACATCAACACCGACTTCAAGTTCTCAATTCACTATGCCGTTTAAAGACACTCCTACAGTCCTCATAACAGGAGGATGCGGATTTATAGTGGGTTCTCATATGGTGTTTCCTTGCCTTTGACCAACCGAGCGGAAAGGGATCTCATATAGCGAAACGACTATACCAACGTGGAGGCTATGTGATCAGGATAATTGACACTGAATCTAGTTTTCCAACGGAAACTATCTGTCATGAATTTTTGCATGGAAATCTGTGCGATATTTCTACTTGTATCGCTGCGGCTCGAGGTGCCACCATGATATTGCACTTCGCCGCCAACATGGGTGGAATGGGCACTATACATGGTGACAATGATGCCGAGATTTATGCACAAAATCATACCATGACTCAGAATATACTAAAGGCAGCATCCCTTCCTGGCAGTACTGTGACAAGATTCTTTTTCGCATCTTCTGCTTGCGTCTACCCTCAGACACTTCAAAACGAAGAAGACGTTTCTCTCAAAGAGAGTGATGTCTTTGCCTTTGATGGTGCACTTCCCAGCCCCCAAGGCCTCTATGGTCTCGAGAAATTAAACTCGGAGCTCCTGGTCGCACAGTATGCGGACAGATTCGAGGTAAGAATTGCTCGATTCCATAATATTTACGGTCCTGGGGGCTCGTGGAATAACGGCCGAGAAAAAGCACCTGCCGCGCTCCTACGAAAAGCTCTGGTTTGTCGCCGTCTCAGTGATCGATTATTACAGCCACAATCCTTCGAGATATGGGGAGATGGGACTCAGAGGAGAAGTTTCCTCTTCATCGATGATGCTGTAGATGCGCTTCTGAAGCTTCTATTTTCTTCGTGCTCAGAACCGGTCAACATAGGGTCAGATCATGCCGTGACTATTCGAGAGCTCGCAGAGATTGCCCTGGATTGTGCAAAAGCAAAAGCAGAAATCACGTATGATACAAATAAACCGGTGGGGGTCGCTTCCCGGAATTCGAACAATGAAAAAGCTTTGGCTGTCCTCAATTGGCGCCCATCCATCACTCTACAAGAAGGAATGAGGAGAACATCCGACTGGATTCAAATTGAGCTTGATCACCTTCTTTCTCAAGATGCGCAGCGCCAGAATGATATACTTAGGACATTGCTCAGAAGTAAAGTCATTGATCTGACAACAGAACGCCTGACTTTTGCGATCATCCTGCCCATCACCTCAAGAGGATTGCGTGAACCAGACGACTGCCTCGTCAACTTGCGCAGTTTCTGCCAAACGTTGAAGGATACGACATGGAGAGACGTCGAGGTATCCTCAGACCAGCAATTTCGTTTTGTGATTTATCTAGCAATCGACGCTGAAGACACATTTTTGCGGCAGGAAAATAAGGCTCATCAAGTTATCTTGGACCTTGGGATTCCCTCCTCGCAAATCCGAGAAATCGTCAACTTTGACCATCCCAAGGGTCACGTTGTTGCCCTGTGGCGTGACTGTGCTCAAGAGGCTTACAAAGATGGGTGCGACTACTTTGTGCTCATGGGAGATGACGTTACGTTGTTGGACGAAGGATGGATGCGAAAGTGCCATTCTACTTTTTCTTCCCTCTCAGAATCTTCTGGCATTCCTTTCGGCCTGGCATGTGTGGCTTTTACTGATGTGACATTTCCCGGGATGCCCAGCTTCCCAATTATCCACAAATCTCACATGAAGGTTTTCGGTGGGCACGTGGTACCCGAAGTATTCGTTAATCAGGATGGAGATCCTTTCCTTTTCCAGCTATATCGCCGTTGGGGGACCTCAGCAATGTTTTCTTGCCGCTTGAAGAACGGAGTCGGCGGTTCTATTGATGCTCGATATAATAAGCAACATGTTGAGGGATGGTCATTGACGCCCCTCCTCCGTGCTGAATTCGCTGTAACAACATATCTCAGAGATTACCACAATTTTGCTACCGCCCGTATTGAGGAGGTCAAGAAACTGACTTTGGACGTAATCATTCCCTGCTACAGAGTCAATGTAGAGATCTTATCAGCCATCCTTTCTCTCCAGGCGCCATCTTGTACCTCGGTAACCTTTATTATCATCATCGACTCACCAGATTCCACATCTATACCCGCGCTCCTGGCACGTTATTCGTCTAATCCAAA
>Ga0153987_1000227_pt1 | contig 19915 bp, 21 predicted proteins | sample TSNC071MetaG_FD_102279 | JGI IMG/M metagenome (GOLD analysis project Ga0153987, IMG submission 102279) | Attine ant fungus gardens microbial communities from North Carolina, USA - TSNC071 MetaG | ecosystem: Host-associated > Fungi > Mycelium > Unclassified | place: USA: North Carolina, William B...
ATGTGCAGGTCCATATATTCTGAAGAGTTTACAGACAGCGCCGACTGTATACTTTCCCTCAAACTTCTGTTCAAACGTAAAGCCCTTCACGTCCGAGTGGATCAAGTGGCGGCCTCCCAAAATTGAACTTGAACGAGATTTTCATGAGCTCCAAGATTCAACTGGCAACCCCACGACAATGAAGACTCACCGGAGGCTGGGGTTTGTTCGCCAAAATCACTTCAATCTTGTCCATGATTTCCGGTGTCAATTTGGGCATTACCTTGAGGGCTTCCAAATTGTCGCGGAGTTGATCCACATTTGAAACGCCCAATATGACAGTAGAAGTGTTAGAATTCCTAGCAACCCATGCGAGTGCAAGAACTTGAATCGTCGTGTTCAACTCTAGAAACGATGAGATGGGCGGATCATCGAATGTGAAGGAAATCACGGGCCTGTTGCTGCAAGTTTGGTCAATTCCCTGATTTTCCTGATCTGTTCTTGGCCTTCGGGACTTTCTAACTCCTTAATGACTCTGTTAAACTCAACAGAATGAACATCATATCGTGAGCCCGCTGGAATGCCATCATTGTACTTCATTGTCACACTCTTAATCGCGTCGATCTGCTGAAGTGAAGTAAGCGTGCTCACCTTTCCAGTCAAAAGTCCACGGGCTAAGCAAGAAAAGGCTGTAGTTCCCATGCCATATTTCCGAAACAACGGACTGGGTTTTTCGTGAGAGTTTTTACCAGGGATACAAGAAGCTTTCTGACGCAAATTCACCCTCTGCCTTATCGCGCTTGAACATGCTGCAGATAACGAATTAAAATTTCACACTGGACTAAGAGTCTGTACTCACTGATGCTGACACTGCTCAGCTATGGGGCCCATGAGACCAAGCTTGTCTGCGACATCTGAAGAGATATGAGAATGTCACTGCTCAATAAGCTCTGTCAACACGCACGCCAAGCCTCCTCGATTTGAAGAACAGTCCACTCTGATGTGGCCCAATAGTAAGCCTGAACGACGATGTAATAGATATCAATACGACATGCAACATCGCGCACCCATCCTTTTTCAATAACCCAATTGAAAGCCCGGACGATTTCGTCCATGGGGACTAGAAACAATGGTCTTTAACATCAAAGTCTGATCTGGCAGAGCAAGACAGTACCAGTAAAATCACAACGATGAGCAAAGACGACGTCCACATAATCCAAGCCCAAGCGTTCCAGACTCCCCTTCAGTCCTTCGATGATACTACGATACAGTCAATAGACCAAGCTCAAGAACACATTTATCATGACTCACTGTTTACGGGCCAATCCTCCATTTGCGTGACCTCTCCTCGGCCCCCAGAAGATCTTGGTCGTAATAACCAAATCTTCTCTCCTCAGGTTGAGTTCCCTGATTATTCGACCCCTGTGATGATATGTGATCGGGAACCAATTGAGAGATAGATAGACCTACATCTCAATCTCTGACTTGCCCCGGCCATATTCTTCGGCTGTGTCGAACATGTTAATGCCAGCATCAAACGCTGCTTTCATGATATCCTAGAGAATCAGATGATTAACAGAGAGATGATTTTATGATGAATGAACAAGTCCTGCTTTGGCTGGATCGCCAACAACAGTGCCACCAAGAGTGAGCCCTGAGAGATACTGTGAGCATCACCAGATCTTTGTACATTTACTTGACGCACATCCACCCAGACTAAATACAGGAACCCGAAGGCCACTCGAACCTAACCTCCTAAATGGCATATCCTTTGCATCGAAGTCGATTTTGGCGTCTGCTTCACTTGCCATCGTGTAACGAAGAAGAAAGACTCTTACAAAGCTTGCAACCTGTCATTGCTGAATAATATGGAATACGCCCACTTGGAAAAATCAGTTGATAGCCTCATTATTAAGCATGTATACTATCTATGAATAATTAAAACGCCGAAATTATTGCGGTGCAATTGTCTTGAACACCATGAAGCTTCAATATCTTTTGACCGTCCCCTTCCTCTTCATATCTCTCGTCTCTGCTTCTACTCCTGAACAGATAATCATGGACTCTACACACGATCTATCCATACCAGAGAAGCACGCACAGCCTACTCTCGCAGACCTTTTGACCATCGAGTCATCAGCCTCGATCTTCTACTCCTATGCCCGAGAACTCGAACTCAGCAAGATGTTCAATGACAACATTTTTAGATCAACCATTTTCGCGCCCACCAACAGAGCAGTCATGGCACTCACGAGGAAACCGTGAATCTGCTTGACTCTGCTTTGCCCGAGTTGTGTTCTGATTACTCTTATCTTCAGTCACCAAGGCCAAGGATCAAATGCTATTTCTGATGACGTTCATATCTCAGAGGAGGAGTACGAGAAGGAATCCAAGGCGAATGTCGAGCGTTGGGTCTCCGCACATATCATCCCAGTGAGGATTGATATTTCCCTGAATCTAACATAACCTCATACCTCCGTAGGAGCATCCTATCGTCCTTGACGCACATGAGCACCCAACTCTGTTAGATGGAAAGTCAATTTCCTTCAAATCTATCTCCAAAGGCAATAGTAAGGAGCCAGAATGGACCCGTGTCACTCTAGAAGATGGGGCACATATCCTCAGCATGAAAGAGGTAAATCTGCGTTTACCCTGATGATACCTGAGCTTGAATTCGATCTTTATCAGGCTTCAAACGGTGTACTATATCTCATTGACACTCCTATTTCCCCTGAATGAGTAACAGGCTGTACATTATGAACCTGCCCATCTCGATAACCTGAACCCCAAATTTTTATGTAGATATATAATTACAATCAAACCTGCGCCAAGCCTGGTGATATAGTCCTATACATGGGGGAATTCAACTCATCTCATCAACTTTGAACCCAAAGAATCGATAAAAATACGCTGAACCGTCCAAAACGCACGAGGCGGAGCTTACTTAGCCCGCCAACCACTATTATATTCAGCAGGATGCGCCTGGAAAAGACCCAAAGCACAGTGGGTGTCGATTGATATTGATATCCCATGTAGCTCCTAATGACAGCTGGCCGATCTAATTCAGATCTATCTAAGAAACGTGTAAACACAAAGGCACTTTTTGGAGAACGTACTTGAGCTCGAGTTGGAACCGTAACACCAGCCATCGACGCCTTCATGATATTCAGTCCTGCAATGATACAAACATCTAGATAATGCTTACCGCTATGACCCCGATTTTCAACTCAGTTGAAAGCTGAGAGGTATCTTTATTCCATTAATAGCTCAAATCTTGGTGAGATAAGACTGGCCAAATTGGCTCTTTTCTCCTGTCATTGGCTACTTCCTGGTTATCTGTTAGTTGATCTGAACGGGTAGCCCTTGAAGTCGGTAGTACACCAAGCGAGGAACATAAGACCTTGTATCGTGACTGGATACGCTTGAGGAGTTGAAGTATATCAAGCTCGGAGTTTGCATCAGTTGAAGACGGATTGATCTTTGGAAATTGAGCTATGAGCTCCAGCAAACGATTTGCATTATTAATGGAACGCCTGTGAGTAACTTCAACATTGACGATGTAGGAATGATCATATGAGAATCTCACTCGTCATCCCCGGTTCCATGTTTCAGGAGAAAAGACTTCCACGTTGATGCAAAACCCTCATAAAATCCAAGTTCCTCCCAAATCTCATATCCTTTCTCGCGTCCGAGAGAGCGCCCTTCGATGAGACCATGAGTGCGACCATGATCATATCCATCTCGATACCCGGATTCATAAAAACTGGAAATGTAGAAGATGCTTCAGAAACACAAATCAAACAAAAAATGCAACAAACTTCTGCTCAACGTGAACCAGCGACTCGAGGTCAAAGCTATCAGTCATTCTTATGTCACGGTCTGACTAAAGATAAGACGACATCACTCAACTAATGAAATAACGGCAAATGCCGTAAAAGTGCGTGATCAACGATGTTCTCATCCAAACTGGGTACACACAATCATGCCTCTTAGCAGAACCAGCTATGTTTCTTCATCTCTATGCGGGTTCCCTGCTGTCAACAAACGTTCAGTGCACTATCTTCCTTGTGTCAAATTCTAGATCATTCAGGCTTTTCATTCAGGCTTTATAACAGCTACATACAAGAGTCCGCCGTGAATTGTGACAAACCTGAAGTTGTATATTGACCTATATCTGAAGGCGTGGTCCAGATAGCAAACTGCGATCGTACAATGCAGGTCCAACGGTCAAGCGACTGATGTCGATATAAATTACTATAAATTACCCACCAAACATCTTTAGTTAATCTGCGGTATTTATTTTGGCTCATGGTCGTGCTAGGTCTCGTTTTGACAGACAGGGTTCTGATCATTGACCAATAAGATATATTCCTATAGAGGCTCTTGAATTACAGATAGTAATATATTCCCACTTATAAGAGGTTAATGTGAAATGGAGACGAAGGTGGAGTATGGGATATAATTAGATATCAGGAATGAAGGAAGAATGATGTCGGCACGAAGTCTGGGTGCTGCAGTTCTGTTCAACACTGTTATTTGAGTCCATCCCAGTCCATCCCACTATAGAATCCCAAGCTATTTCCATTTCCGTCGAACGTGAGTGCTTTGACGCGATGACTTCCCTGGCTGTTAGGGGTTAAACCAAATGACTCGGACAACGCTCCCCAAAAACGTTTGTTATCGTGGTTACTTCGCTGCATATGACTCACTGTCAAGCTGTAGCTTGTCCGAGAGATAGGAACGGTAAGTGCCTATAAATGACGTGAGATAAGATAAGTAGAGGAACCCGCTCGGTCATTCAGTCAGACCACTCCTTTAGTATATCAGGTAATTCGCTGGCACTCTGCCTTCTCACTAAACCACCATCATCGCTTGACTTTCGACTATAATGCCACTCCCCCGAAAGTTGTACAAGACTTTGTCTCAGTGTTCCGTTAGCTCTCTCAACCCACCAGTCACTACCTCGGTCGACGAGAACGGGAGGGCATGGTTGGCGACATTGCCAGCGCTTCCATCACAGAGGAACACCTTTGGAAAGGATGCAAGAGCATATGAGTACGAACGGCAGCGAATCAAGAAAGCTGCTGACTTCGTCAAGATGCGTTCCCGGAAAGCTCGGGGAGCCGAGTGGACGGGGAACAAAGCCCACCAAAGCTCAGCATCTGTTGCAAACGCAACGCTATCTGAGAAAGGGAGACAACTCCAAGAAGGGGAAGACGAGAATGATGATCTAGAGGGATTGGTCCTCTTTGACAACCGCCAGGAGAACACGGGCGTCATGCCGTTTATGACGGAACCCTCTCCCCACCCACCTCGCTATGAGGTCAGACTGGCAGACTTTGTTCGAATGGGGAAACCGCGAAAGCCTAAAGGTTAGTGTTATGGATATGATGGACCGTGTCGAGAGCTCATCGTGTCGTAAGGGGATGGAGACTTTGAAGTAATACCTCATATTCGTTCAGTCATTGTCTTGGATGACAATACTCCCGACGGGTTCGGCGAAGATGAACCATGGGAGTATGTCTCGAACCCAGACAGCGAGCCCAATAAAGGATTGTCTTATGCTGAGGTGGCCGCCCTTTCCAAGTGATGGTTACCCCGATTCGGACGCTTCTTCGATCTGCTTCGAATATTTATAACTATGGATTGTAATCATTTCTTTACCGGACCATAAGTATGATGGCAGAAGATAAAGAAAAGCCTATTTTCGTTGTGGTTTCAAGCAGATACTTACGATACAAATATTTTATGTTATCTAGATTTTACAGTGGAAAGTCGACTTTTGGTTGTTTGTGATTTGCCGAAAATTAATATGTTGTGCAGCCTTGAGTGATGCTCCAGTTGCAATGTAGAGGACGAAACGGAGAGAGAAACAAAATTAGGAATTGATGGGCGCCTAATTAGTAATATTAGTAATATACAACTCGAGCAAGGGACCTGCTAGAAACACGGGTCCATATGATTACAAGAGCATTAATTAAGTAATTAGAAGTTGATGGGATTTGCTAGTCCGTGTGATTATATAAGCCTTGAAGAGCATTAGATAAGCAGTAGAAAATAATGATAGGCCTATATTAGTCTACCATTATCACCGAGACAGTACACTAGATACTTTGCAGATTTCTAGGGGCACAATGTTGTTAAAGGGAAATTGTCTCAGACATCATCGTGGTGTGAACGACTATTTATTTACCTAAAGGGCAATTGTCTAGGTACATGAGCAAGTAGTTGGATACACAGGTACAATATACCTCAGACGTCACCGTGGTGTGAACAACTGAGGTGTGTCTGCATTCAATATGTGATATATATAGAGAGAGATTTGCTAAGGGAATTGGGTACCCTCACAGGTCCATTGGCAGACTGCTGGTGCAACGGATGCGGTACTCACTGTGTCAGTCCACTTCAATAGTTTTAATGATGTACTCACTTCCACATAATCTATTTCAATGACTGACGACAGCTCTGGTTCGGTCGTGCTATTGTCAAGTGTATTGCATTCGATTTTCCTCCTGATAGTTACTCCACTTTTCCAGAAAATACTTTCTCCCACCATCTTTAATGAGATATCGCAAGACGCCTCAGTGCTAGTCATGTTTTTGTGCGTCTTGTGATCTACACTCGCTTGAGATGGAAGGTGCTTTGTTTGACAGCTTGACAAGCAAAGAATGAACCAAAAAATTTAGTCAATCCATGTCCCAAGTTACACAAAGCAAAGGAATTGGCACCCAGCATTTTTCTGTCAATGCCAATCAAGTGCTGCATGCCATTCCATGATATCATTTTTCAAGTAAAACACCTCAGTGTTACTCATGATTTTTTTAAAATCATCAATGGGTCAATACAAATCCCCTTTTTTAACTTATCTTTAAAAATATCAAGTTTTTTATTAATTAAATTCAACAATATTAATTATCATGAATATGATGTATAATATATTGTGCTGAGATGATACCATGTCAAATGATAGTGATCAAAGTCGATTTAGTGAGTGACAGGTGGTTTGAAGAAGCCTGTGTGAGCAGCAAGGTAGGTATAAGATGTGGGTACTTACATAGAAGTTGCAAGGTCTGGTAGTTCAGTGGTAGTGGATATTGGCTGATTACCTCACAGGTTCAATTTCCTGAACAATGCTTCTCTTGTAAGGTCCCATGACATTCTTGCAACCTGCCTTGTATCCTGTTCTGCAGGCAGGCATACATAGCAAGGGAGTAGCACTTGTGGTAGGTGCATTGAATCTGGTAGACTAGTCTGGAAGCCTAGTGCTAGGGTGTGGGTGCCAGTTTGATATGTTTGCAGATTCAACTCCTGCCCAGACCATCTTTTGTCCTTAAGCATCACTAAATTATCGTCTCAGCAGAAAGGTCTAGCAAAACAGCACCAAATATCTTTGTTCATCATGTCCTCCATCAAGATTACTTACGATCTGAAGCCACCAGCCGGGGTTGAAATTTTCGGGTTGGAGAAATCAAAGACATATGAATTTTCTATTCCCGTTTCCCCCCAGACCGGTCTCATGTCGTATTATATTGCCCTTCAGGAATTAATTATGAAGACAAAGGAGCAGATTGGGAATGACCTGACAGAATGGAGAGACGCTGTTGGTAAAGCAGAATCAAAAATTGAACCGATAAAACACCAATCCGAAGGAGAGGAAGCGGAAGAAGAGGAAGAGGAAGAGGAGCAATAGTACTTGAACGTAGCATGCAAGTTATCCTGTTTCGATTTACAGTACGGCATTAGAATCTGAAGCGCAATAGACAATGCAGTTGATGTACACAAGGGATTGGATTCTATCAAGTCACGTTCTACCCCTCTTCTCAGCACCTCTTGGGCGTTCACGAATGACCATTTTATTGCTGTTCTTGGGACCTTTGGGACCTGGCTTCCTGGTACGTGTACCTTTAGTTCCCCAACCCCATATTGACACTGGATGTTTGTCGGATTTGGATCTCCCACGTCCACCACCATGAGGGTGATCACAACTGCGAAAAAGCAATCAAATGAGGGTTGTGAGTAGAATAAAGAAACTGATGGCATCGTACGCGTTCATAGCTACACCACGAACAGATGGCCTCCGGCCAAGCCAGCGGGCACGACCAGCTTTCCCCAGAATCCTATTCTTCCAAAGACTGTTGCTGACCTTACCGATGGTAGCACAGCAGTTCTTCAACACTTTCCGAACTTCACCACTCTGTAGCTGCACTTGGACGTATCGGCCCCCCTCTTCGTGAGCAATGATCTGCCCATAGGAGCCAGCAGAACGAACGAGGATGCCAGGTCCGTCTATTTTCAGTGAGATGTTGTGAATAATTGTGCCAGGAGGGATGAGTCTAAGCGGTAAAACGTTGCCAGGTTTGAGTGTGAGGGTCCGCAAGAGACCGAGTGCGAGGGTCTGTGATGAAGAACCTGACGAGTCTCCTTTCCCTTCCTTGAAGGCATTGTCAAAGCCAGGGATGAAGCCTCGCGGGATCCCCTGTCTGAAGCTCTGCACCTGGTCACCTGCCCTCATTCCCTCTGTAGCCAAAATATAACTCCACTTTTTCATCCCTTCTGCATTCTGGTTTCGGTTGCGCACGAGTGCGATGTGAGCTGAACGTCCGGGATCATATTCGATGCGTACAACGTCGTGAATTCCGGGTTCCTTCCTGTGGAAATCGATAATGCGAATACGCTGCCTGTGGCCTCCGCCTCGGTGTCTGACAGTAATAACACCCTGGGAATTCCGGCCACCTCTCTTCCTGCGGGCAAAAGTGAGTAACCGAACAGGCCTACCCTCCCATATATGAGGATTGAGTGGGCGCTTGAGATGGCGGATACCGGGTGTAATGGGTTTGTAAGTCTTGAAGAGAGTTTCCGTTCGCATGAACGCAGCCTGTGCCTCTGAATTTACCGGATTTTTCGAAACTTCCGAGGCATATGAGCGCGACCTGGAGGTATATAGTGAGAAAAATGTAGAACGAGAAAAAGAGGCATAAGAGCAGCGAAAGTTGCCCCGGATTGAGGCCAGCATGAAGGCTTGGAGCCGGAAACAAATTCGAGGCGAGCGTATTTGACTCTCACGTCTCTGCCAAATACGACGCGTCTCCCTGCTCTGGAGATCACATAAAATGGTGAGCCTCTGAATTCTTGACCTCCAATTCTCATAGTGTAGGCGATGCAAATCACCACAGGAACATCAGAGCTCCGAGATATCTCTAAAATGGAGCGCATCGGTAGACAGATTTCTCCTACTAGAGGGTGGTAGCTCATCAGGGTCCAGGCGCACATTCTCACATCCGCGGTCTGGGGCTTGACGATAGATTAGAGCCACGTACGAACTCTCAAGGCCTCGTTGGTCAGGGGAAAGCACGCAAAGCGGCTGGCATGATCCTCAAAATGGTGCAAGAGGGGCGGATCGCTGGTCGTGCCATCCTCTTTGCTGGGCCACCGTCAACAGGAAAGACTGCCATCGCCATGGGTGGATACAATGCTCTTCGATGCATGTGGTCATGTTAAAATACTTTTCGTAGGTATGGCCCAGTCACTGGGCTCAGATGTTCCCTTTACAACGATCGCTGCAAGCGAGGTTTTCTCCCTCTCGATGTCCAAAACCGAAGCTTTGACCCAGGCCTTCCGGAGGAGTATTGGTGTCCGAATAAAAGAAGAGACTGAGTTGATTGAAGGGGAAGTGGTCGAGATTCAGATTGACCGAAGTTTGACTGGAGTACTGCCTTGTGTACGCTTCATTTCCTGGCTCTCTAATCCAGTCCTAGGCCACCAAAACCGGAAAACTCACAATCAAGACAACTGACATGGAAACAATATATGATCTTGGAACGAAAATGATCGATGCTCTGACAAAAGAAAAGGTTCTCGCAGGAGATGTGGTTGCAATTGATAAGACGTCTGGCAAGATCTCAAAACTTGGGCGTTCCTTCGCGAGATCAAGGGACTATGATGCTATGGGAGCAGATGTGAGCTCTCTTCTGACGATTGTCAAATCATTTGAGACTCAAGATTGATCAGACCAAATTTGTCCAATGTCCAGAAGGTGAAATCCAAAAGCGAAAAGAAGTTGTACATACGGTATCTCTTCACGAAATCGACGTTATCAACAGTCGAACTCAGGGTTTCCTTGCCCTCTTTGCTGGTGATACCGGTGAAATCAAACCTGAGCTTCGAAATCAAATTAACACCAAGGTGGCAGAGTGGCGAGAAGAAGGCAAGGCTGAGATCATTCCGGGCGTACGCTTCTGTCATTGTCTTCTGTGTGGTCAAGCTCACAAATCGGAAGGTCCTTTTTATCGATGAAGTGCACATGCTGGACATCGAATGCTTCTCGTTTTTGAATCGCGCCCTTGAAAATGAGCTTGCTCCTCTGGTAATCATGGCTTCTAACCGTGGCATGTCCAGAATCAGAGGCACAAAATTCCGGAGCCCACACGGTCTTCCAGTCGACCTCCTTGATCGGGTTCTGATCGTTAGTACGAAACCTTATACAGCTGAGGAAATTCAACAAATTGTTGAGATTCGCTGCCAAGAAGAAGACACCCAACTCACGGCAGAAGCTACAGCGGTGTTAACAACCATGGCCCAACAGACGACACTGCGTTATGCGCTCAATATCATCTCGACTGCGCAGATCCTCGCGCGAAAGCGCAAAGTAGAAAAAGTAGAATTAGACGATCTGAGAAGAGCGTACAGTTATTTCATGGATGAGAAGAGGAGTGTAGAATGGCTGAAGATGCAACAAGGTAGTTTAGTATTTGATGAGATAAATCAAGGGGACGAAGATGATCCTATGAGTGGCTGATAGACTTCTGTGTTCAAATATTCCACACTTTTTGCTTTTGCTAATGCAACAATCCCTTGTATTAATTGTAGAGATGATATTCAGATGTCCCCCATCTCAAAAAAGCCTTCCTCATGACAACTCATACAGCAATATCAGACTATCGATGATCTGCATCGGCGCAGTCTGCGGATGGAAGGTAAGTCAAACAATCAGCGAAGTCAAGGGAGTGGTGGTCGGTCCACGATGTGCCTGGTGTCAAGCTATAGTTGTCAGCTACATTGTTCTCTAGAGCTACTCTTTTACAGTAGCTCATGGCCCATGATGAGGAGTTCGAGGTGCAAGAGGCTACTGAGTCTTTCCTGGCTTGTCTAACGCTTATGTGAGACATTGGTCTGCCTCTGGTGTCTGTACAGTCATTTGTGGTTGGATGTGGGTAGGGGTTTATGGAGTCAGAAAGTATATTCGCTAAGTTACTCTTGGGTGCTACCATTGCTGGTGGTACGAGGTTAAGAAGCAATGATATATTATACATCATATTCATGATAATCAATATTGTTGAATTTAATTAATAAAAAACTTGATATTTTTTAAAGATAAGTTAAAAAAGGGAATTGTTAGTGACCTGGCCTGCCATTGATGATTTAAAAAAATCATGAGTAACACTGAGGTGTTTTACTTAGAAAATTATATCATGGAATGGCATGCAGCGCTTGATTGGCATTGACAGAAATAGTGATTTAATTCCTTTGCTTTTTGTGACTTGGGACATGGATTGACTAGATTTCTTGGTTTATTCTTTGCATGTCAAGCTGTCAAACAAAGCACCTCCATCTGAAGTGAGTGTGGATCACAAGATGCGCAAAAACATGACCAACACTGAGGCGTCTTGCAATATCTTATCAAATATGGTGGGAGAAAGTATTTTCCAAAAAGTGGTCCCAGCAGAAGTGGATTGTCAAACATGACCTGGCAGGAACCCAGCTACTCTACCTAACTCGGAACGGCTCCATCCCTGAAGCTTGGGTATAGTCAGTAGTGTATCACTATGTATCATACCCACTGCACACCCATCACGTCTTAGCGGTATACAATACAGAACCCACGCGTCAACACGTGACTGACGCGTTACCATTCCTCCAACAACCATCGTTTCTGATTCTGTGCGATGCCTCCGAGACGGTCCTCACGCTCAGGAAGAGCGTCAGTGGAATCTATGCTGGTAGAAACCCTTCCACCTAAGCGAAAACGCGGTTCCACAGTTGAGACAACAACGGAAAAGAACGAAAATGTCACCAAACCACCCAGGGCAATGTCCTCTGGACGGGCCACCGCGCCTACTACGAAGACGAGAGGATCGAGATCAAAGACATCATTATCAAAAATTGAAGAAAGTACTGAAGAGGAAGAGGAAGAAGCGCAAGCTCCAGTGAGAAAGAAAATTAGGCCGTCAGTCGATGCTGGGGCTGAAGATGGAAGCGATGGAAAACCCGTGAAACGGACGCAGACCCGTAGATTAGCCCGCTCGTCTGTCAAAAAAGAGGCTGACGGAGATGATCAAGTCCTGAGCCAACCACCGAAACGTCCACCGAGCAAACGCAGGACAGCCGCTTCGCAAACGATTACTACTCCGGATACGGTATTAGAAGAACTAGAAGGAGAAGATGTCAAAGTACGGACTCATGACAGACGATCAAGGGATATCTTGGATGAAAATGTGGAACGAGCGGACGTTCCCTCAAATAACTCAAAGGAAGGACACCCTCGAGCGTCCAAGGCAAGAGTTTCGTTTGCAACACCAACGAAGGAACAGAAAGTCGACGAGGATGTCGATGTTGAGACGTATCCTATTCGAAAATCTCAAAGGCCACTCTCACCGTCACAGGCAAAGCCAACGCAACTCCAAGCAGATGAGGAAGGAGGGAGGGAGGAGTTCCACCTGGTTGATCCTATTCCTATGCCTGCTCCAGAAACACTTGCTCAATCGATCCATGAACAATCCTCTGGACCTCAGACGCGGCTCGTCATTCACAAAATCGTACTCGTAAATTTCAAGAGTTATGCAGGGCGACAGATAATTGGCCCATTCCACAAAGTGCGAGCACAGTTCTATTGACAAGTTCAGCAGTTTATAGACATGTAGTCTTTCTCTGCAATTGTTGGCCCAAATGGCTCGGGGAAATCCAATACAATTGACGCCCTCTTATTTGTGTTCGGTTTCCGCGCTGTCAAGATGCGTCAAACCAAGGTCTCTGAACTCATCCATAATTCTGCTCGCTACCCCGATCTCGATGAGTGTAGTGTTGAGGTTCACTTCCGTGATATCATTGATTTAGTGCGTTCTTCACTTGGGGTCAGACCTCAGGCTGACGTCTCAGAAGCCTGGTCCCGATGCCTTCAAGATTGTCCCCGATTCTGGTCTCGTGGTTGCTCGTCATGCGTACAAGAACAATCAAAGCACATATACCATTGACAGTCAGAACACCACCTACACAGAGGTTCAAACTCTTTTGAAAGGTCGAGGAATTGATCTCGACCACAAACGATTTCTCATCCTTCAGGTATGCCAATCAATTGAATGGGTGGACTCGACTCGAATATTGAATACTTGAACTAGGGTGAAGTAGAGTCAATCGCTCAAATGAAATCCAAAGGTTCAACAGAGCATGAAGATGGTCTTCTCGAGTATTTAGAAGACATCATTGGCACATCCGAATACAAACAGAAGATCGACGAGGCATTCAAGGAATTGGAATCACACGCAGAACAACGTGTTCAAAAGCTCAACAAACTAAAATTTGTCGAACGTGAGAAGGCGGCGTTAGAGGATGAGAAGAGAGAGGCAGAGAATTTCTTGAGACTAAAAAATGAGCTCGTGAAGGCGCAATCAAGGTATTGGCAGTGGATTTTATGGAAATGTTTCCAGGCGGAAGCAAACTATCAAACCCAAGAGGTCAGTCTTTCGTTTTTCATTTTCCTGTCACGGTCATTGAAGCAGTAAATTGCGCGCCTAGGCCAAATTGAGGAAGGAACTTGCTGCGGAAACCGAGAAGAACAAGGATGATATCACGCACTTACAGTTACTCCGGAAGCATTTCCAAGAACGCGAGGAAGCTTACCAGGTATTGTTCTCTCGTGTATTTAATTTCAGGGTAAATGACCATTTAAAAGGAAGTGAGAGAAGCAGCTGAAGAAGCAAGCAAAGAGTTGACGGGGAAAGAGAAACAAGAGGTTCAGTTGCAAGAGAGACTAAAGCATGCAAATGGAAAGGCAAAAAAACTCAAGAAACAACTGACAGAGGTATTCAAGCATTCTCTGGTTGTCAATAGCAATGCTCAATGATTTTGTAGGACAAAAATTTGAAGAAGCAGGCTGAACGCGAAATCCAGGAGAGTATGGATAAGATGAAGAAAGGAAGAGTTAGATCGGAGGAGCAGGAGGCTAGTTTGGAAAAAGAGGAAAAGGTTCTCGAGAGTATTCAAGAGGGCCTCAAAGGTAATTTATTTGTTCAAAATTTAGTCGATGCGTCTCACGTGCTGATTCTTTCAGATAAAACACAGACTTTCCACGACCAAATCGAAGCCCAGCAAAAAGAACTTCAGCCCTGGATAGCAAAGGTCAACGAGAAGCAATCTGTTATTGATATCGCTCAGGGCGAGCGTGACGCACTTTCTCAGAAAGCAGAGACCATCAAAAAGGCTGAGAAAGAAGCCGAAGAGATTTTGGCAAATAAGCGTGCTGATCAACAGACGAAAGTGGGTACTTTGTAACTTCCGAGAATCCTGATCAGTGAATTGCTCCAGATTGCGCAACAAGAGAACCTTCAACGACAGAAGGACAGCTTGCAGCAAGAGCTGAAAGATGCAGAGAAAAACAACCAGGTTAGTTTCACAACACGCGCTGATTGCTTGTTTACTTATTCTACATTCAGAATGTTCAAGTCCGTCTGCAAGAGTGGCGAATGAAATCAACCTCGGCACATCACAAGGTCGAAGAGGCTAGAGCATCGCAAACAGAGAATAGATCTCAGGGTAAGGTGCTCGACAGTCTTCAGCGACTCAAGAGTCGTGGTCAGATCCAGGGTTTTCACGTATGTTTCTCACCACAGTTTCATTTTTCTCTACGAAAACATGAGCATAGGGACGTCTCGGCAGTCTCGGCACCATCGACGAGAAATATGATATTGCGATTTCGACTGCTTGTGCACAACTCAACAACCTCGTCGTCGACACCGTTGAACAGGCACAACAGTGTATTGAATACCTTCGGAGTCAAAACATTGGCCGTGCCACTTTCATGGTCCTCGAGAAGCTTCCACAGGATTCTGGGATGAATAAGATCTCCACGCCAGAGAATGCTCCTCGGCTCTTCGATCTCATCAAACCAAAAGATTCTCGTTTCGCGCCAGCTTTCTACAAAGCTATTCGCGACACTCTTGTCGCCACTGATTTGGATCAAGCCAACCGGATTGCATATGGTGCTACTCGATGGCGAGTGGTCACCCTCGCTGGCCAGATGTTTGAGACGTCAGGTACGATGTCCGGCGGTGGTCATCAACCTCAACGAGGTGGTATGAGTTCCAAATTTGCCGCCGAAACCGTCAGGCCTGAGGTCATTCAACAATATGAGAGGGATAGCGCAGAGGCTCTCAGAAACCTAGAGCAAGCGGTGCAAGAAGCTAGGCAAGCTGAAGCCGAGCTCGAAAGGCTGAAGAGATCAGGACCCGAACTTGACATGTCATACCAGAAGTTAGGATTAGAGATCGAGACCGGAAAGAGGTTGATTTCTGAGGCAGAGAAGCGGGTCAAGGACTTGAAGTGAGTGTTCTCTTCTTGTGTTCCTTAATTATATATCCGGTGTTAACTCATTTCATAAGGAATCAGAACAAACCGAATCAGGGCGACATTCGCCGTATTTCAACTCTAGACACTGAAATTGAATCTACAACGGCTGAGCTCGAGCGGCTCCAAGCAAAATCTGCAAAGATTGAAGAAGCCATAAAGGGGTTAGAGAAGCGCATCCTTGAAATTGGGGGGTCCAAGTTGCTTTCTCAGAAGTCCAAGATCGACGGCATTAGGCTCATGATCAATCTCGCTAATGACGAGATCACCAAGGCAGAAGTATCCAAAGCGAAAGCCGAGAAGGATATTACGAAATTGGCGAGTTCTATCGAAGTCAACGAGGGCACATATGAGGAGTACGAAGGTGAAGTTCGAGGTCTACAGGGGACACTACAGGAACTTCAGACCTACCTGGGGGAACTCAACGCGAGGTGTAATGATGCTCAACAAGCGGCTGACAACTCTAAAGAGGATTTAGACGAGTTAAAAAAGGAGCTTGATGAGAAGGAAGAGCAGATTCAAGAATTCTTGAAGAAGCAGGTTTGTACATTACTCGTAGAGTTTTTTCTTGTTGACTCTGCGTATAGCAAGCGCTCGAACGCGAGATACAGGACAACACCAAGGAGTTAAAGACGAATGGGGATTTAATAACCCATTGGCAGTCACAGCATGATCAACTCGTCCTCGAAGAAGTTGAGTGAGTGACATAGACCTTCGTATCCCATGGTACCACTGACCTTCGCATTGAAGTTCGGAGGATGAAGGTGATGACGATGACGATGACACAGAAGGACTGCTCCAAGACGGTGAGGATGCTCGGGGTGAAGATGAAGAGCAAGGCGGGCAAAAAGTCAAACCAGACCCCGACGCCTCCTCCAGGAAGCCTGCACACCAACTGCATGAGTACACTCCAGAAGAGTTGACGCCTCTCAGAAAGCGTGAACTTATTGCCGATGTAGAATTACTTGACGGTAAGAGGCTGTCCATAACATTTAAATAGTATATTCATCCGCCCTGTTCTTTCAGAAAAAATCAAGAAGTCAGCTCCTGACCTCAACGTCTTGAAAGAATACAAGCGACGTGAGGCTGAATTCGACAACCGTGTCAAGGAGCTGGCAGAGATTACCGAGCTCAGGGACAAAAAGAAGGCGGAATATGATGGATATAGAAAGGATCGTTTGGACAAGTTCATGGCTGGATTCACCCAGATCTCGGCAAAGTTAAAAGAGATGTACCAGGCAAGTAGCTAGCGACTGCTGGTTTGAGACTCGAAATCTGACCAGAAGGGTTACAGATGATCACGCTTGGAGGTAATGCTGAGCTTGAACTTGTTGACAGCTTGGATCCCTTTGCAGAGGGTATCATTTTCAGTGTAATGCCACCAAAGAAGAGTTGGAAAAATATCTCAAACTTGTCTGGTGGTGAAAAGACGCTGAGCTCGCTTGCCCTTGTGTTTGCGCTACATCACTTCAAGGTCCATCTATCTTGTTACTCCTAGAATGAAGTTTGACATGAATTCCAGCCCACACCCTTATACTTTATGGACGAGATTGACGCTGCTTTGGATTTCCGTAACGTTTCAATCGTCGCTAACTATATCAAGGACAGGACTAAGAACGCACAATTCATCATCATTTCCTTGAGGTACGTCTACACTATGGTACAGCTATATGCTTATGGCGCTGTGCCTCAGAAACGACATGTTCGAGCTCAGTCGTCGCCTGATCGGGATTTATAAGACAAATAATACGACGAAGAGTGAGTGATTAGTAGCTTTCTTGTGTAGGCTCTCTCCTGATCCAATTTCAGGTCTTTGTATTATCAATGACGACAAACTGCAGAAGGAAAAAGAACACCTAAAGGCACAAAGGCGATCACAGAGTCAGCAGTTACTCCAAACACCTCAAAGATCACAACGATCTCCCCAGAAGCAAACACTTATGCAAGTCAGTACTGTAAATGTAGATTTATCGAGGTAGCTTGACTATTTACAATGGATTTCATTGGTCTTTATATGTTCTTGGATCACCTTCGATTGTAATGTATATTCTTATTGTACACCATACCATATACCGAATTGAGATCCTCATACAATGGTGGATTGGCTAGCGGATTAGAAAATTACGAAAGACTGAGAGGTTTTAGTGATTTCCAAACAGATCTACTAGCCATCTAGCCATAGTTTTTCCGTTCCAAACTTCCGCTATCCGAGTCTCTAATGCTCTCTTCGCAGCAGACCTGTCTTCGACACCCGGCTTCCAGACTTCTTCTGCTGACAGGCGTAGGTGCTCATCTGCCTCGACGGTAGAGAATATGGAATCCCAGTGCCGTTCAAAGATAGACTCGTATCCTGAAGAGACGAGGATTGTATCCGATTTGGTGAACCAAGGATGAACAAGAGCATCAGCAAAGGACAAACGAGCACGATAAGGATATTGTAAGAACCGGCTCATGAGGTCTAGAATTGTTGCTTGAGGTTGAGAATTGTTGCCCTTGCCCTCTTCTTCAGGTATGAGGTGTGGTAGCAGTTCTCTGGTGAGACCCTTCCCCTCTACATCGTCGAATATCAAAGTCTGCGATTGTGGAAGCGCCTTCCACTCGGGCCACATATTTTCGTTTGGTGTGCCGTGGACTTTGAAGATGCTCCATGCAAGCCCAATTTCACTTCTGGAAGAGTCGTATAGGGTGTCTCTCGACCAATGTGTATTTGGGGATGTAAATGTCAAATGATTTGGGAGAATGAATGGGCCCTTGTAAATTTCTCCCTCGGTGAGATCGTCTCCCGAGTCATCACCAGGCGAGACGAGCCGGAGGGGGGTGAAGAAAGACGTGAGTGTTGCACCAAATGACCAACGGTCGATGGCGAAGGGATCGTAGTTCCGAGTGCCAAATAAAAGCTCAGGTGCCCGATATCCTCTGTGATTGTAAAAAAAACATCGATACGATAGGTCGGATGACTTGACTTACCCAGTGGAGACTTCGAAATAAAGTCTATCTCTCTGCTCTGGCCACATGTCCGTTTCATCAGGTTCATCGGACGCTTTGAATGCGAGACCGAAATCAATGATTTTCAGGCAACCGTCGAAGGTAAGCAGAAAATTCTCTGGTTTAATATCACGATGTGTGATGTTATTTGCATGAAGATATGAAAGTGCAAACAGTGCCTGAAGGATGATTGAACGGGCGATGGTGGTGAACCGTTCTTCTTTCATTGGATCTCTTTTCGGTTGCAGACTTGCAGTAAATGGATGAGGAGAAAAAGCAGGGGTTTCTAATACTTGAATGAGGCCAATAGGGAGGTACGGCATGCAATAGGTAAGGTTGGCATTATCATCGGGAAAGGCATCTAGGATTGTGACGATTCCCGGATGCATAAGATCGGAGAGGATGCGGATTTCTTTGCGAATGTCATGAGGCTCTGGTGCAGAACGCCGCTTTGTAGAGGCACGTTTGAAGACAATATTTTGTTCTGTGTCGAGGAAAACAATCGATACAGGCGACTGGTTCAGGATATCAAAATCCATCAGAACCAAAATATACAGGACTGATATAATTTTCCCTCAATCTCTTCCACATTCTGCCATGGATGGTGCCACCCCCAGTAATGTCAGTCTCATTTTTATGATTCTTCACTGACACATCGACAACGGTAGATGAAGTGTTGCTTGCTGCTGCACGTTCTGATGACGAGGAGTCTCTACTAGAAGCTATAGTAAACTATGCCGACATCAATTGCCAAGATGGGTGCGGGGCCCCCATGTAACCACCATTCTGCACTAACTCCAGAGTTACAGAGCGGGTGATACACGTACTTTGCTATATACTTTCTTTTACGAGACAGTCTTGATCTGACCATCACTGTTGCAGCGCTACACCTTTCGTATGCCATTTTACTGAATGAAAATCTGTTCTAACTATATCTACTACTACAGAGTCAAATACAAGTCCTTGGATTGTCTTGAACACATCCTCAGCCACGAGGACTGCGATGTCGATCCACTCAACAGGCTATCAGGAAAAACCCCACTTCATTATGCGGTCGAGCTTGAGGACGGCGATGAACGGGTGTTGATTGTTGAGTCCCTCCTAGATGCCGGTGCCGATATAACGTACGGATATTTTTCTGAACGCATCGAGTGTTTGTAATCACATGAATGATGCAGAATCAAAGACAAAGAAGGTGATACAGTGCTGGATGTCCTTCGCCCGAATGATGCCGAAGTGCGGACTCTGCTGCAGAGAGTTCAAGCTCGTGGCAAAATAGATGATCGCGACATAGCTAACGGTAAGTGACGTAATCACTCTAGTAGATTCCAACGAA
>Ga0153987_1000228_pt1 | contig 19864 bp, 29 predicted proteins | sample TSNC071MetaG_FD_102279 | JGI IMG/M metagenome (GOLD analysis project Ga0153987, IMG submission 102279) | Attine ant fungus gardens microbial communities from North Carolina, USA - TSNC071 MetaG | ecosystem: Host-associated > Fungi > Mycelium > Unclassified | place: USA: North Carolina, William B...
ATATCCACCACTCCACTCTAGTCTTTAGCCTCTGTTATAGAACTTGGTTGTCATGATATCTACCATGCCCTAATATACTTCCCAAAGGTGATATCTGGATTTTGTAGAGAAACATGTATATTTGTGGTGAGCTATAGGGAGCTCTTCCATATAGATGTTGTTTAATGACAGAGTGTTCATAGGATTCTTTTTAAGGGTGGATTCCCTCTGGCCATTAGTTCAACCTCTAGATGGTGCCCTCTTTGAGCCTTAGTAAAGAGCAAGTGCAAAGGAAACTTGCTGTATGTCATGAACTGCCAGTTCAGACCATTGACTAGCTATCACAGCTAAGTCAATATGTATTTTCTGTTCTATTTATAGCATGGGAAAATATATCATACTACATGACATAAGGAGTGACAATGTCACAACAGGTCATATCACAAGTCACATCACACTTGGTCACATGAAGGTGCAGGAAAGTAGTGCACAGACCAGTAGGATTGTGTATAAGTAGATAGACCAAATAAATGAGGACTCTAATGAGTTCTCCTGGTCTACTCTGACATTGAGTGGGACCTTGAGGTGCTTCACTGACAGATCCTTACACTGTGGTCATGTTCCCAGTGCATAAGTAAATGCACAAATATGCTACCCCCAAGGGCAATGAGAAGTAAAGAAAGGTAACTTTATGATGATATTAGTGGGAGGTGTTAGGTAGAGTACGGCCCCCAGGGTTATCTCACCCCAGAGGATGGTGGTGGTAAAAGGAATGCACTATCCCTATCCTGAGTATGAAATTTTAACACTTGGTATTCAAATGAATTTATTATTTTCATAAACAAGACTACTTCAAAATTGTCTTCATCTACTTAGTCTTCCGACTCCTATCTACAGTCTCCAACTTCTCACCTATGACCTCTAATCTTTCATCTTGTTGCTTGCCTTGCAAATTCCATTTTCTCTGCTGGCCATATTTCTTATTCCAGAACATAGCCTCATAATCTGACGAGTTCGTTGATTTCTTCTGCTCGGTATATGACGTACTAGCTGGACGGCTGCTCAACTTCACCCCCTCCTTGTTCGCCGACGGATACGTCACTCCGTATATTGACGCAGAAGCACCATACCTCGACGCAGTGACCCCTCCTCTATCGAATCTGTGCCTGTGATCAAACTCAATATGCCCAGAATACTCCTTACTGCCGATCCTATGCAGATTAGCAGTAGGTATCTTGGGTCCAATGACTGCAGAACCAAGTGACACAGATATAGACTTCAATAAGTCTTTGGGACTTGAAAGATGAGCTCGATAGGTGGCGATAGCAGTAGGCGGAGAACGAAGAGCAAAAGTAATAATACGGATCGGAGCGATAGCTTTTTGAAGTCGGAATGGATCACCTTGTTCACCTTGATCGCCTTGATCGACTTCATCAGCTTGGGCAGGCGGTGGTGGCGATAGGGGGGCAATGGGTTGAAGAGGATCATTAAAAGAAATGAGGCCGAATCTCGATGCAGAAGCTGACATTGTACCCTGCCGAGGAGCAGGATCAGGAACAGGAACAGCAGTAAGCTCAGGAGCAGGAGCAGGAGCAGGAGTAATATCAGAAAAGGAACCAGGAGCAAGAGCAGGATCAGGAAGAGGGTTGACCTGTTGAATTGATTTGCCGCCCACAGCAACATCATGGTAAGGATTATAGAAAGGAAGATAAATATCCGCTTTACTTCTTTGCAAATTGGCGACAATACCGCCGACGAGTGACAGGTAATTTGCATTGTTACGGTTTCTTTCATAAGTGAAATGCTTGCTTGCGGGTTGAGGTTCTTCTTGGAATACGAAACCCAACTGAGGTGAGGTAGTGAAGGTGGTTTCGAGAGGAGAGAAATGAGTGTACATGAGACCTCCATTGCGATGGGGTTGACGTTCGATATTTTGGCTGACAGAGACAGTGGGAGTAGTTATTTTTTTAGATTTCCGGACGGAGATGGGAGGAGAGGTAGCGGAAAAGTGCTTGGCGAGGAAAGAACGATGAAACTTTTGAGGTGAGAACTGAGGCTGGGAAGCGAGGTAGAGGGCATCGGAATCTTGTTGGAAGGAAGAATGGTGGACATTTTGTTCGTCCAAGAGATAATCTCTGTAGCTGGTGGAAAGTGTACGGAGTTTGGCGAGGTAAGCTTTGAACTTGCGGGGAGATAGAGACATGATGTTGAGTTGCGCGGGGTTAGGAGTGTAGCTAGATTGCTGAGGAGGAGGACGCCTTGCGCCATAAGCACCGCTGCCGAGCCTGCCGAGACCGTCGCGAGGACGTGAGCTGGAGGCGAGTTCTGGATTGAGAAGCTCTGAGTTAGAGACAAATTTTGTGTCAGAGGGCTCTGGGTCAGAGGCAGAGTCTAGATTGAGAGGCTCAGAGGGGCCGTCAGAGGCGGATTCTGAATTGAGTGGCCTTGAATGGCGGTTCGAGGCGAATTCCGAGTCGATGAGCCAGTAGAGTTTAGCATCGCCGAGAGACTGGTCCCAAGAACCTGGAGGCACGGTGCGGGGGGTAAAGTTGAGCTCTTGGACACGGTTGACGAAGCGGACGAGAGGGGAGGCGTTGTTCCAGTTTGTAAATTGGGCATGGTGGTCGACGTGGCTGACGGTGATGGAAGAGTCTTTGTAGCGGCAAGGCAGGGTACGCTTGAGGCCATAGTCACCGCGCCTAGCATGCGCGTGAGGGGCGCAGTAGGCCTGAGGAATGGCAGAGTCGTAGGAGGCAAAGCGAGACCGACGCAGCAGCTCGCCAAATGCCGACGACATTGTCTGTCCAAAGAAAAAATAAAAATAAAAGTAAGTGCTCTACCAGTCAAAGTCATGTGATACCACAAATGTTTTGATGTCATGTGACCTCACGTGCTGCCTATATCAACTTGCTACTCACTTTTTTTTCTTCCAAACCCATCGGCGTCCATATTGCGGTCCCCGGCGCCCTGTGGAGGCAGGGACGGTCCAGACAGACGTCGCAGAGAGATTGTGTGGAATCTCAAAAACAATCTTTGCTGACGGCCACTCCCGCTGGTTGAGGGGCGAGGACGCAGGATCACCTGGAGCATTTCTACATTTGTTGTACGTAGATTTGATTAATTTTGATATGGCCGAGGATGAGGATCCTGGTAAAGGCACGCAGCCCCTCTGCCCAAGGCATATCTATGGGTGTTGCGCGTGGCGAGACCAAGGCGAGGCTGAGGCCCTGACTGACCAACACTTGTTTCGCTTGTTTCACACGCTGACGCAATGCTAGTCCACCGTGGGAAACCTGCTACGTGAAGAAAATAACATTTTGATTTTTTTGAATGTTGTGACGATGTCCTCTGCTGCACTCAAGTCGCTCTCGTCAGTTTCTTTTTTGTTTTTTTTCTTCCGTAGCGTTCCCAGCTCAAACGCGCACACACAGCCTCGTCACCCTCGCCGTCCAGAATGCTGCCCTGGCGATTGTGATGCACTACTCTCGCATCATCACTCCTCCAGAGCTCGCCTACTCCCCTGCCTCTGCCGTCTTGCTCAACGAGCTCCTCAAGGGCACCATCTCCTTGACCATGGCGTTCTACAATGCCCGCTCCTCTCCCCTCGCCTGCCCCTCCACCGTTTGCGCCGATATTTTTAGTCCAGACGCCTGGAAACTCTCTATCCCTGCCCTCCTCTACGTCGTACAAAATTCCCTTCAGTTCGTCGCCATTTCCAATCTACCCGTCGCCACCTTTCAGGTCACCTACCAGATGAAAATCCTCACCACCGCCGCCTTCTCCGTCGTGCTCCTCCGCAGAAAACTCGACCCTATAAAATGGCTCTCTTTGTTTTTTTTGGCTATCGGCGTAGCTATCGTCCAGATTCAGTCCACTACCACCAACTCTGCACCCAAGGATCAGCCTGTCGGGAGTGCTCATGATTACAATGTCCATCTTATGAATCCTCTCACCGGTTTTGCCGCCGTCACCGCTGCCTGTTTTACCTCTGGCTTGGCCGGCGTCTATTTTGAAATGGTCCTTAAAAACTCCAAGGCTGACCTCTGGGTCCGCAACGTCCAACTTTCCCTATTTTCCCTCATCCCAGCCCTCTTACCCGTCCTCTACACCCCCCACTCCTCCGGGTTCTTTCAACATCTCTTCCGTAATTTTGGTCCCTGGGCATGGGCTGTCGTCTCCATCCAAGTCCTTGGCGGCCTTGTCACCGCCATCGTCATCAAATATTCTGATAACATCATGAAGGGTTTTGCTACTAGCTTGTCCATCGTCCTTTCTTTCCTCGCAAGTGTCGTAATCTTTGATTTTCACATCACCTGGAGTTTCCTCATAGGCGCTACTACCGTCCTCACCGCTACTTGGATGTATAATCAGCCATCGGGCAAAGAACCTATATCTATCGTTCTCACCACCTCCTCCCTTTCCCAAAAACCCCTTCCTCCTTCCCTCCCTTCCGAGTCCTCCCTTTCAACCAAGCGCAAAAAAGTATCTCCCTTCGCCAGTCCTCGCGTCGTCGCCAGTGCCTTAGGCTTTTCCCGTGACCTCAAGGATGATATTCTTATATCCCCTATTCAAAGGAATCTGAGTACAGGAGAGGGCACCCTCGATACCTCCCGGTATAACTATGCCCCTTATGGCAGTCCATGGCCTTCGAGACCTCCCTCCAGGGTTCCAACGCCTACTCTGCCAACGCTGACGATTGAGGAGTTGCAGGAACAGAGTGAAGCCGGTTTAGCTCAAGGAGAGTTCATCAGGCGGTAATGTCCATTTTTCTTGCTCCTCACGCCTGTACGAGAACAATGTCTTTTCATGACTTATACCCTCTCTCTTTATCTGGCCCCATAGAACTCGTCCTGGGGTTTATCTACTCACCTTTTTCTTAATTTACCCGTTCTACTTGTAGTAAAGTCTATTAACGTGGATTCGACCTTGTGAACATGTGAATTTCACATGTTTCAGATGAGTAATAGCTATTTATAACTTGGAATGAAATCTGGTTTAGCACGGTTTAGCACATGGCCATGGGTGTGAGTGTGTGGTGTGTCATGAGTGTGGCAATGCCATTTGGTTGGGACACTATGTCGCTGTCTTGTGCTGCTTCTGCATCGGGTATATGTTAACCCTGGCGTCTGGTGCCCTTTGGCAACAGAGTCTTCGCTGGTTCCACATCGACAAAAAAAGGTAAGGCTTGCTTATCGCTTGTCGCTATTTTTAAATTATTGTTTGGGGCCTCCTCCGGAATGCACTACATTTCTGAGACTGTACCTGGGCACTACTACATCTGGAACTTGGGAAGTGCTTTTAAAGGGAAGGTGTGAGGTTTCGTTTCTTCACTTCATCCACCATCTTGCCTCCCCCCACCTTGTCCAAGGCCCTCTTTTTTGCCTCGTCTTTTACTTTTGACAACGAAGTCCTTCAATGTCGACACACATCACAGTCCATTGTCGTATCCTTATCGCACCTCTTTTGCAACATGGAGACATCGCAACATCATCGTTGTCGATACCACTACTCTCCATCATTGTATGGCCAATCAGGGAGGCCACTCATATACCTGGCAACACTTTGCTGTTGTCATTGCTGTCTTGTCATCCCCTCAACTCCTTCATCATCATTGTTGAGGGGATGATTGTGCATTGCTGTCTTGCTGTCTAGCTGTCTAGCTGTCTTGCTATCTTGCTATCTTGCTGTCTAGCTGTCTAGCTATCTTGCTATCTTGCTTTCTCATTGTTTCCTTGCTTTCTTCTTGCTTTCTTATTGCTTTCTAAGTACTGCTCTCACATTGCTCTCATATTGCTTTCATGCATTTTTACTAGTTGTCATTGCTCTCTTTGCTTGCTCTCTATCACTGCTAGTTATCATTGCTTTTCTTGCTCTCTATTTTATGTGCTGTATTTGCATTGCTTGCTTTCTTATGCTTTCTTGGCTAATTGTTTTCTCTGCTTTCTTATTGTATTAGGTAGTGTATCTTTATTGTAATATGGATATTAAATAGAATTGTAAATAAAAAAAACTTATGTAATTATAAACAGGAATGACACAAATAAAAATATAATACAAACATGATGCAAGCATAAGCACACAATACAAGCATAACACAGATATAAGCATACATGAGCACAAACACATCACAATTATAGACACATAAGTATAAGCAAAGATGAACACAATCAAAACACAAGCATGGCCACACATAATACAATTACAGCACAAATATGACACAAAACATGGACACAAATACAACACAAACATGAGCACAAATACAGACAAGCACAATAAATCATAGACACAAACATGACACAAACATGGGCACAGACAACAAATATGACATAAGCATGACATAAGCATGAACACAAATGTGAGCACAAATGCACAAATACAGACACAATTAGATATGACAAACACTTGATTCCAGAGTTCATCCCTTCTGGTATAATTGCTTCATTATCAAGGCCAGCTCACTTTTCTATTGATACAATGTGTGTATATATACATCTGTTTGACCAGAAAAACCTGCAATGATAATCCTGACCTACAATCCCAAATCTCAATTCAATCCATAAGACCAAGTCCAATTGAAATGAATACTATAAGAGATCATACATCAACATTTGTGTTTCCAATGACGACCACCACATAATAAAGAAAAAAAGCCCTGAAAATATATGGTATCAAACTAAATGAGCGGTGATGAAGTTCATATGAACTTACTCGTATCAGAACTAGGCCAAACCCGAAGCAGTCATTTTTCTCTGGAATTGTCGGAGGTATTTGGACGTAAAAGGAAGAAGGCGAAGAAGAAGAAGGAGACAACGATGAGTGGCCAGAAGCCTTCATGGTATTCATGTGCGATCCTGTTTCCCAATCCACTTCGCCAGGTAAGGCAATGTCCTCAACAACTCGTCATGAGTGCGCCTGCTCTTTAAAAGTATTTTGACTCACTAGTAAAAGACTACCCCGAGAAGCATCGTCATGGCTATCATAAGAAATACCTGCTGCTTGCTAAACGAGGTAGATCCATCTATCAGAAAGAGAGGGGCGAAACTGCAGGAACGAACTATAAACTGGACTTCAGTACTGAAATACGGCCCATAGACTTCTCGTTTTGTGTCTCGGTAATAATCCGGTAAAGAAACAGACTGATCCTGCTTTGTCCGAGACGATGGCAGCAACATGGGCAGCGAGCGAGAGAAAGAACGAGGAAAGAGGGGTTTCATCAGAGACGTTTCGCTTTATCGTTAATGAACACAATCTGAACGGACAGGAAGAGGAAGAGGTGCTTTCAAAGGGAAAATAGTGAGAGTGGAAATGGCGTGCCAAATCGGCCTTTTAACATCGAGTTATCATTGTCCCTTTTAATAATCCAGTTGCCATTGTCCCACCCAAGATAAAGAAAGAGCTTCTTGGAAGCCGTCCACGGGCCAAATCCGGCACAGATCAAGAAAGAGCCTAGAACAGGAAATTTCTACGTTGGAAAAGGAGGGGAGGGGAGGGGAGAAGTACCAGATAATGAGCCCTTCATGAGATCCCCCTTTGCCGTCGACATGAGGCTAGAGCTAGTAAGAGAGGAAGGATAAAGCCATATTGCGTTTGTAAAGAAAAAGAGTCAGGACTGACCGTGTGAGTAAGAATTCAAGATATATATCGCTGTGGTATATCAACCTCTGTCCTCACATGCTTAAGCATGCTCACATCACTCAAGTCCAAGATATAAATCACCAAAGACTAAGACCGCAAGCATGATGTTTTCATATAGGTTTTGTCTTATTCAACTGAGAGCCATAGTCCTGTAACTAGAACCACGAGGTTCTCCAGTTGTGAAACCAGTATACCTGATCGCCTTTTCATTGGAGGAGCCAAGGTCAATAACTGATCCAGTCGAAGCAGCCATCGTGGTCGTAGTTACGGTGCACGTGGAGAGTTTCGAAAGCGATCAGCGGTCGGGATCAACAAGCAGGCACTATCTCAATGGCAGTCGGAATTAACGGAGCTGAATGTGGCCGGATCCCTCCGAAATCCGGTAGTTTTTTTTTTATAAATCACCCGTAGTATATTGAAACTATTAATTGCTTTTTTTTGTTTGGAAGATATCAAACAAATTATTAGTCATCTCGTTCAGTTGATTTAATGTTCATTTGATAAATTTTTCCTTCTGTTGAGCTACATAATGGTACAAAAAATATTTTCTTTGCATCCTTCCCATTAACGAAGGAGGAAACACACATATGATAACAAGTATGTGGTTGGCTATTCCCAGAATATAACTGTTCACTATACTTAAAATCAGACGCACGAGATAACAACCAACCTCAATACTATGGAAGCAATATAAACAAAGTGAAAAAATCGCCAGGAAATTAGTATACACCTCTGATGATGTCAACTCCTCACAAGTTTTGTCTGTCGTCAGTCCCATCCAACATCTGTGCATTTTAATCCGCCGTATGAACGAGAACTAGATAATTACTTTCAGCGAATATAATCACAGGTTCCGAGAATACCATACATAAAGAATGAATAAACCCAGGAAAATACAATGTAAAGATACACAACGACAACAACGACAACAACGAAAACGATAGCGAGACTACGTGCGAAAAAAGTCTATACTCTAATGCTCGAACCGAAGCATGAAATCCAGTTTACAATCAACGTTCCTCGCCTTCAAGCGTTTCACAAAACTAGAACACACTTGTGCGTCGTCATCAAAAACAGCCTCTACATCCATCAACTTCCGAAGTCCACACCCACAGCAATCAGGAAAACCCGACCTAGATTCAACCATCTCACAAAAGTATTGCAGATCTCGACAGGGCACAACAGCAAGACGGTCAAGGCGGGGGCAGAAGCACTGTGCTGGTGAGCCTCCAGTACCTCGATGCGTCATTGGTATCCAAAGAGTCTTGCCAAACCCAAATTCACTCTTAATTTCAAAGTTTTCCAAGGTTGAACTCATCAGGTCCAAGAGCTGCAAAGCCCTTGAGGCATCTGTGGTAGGACAATCAAACGAGAGGCTGGAAAGTGCACAGCGAGATCTGACTAAAAGTTGGTGCAAGGCATGACAGGGAGAAGACTTCCGAGAGGCACTGAATTTAAGCATTGACAACTTCGGCAGGTCAAGCACCTCCAACAGTGGGTTTGCCGCAGTGAATTGATAACCAAGGTGAAGATCTAGTTTGGCAATGCAGCATATAATTTGGCGGCGAGGGGGAGTGGAGATGGACAGAAGAACACCTGGTGGTGATAAAAGAGAGGGTCGGATTTCATAGTCGTCAGAAACCGTGAATGATCCTTCCACTAAACTATCCGAGGAAGCAAGGAACGAAAGAAAATCGTGTGGGGAGATACAATGATTCTTCAGTTTGACAACCTTTAAGGAATCGAACGGATGATTGATAATCTGCTTGAACGTGTGGGCAGCCAATGGAGCGTCGATAAATTCAATAGAAGACGGAAGAATATGCTCGGCGAAATGGGACATGAGATTAAGGGCGGCAGCGTCGGCTATGGGAACAAGCGTGAAAGACTTGAGCGACCGGAGGGTATGTGACACAGTCCACACAGCATCCGCGTGCGGAAAGTGTCCTTTTAGTACCAACGCTTCAACGGTGTGAAGTTCGGCCATGATGCTTTCCATGAGGTCAACTGAAAAAACGCAAGACAGAGACACACAGGTTAGCTCTTTCCAAGGGATAGTCGCTTGAGGAAGATCCGTAGCTGAATCTAGTCCTGTAAGGTCGAACTCAACGACACGTAGACGAGGAAGATCATATTTCTGCAGCAGAGATGAGATGTTGACCTCTGAACCAATCTTCAACGTATGCAAGTGAAGACATGTCTTTCGTGCAGTCAATCTATCCACAGTCGACAACGGTTCGCCCGATATATCTCTGAGTGAAAGGTGCTCGACAAGGGGCGAGTTATTCAATATGAAGTTGCAATCATCAAGGGTCATCAACATCTCTAACGTGATATGAGTGAGCTGAGTCCATGGAAGTTGATGTAGACTGGTCCATGGAAGGCCAATAGATTGAGGTAGCTGCCTCGCAAAGTAGCGACTTTCCATCGTCCAGTGTAACTTTCTCATATTCTTCATGGATGGACCGTCGGACGGTTTCCCAGGGGTTGGTGTACTCTCCAAGAAGGAAGCCAATCCATCTGTCTCCCAGAGAAAGCAGTTGGGGATGATCACTTTTACGGCGAAGGAAGAAATGGCTAGGTCGAGCTGATGATTGAAAAGTCTTGGATGTAACCTTCGACCCTCCCGAGGTAACTGGAGTACGACAAGATTGGCCACTTTCGACATCCTACGAGTCATGCGCATGTACCATTCTATACAGCGTTCACATCCCTTCTCATTGAGCGGGGGATGGAGTGAAGGCCAAAGCCGGGATGTACTATCGATCATTTCCCTCCAGGCCCTGCACACTTGTCGCAGAGAAAGGAGGGTTGAACACATAAAGTGGCCAGGAGAAATTTCGCGTTGAATGGATATGCATTCAAAAACGAGCAGTAGGATTTCTGGCGGAAAGGGACTCAGCCTGGACTCGTCTTGTGCCCTGGAGTCCCTTTGAAACGTAGGAGATCCGGATGAGCATACATCGGCAATGGTGTCGGAAGAGGTAGCGCTGAAGAGAAGATGGTCTTTGGAATTGTAGGTAGATGCTGTTATCCTTGGACTGGAGGTACGTTCCTGCGATATACAGTAAGGCTTGAAAAAGGATGGTGTCTGAGTGAGCGTAGAACCCTCTCCAGAGGCCTGATACTGCCGCACGGACTCCCAATTGACACTGGACGGCTCTGAATATCCGTTTTGGAGTTTCTGCAAGGAGATGCGGACAATGAAGAATATGATGGTGATGCCGACGATGCCGGCGAGAAGGATTCCCAGAAGGATTGAGGAATGCAGTGAGGACGAAAGCGTCCAAGAAAGCATCATGCTGCAACTATAGCGCCGCGATACTGGAAAAGGGCCCAAGTATATGAGAATGAATCAGACGAAGGGTAGCGGGTTGGTTATGTCGCCGAGCTAGTATGACTGGATATTTTCGGATCGTCAACAAGCGACTCGGTGCTTACCTCAAACTATGGCAATCATTGCTAGGGGAAATCACCCAGCTCGATGTATCCGTAAACCAACAACAGTGACTCGGGTCAATGTTCCAGCGGTATCAAAAGCCAAAGCAGCCAGTCGTTATGTGACAAGGAAATAAGACATAATCCAGAGACGTATGACAAAACGCCCACGCTAGAGTTCTCTGCCAGTTCCTCACGATCTATGGACAACAAGACCCCTGTTACTTGCTCAACACCGACCTGGGCGGGGGGGCAGAGCATTATCATAGAGACCATCACAATGGTTTTCAAAAGTCAGAGCTGTCATCAACAGCATTAGATGTTGATCTCTGAGTATGCAACGGAACAGTCAGGAACCGCGAAACTTTGCCTCAATGTATAAATCAGACTAGAAGGCGTTACACATCATCATGTGAACCTTGTATTGCGATAAGGATAAGGATAACGTGGGATGTATTCATCACCCATAATTTTCATGATCTCGAGAAACGAGAAAGAGAGAGCGCTATGCCCTGGAGTTCACTTGATGCAGGGAGAACTTGCTTATCTCAACTGAGCTGTAACACGGTTTCGTGAACTATATTTGAAACATATCACACTGACGCCCTATACAAGGTTTCCAGATATCCCTCAAGATCTCTCCTCCATATGCCACGATGGCAATTTGTCTCGTGCCACAACAACCATCAACTGACACTGCATTGAATGAATTCATCATTGTGTACTGGCATGTGTCACCAAAGGCACAATCTTGGACCTCAATCATTAAAACAATCATACTATTACTTTAATTACTAGTAGGAACAGCAACAACACGAATAGAACTGCAATAATTTGTACAAGATAAAGGAAGTTGCAACTAAAACGAAAGCATGAGCGAGTGACAAAAGTGACCAAATGTGCTCCAACACAACACTGTCCCTACAACAGCTTCCATCATCTGACCATACCTAAAGGCGCTTCTCATATCCAAACAAGACATGTCCGTGTCTCACACCCCACCCGCAATAGAAATAATTGATAGTAAAAAAACAAAAAAGGTCAAAAAGTCCAGGTGCTCCATTGACCCTACTCCATACAACCTCAGAAACCTCAGAAGGAAAAAATCATCAACCAAGGATTAAGTACAATCTACAAGATAAAAAAAAAAAAATTCCCCGTCAGCGAAACCCAACATTTTCAATCGCGATCGAAAAAAAAAAAAAGAACACATATCCATTCGCAGCAGATGAAACCACAGAGAGACGCACCGGTAGCAGTATATGACACCCAACTACAAGTGAGAGCGGTATAACCAAAGCCCACTGATATCCCGGGACTTGCCATTCAAAGGGTACCACATCTGTGGTAAAGATCACCATCATAGCGATGCACAGAAAACATATAACAAAAGAGAGCTTGAAACGACGCCATATCGCGGGAACTAGGAGTTATCCAGAGAAAAAACGTCAGGCAAAAGAAGGGCCCCTCATTCACACTGAAGCTCGCCGCACCTTCGATCCAAAAAGTCGAGCGCTCAACTTCCTTGCCCGTCGATCCCCATGTCCTAAACGGGATCAAATCAGATATTCGTCACAGATAGAATGATACCAGCTCCGGTGCCAGATTCTCGAAAAGCAAACAGAATGCTTACATATCATACGAGAACAGATGCGCAAGCAATGCAGTCGACAAATGTATACTGAGACCACCAAAGAAGAAAACACTATGAACAACTCAAGTGAGCGACAATGGAATAATGGGGCAACGTTCATCATGGGCCACGGCTACGCACAAGAATGGAATCCATCTCAGATTCTCCACCAGTGCCCCGAAAAAACTTCGATGTCCAGTACGGTACTCCAAAAGAGTATAACCAAGATTTCCAATAGCAGGAAAAACAACCGTGCACGCCAAAAGAATCTCGAAACTATGAAGATAGAATCTATCCACTTGGATTCCGAGTCCGAGGAGGAGATAGTTGACGATAGATCCGACCGTCGCGGCAGCAATCCCATCTACATTCACAGGACAATATCAGTGCATATAGCGCTCAAGGGAAATTGAGCACAAGAAAGTTCAAATGTGATGAAACTGGCATTCTGATGAAAGAAGACACTGATGGACCGAACATCAGGGAGAGCAGACAAGGAACGAAATGTGGGAACTTTTGACAAGGCTCCAGCCGTCCCCAGGGTTAATATTGGACAATTCAAAAACTCACAATAAGAAAACATGTCTAATCACCACCGAAACACGAGTCAGGCACATTTCAATGACTTGAGAACGTCAAATTACTCACAGGACATCATCCCGATCTTATAGTGGACTGGCGCCTTAGACCAAACGAAACCCCGTAATTCTTCACTGATGGGACCTTTACGCCACCATTTAATCAGAGGGTTAAATATAATCTCATTGCAACCTGTCAATGAAAATTGGGTTTAGCGACGTCTTTGACGTTCACAAGCCACCCCACTAACCATACGCGTATTTTTGCCACCTTGCCAATTCATCAACGACAGTCAGTGACACACCCTCCTTGAAGCCGCCCTCGGAATAAGTAGCCCAACGAAGGGTATATCCTTTCAACAACAAACGAAGGGCCATGTTAAAATCTTCCGAGACGTTCGCTTCGGACCACTGTTTGAGAACCCCGTCTTCAATGAATGAAGCATCTTGGACAGCAGACCAACGAAGAAAGGCATTATGGCCGACAAAAGGGGCAACTTCTCCATTAGAGCAGCCGAGAGAGATACACTTATTGATACGACGCGTAAAGTGGGTGATACCGTTCTCGAAGTAGTGATGCGCCACTTGCATGACATCTGGAGATAGGCAGATCAGAGCGGAACCTTAATGCCAGTCCTGATGGTACACACCAGATTCATGTTGAATAATGGCAACATCGGGGGACTCTCCCATTTCACGTGCAGCATCCCTGAAGCAGTCCTATCAGGTAATCTCATGAATAAAAGAGAAGCTGTGTAGGGTTAATATTTCACCTCCGGCACGATTGTATCCGAGTCGACGATCAAAATGATCTCACCCATCCTCAGACTTTTGCCATTAGAACCGCAAGGCATAAACTTGCTACCCGAGTCCTCAAAGACTTCTTGTAGCGCCATCTTGAGAGCGCGATCCTCGACGCACTCATCAGTAGTATCCTCCACACCGTCCTGTGAAAGACGAGCCAAGAACTTCTCGAGCTTCAGAGAAATGTTTAGGCCATAATTCATGTTACTGGCTTTCTTGAATTTTCCTGCACGCTTGAAGCCACCGGGCTTGGAAGAGTGACCAGGTCGGGCAGTCCATCCGATGTTGTGGTTTGCATAGAAAGCCTTCCTTTCCAATTGGTCAATCTCAGGAAGTACTTGCATACCATCATCGCAAATAAAGATCGCCGATGTACCACCTAATAATAATCATAAGTGACAATTCATTATCACCCTGGACAAGCTAGTGCCACTAACCTTGACGGGCATACGTCTGCATCGCTTTCTTGATCGAGGATACCGAAGGGGCACTAGACGAGTTTAATGTTTAATAAATCAACACGCCAGATCAATCACAACTTGTCGCAACAACCGATGACAACGGGACCGTCCTCGTCAGTTGAGGAGGGAAATACAATGATTGTGGACATTGAAACGATGGGTAAGAAATGTGGCTTACATCGTCAGCTCAAGGCTCTCCTTGTAGACCGGCATCTGTACAGTGATGTGTGGGAGGTTGTTGTCGATTTCTGGATTCGGTTCTGGTCTCACTGCCGAATAATACATGGAGTTTTCATGGTATTGAGCCACCGGCCCAAAACTGTAGGGTATTCAACGCTTGCTTGGACTGGTGCAAGATGCAATCTCACATGAGTGACAAATTTCCGACAAGCTGTAAGCAAAAGAACTGGTAAAAAAAGATCAGAGGACTAGTAGTCATGAAAGAGAGGAAGGTATGACCTACAACGGAGATACAGAAGATGATGGGAAGCGTTACCAAAAGGCCAAATCTAGCAGGATTACGATCCAGAGCAAACTCTTCTAGAAGAATGCTAGCCCCGGCGGTCACGAAATCTACAGAAGCACTTAATACCGAGAACAATGAGCCAAAAGTCAAACTTACACGCTGACAGCGCCGCGCCGCATCCAGCATAAAACGGACCAAGCAAAACAAGTTTACGCTCAGCCTGCTTCTTCTCCGGATCATTCCCCTTTGACACCGCATTCTTGTCTTTGGGGTTCAAGCGCCAACTCCACCATTTGTGTTGCGGGGGTGACGGCGATTGAACAGGTTCTGGAGTCGGCTGTTCTTTGGAGAGTTGCGTAAAATCTGATGGTTTTTCGTTGAAACTTTCATCGAAATTAGAATCCGAGGGATTGATACTGGAAATTGAGGGTGATCCTTTACGCGCTATGGTGCGCGTTCGCCAGATATGTTTGATGAGTTTCTCCTCAAAATCCCTGCAAAGTGGTATAATCGTCTCGAGGGCATAAGACCAAAGTACCAAGGATCGTTCATCGCGCTAAGGCTATCGTCACAAGATGTATGAAGGAACCGTGTCAGAGAACGTACAATAAAGGCGCCACACTGATCTTTTTCAGCTTGGGGCAGCTCGCCAATGGTCTGAATGACTTGGATACGTGTGTCTCTGTCGATGTAAATGTAGTCATCGTCGGGGCCACTGAAAGAAGTGTCCCCAGTTAGTAAGGAAGTGATTAAACAGGAGGAGACGAACATTTTACGGATTGCAGCGGTGACAGCAGCGCTTCTGAGTTTGACAGCGACAACCGGGTTGAGTCGTCTGACAGCAGCTTCAAAGGGTACGAGAGCCGGGTTCTCGTACGGGAAGACTCTGAAGTAGCCATCTTCCACCCGGAGGCAGACACCTGTGGAGATGATGTCCTCTGTTGGCATGAACCAATTGACCTGTTGAGTCGTCTCATCTAGAGGTGATCAACGGGACAGGTCGGGGATGCTGGGACGACATACAAATTTTATGGAGCCAGGCATCGAACAGGTCGTAGTCTGAGTTCTGGATAGTGACTGCAGACATGGCAGGTGCTTGGGAGACGAAAGTCGGCCTGAGGGGCGGAGCAGGGGGTGTGCCCTGGTTCTTGAGGACTTATAACTCTCAGCATCAGGCGCAGACGATCTCAGTTGGACGTGCGGATAGATGACGAGTCACAGATGATGACCTGTGACACACTGAATTTGGATCTGCGATTGTGCTTCTTCTGCTCCGACTGGAAGCACTGCGTTCCTGGAACCGGATATATGACGAATCTTGCCGCCCACAGACAGGACAAAGCTTTCCCGGCCTCCGGGCTGTGTGGGTGCCGTGGCCCTGGCAGTGCCTGGAAACTCACGGTGATTGTCATTCTATCCAGCTGATGACAATCGTGTATATGACATATTTCTGATATATTTCTGACATATCCGGCAGAATGCATGATATGTTATGTAATTGCTATTCCGAGGCTCGATCACAGCACATCCGATCCCATTGCATCTGTCTTCACGTAATGATGCCAGGAACTTGAGGCTGTGAGTCCACGCTCAATCTCCCAATCAACATTACTATCTCACTCACAATGACTTTTCGCTTTCCTATCATCAATTTCCAACTTGGTTTCATATTTCATCCTCTGCTATAAAGCCCAAACCCATCCTTCGGGCCCTCCCCTCGAACAATGTCAGTCAACAACGATATCATCCAGGAATCCCCCAGGGAGGACACAGACCCGCATGTCGACAAAGTAACCTCGTCTGCCCTCTTGCGCGACCCTTTCTCCACACCAACCTCAAGTCGGCCATCCTCTCGTCATCATCAACTCCTTTCCCAAAATGTGTCGTTTTCTGATACCTCCAGTGGTGTTCTCAGCGTTCCCCGTACGCCGACGGACGGCATCTTCCCCAGTGCAACCTCGAATCATATCCCCATCCCCCGACCCATTTCTTCCCGACTCTCGATGTCGCCATCAGCCCGGTCAAGTGCTGTCCCTATCACCGGTGGTACCATCATGCCACGCAAACTTACTCGTATGAAGTCTTACATGGTCACCAATCAGAGTGACCTATCCAAACCTTGGACTCAGACACGCAATCCTCGAGTCAGCATTGCCTACTTGTTGACCTACGCAGTCATTCTAATCGGATTTGCCGGAGGAATCGTCCAATGCTACTTTAGCTATGCTAACGCACAGCTGGACAAGAAACCACTTTGCCTTGTCATGGAGGAGAACTTCGATTCTGAAGATTCGGTCTTTGGCGAAAATGGCTCCTTCAATAGGGAGGTTAATATGGATGGCTTCGGGTATGTATGACCTTGCCTTCCGTCAGTTTCTACTTTATCGTTCGACTCCGAGCACTTACACCAGTGCCGCGCTCTCGTTTTCCGAGAAACCTTATCTTTTCATCCCCGGCAAATCACTGTCCCCTTCGTCTTCTCGCTCTTCCGCACTCTGCCTTCTCATGCCTTCCTGACTTTATTTCGATTCATCTAGTACCGGCGAGTTCGAGATGACAACGGCATCACAAAACAACTCTTTTGTGAAGGATGGGTTCCTTTACATTGTGCCAACTCTAACTTCAGATTCTATCGGCAACAGTGCCATCTTTGATGGAACTGTCTATAACATCACGGGTTGTACTTTCAATCAAACTCAACCTAACAACGGTTTTACCACTGAAAATGGTGCAACATTCTTTGATGAATCAGGGTACTTGAAAGCCTGCAGCGCTATTAGCAATCGTACCGCGGGCACAGTAATTAACCCCGTTCAAAGTGCGCGAATTAACACGAAGGGGAAGGCTAGCATCAGATATGGGCGAGTAGAAATTAAAGCAAAGATGCCAAATGGGTTCGTTCAGCTACATCATTAATGACTTTGGGCATATTTATCGAGTGCTAATGATTGCACCCTTGCTAGTGATTGGGTGAGTCATAGCCTCCGTGTGTGTGGGAAAACAGAATAAACATTGACTCGTCTGCTTTCTTTCTAGCTCTGGCCTGCTCTCTGGATGCTTCCTGTAGATGAAGTTTATGGGTCGTGGCCTCTCAGCGGGGAAATCGATATGGTTGAATCCCGAGGAAATGGACTCCAGTACACTGCCCGGTGACTGTTCCCACCCATTTTGACTTCTTTAATCCACTCATTCTCTCGCCTTCTTCAGCGGTTCAAATTATGTTCAAGGTTCACTCAATTGGGGACCTACCACCTTCCTAAACGGAGTCTCCAAGTCGTACAGTTGGTGGACAGAACGCCGCAGGTCGTTCGGGAGCAACTTCCGCACGTACGTATTGGAGTGGACAGACAAATGGTTGTAAGTGTGGCCTTTTTTGCTCTTTTCCGCCTTGGATTCTCATTTTTTTGCGTCATCGTGGTTGCGAACCCATCCATTGATTCGCCAATATTGATTGGCAATAGACGTATCTACGTTGATAACCGTCTCCATACTCTTCTCGATATTAAGTTTAACAAGCCATTCTTCGAGCGTGGCCAATTCCCCGAGGTCATCTTTGATGGGCCAAATCCAGTTGCATTACAGAATCCTTGGATTAATGGAACGAATGCGACACCGTTTGATCAAGGTAAGGTTTATTAATGGAAGTGGAGTTGACGTTGATGCCACGATTTGATCTATCATTGGGCTCGATTGGATGTTTCTGTTCGCTGAACGTTACTTTAGAATTTTACTTGATCATGAACGTTGCGGTCGGTGGTACCAGCGGATGGTTTCCTGAGGCTCAGGGTAACAAACCGTGGCTCAATGGTTCGCCAAGTTAGTCTCTGTGCATCCTTCTTTTCCAATCTATTAATGCGGCGATGTCAGATGCAATGCGGGACTTTGCACTTGCAGAGGCTAATTGGTATTCGACATGGCCAAATAATGTCGAGGACCGTGCTATGATCGTGTATGTTAAATCTACAGAGGGGATGCTCTGTTCTGACTGACATGAACCTTTAAGGGATTATGTCAAAATGTGGAAGCATTGTGATGGCAATTAAACCAACTTTAAATGCTGCTCTCTTTTTTTTTCACTCGTGTATGTCACTCTTTAAGCAATCGTGATCATTACGATCTTTGTTGTTCTTGGGCCGATCAATCTTCTATCCCCTCGGGGAGTTTAGGACCTATCTGTCCTCGTTGTTGTTTGCTATTTTTCAACTCATTAGTACGTCTATTGTAGCGTTAGATTAATCTACAGGTATTTCTCCAAAGCCAAATTAATATGTACATCATCATCATCATCATCGGCGCAGCCTCATGCATCGGGAGACATCGATGACGTTGAACACTCGGCGAAAGACGGTACCCGACCAAGGGGAGCTTTTTGACTCAATGTCACATAGTAACAAGTACACTTAATGACGATGTTACCAGTGATGGATAGGGGACTCGTTCATTGCCGATCCCGGTTCTCTCTATTCTGGTCTGCGAAATCAAATGGGAGCACGAAAAAGTGTTTCCTCCCTCTCTCTCTCTCTCTCTCAGTGATTCTGAAAATGAAAATCTTTTTTCCATTCCAGAACAGGGCAAAAAAGGTGCCTACTTTCTGCCCGAAAAGCAGCAGTTAAATTGACAATATTCCCACAAACGGAAAAAAAAAGTGAGGTTCTCTTCTACAAATTTTGGACTGGTGGTGTCATCCGTCGGCAAAGGCGGGAGTCTATTTTTTTTTCTCAATCCGTGTACTGGAAAGTTCGGGAATCTGATCCGCAGCCTCTTGGTCTAGAAAAAAAAAACAGACGGGCATTCCTCTTAACCGCCCCCCCCCCCCCCCAAAAAAAAAAAAAAAACCCACCACCCAGACCCCAAAAAAACACAAACAACC
>Ga0153987_1000229_pt1 | contig 19849 bp, 19 predicted proteins | sample TSNC071MetaG_FD_102279 | JGI IMG/M metagenome (GOLD analysis project Ga0153987, IMG submission 102279) | Attine ant fungus gardens microbial communities from North Carolina, USA - TSNC071 MetaG | ecosystem: Host-associated > Fungi > Mycelium > Unclassified | place: USA: North Carolina, William B...
AATGCAGATCAGCTATGAGATAACCAAGCAGTGACAAATACCTCGTTCTCTCGCTGACCATGACAGAAGATGAGCTCGTAGATGGCCGTGTGTCCACATCGCAAATCCAGAGGGCCGTTGAGGCTCTGCATGCCTACGAGAAGAAAAAACAAGCACAGACAGAAGAAACAGAGCTGCTTCCGGGAAAGGAGCCCACCATCTGGCTGAATGTGACTATCAAGCAAATTCCTCTCAGGTGTAAAATCAAGCCCCACAAAATGTGTGTCCTTTGGCATAGTCTTCATGTATGAGTGGTCCGACAATGAGTCTTCTTCACGTCTAGTCCAATCGAGCACCCTCTTGTCGATCCCAGGACAACGTCTATCTGTTTAATTACAAAGGATCCGCAGCGAGAATACAAAGATCTTCTGGAGACCAACAACATCAAATTCATATCTCGTGTCGTTGGTATTGCAAAATTGAAGGGAAAATTCAAAGCATTCGAAGCACGCCGACTGTTGTTGAAGGAAAACGGGCTCTTCCTGGCGGATGACAGAGTTGTTCCACTACTTCCAAAGTTGCTAGGTTCAAAATGGTTCGAGGCTAAGAAGTTTGTGCTCTTTTGCGTTCTTCCATCCGTACGATACTAACGAGCTTTTTCTTGCACCGCACCATCTTTTTCGGTATTTTTTGCCACGTAATTGTTCACCTCTCTTTCCGATCAAAGACAACCTATCCCGGTACGTCTTACCCGCAAAGATCTGAAAAGTGAACTCGAACGAGCCATCTCCACAACTTGTATGCACCAAAATAATGGCACATGCACGTACGCTGTGTCTTCCCTATATTTTTTTAAAATGCTCATGTGCTACCATTGGAATCAACTGAAACGAACACATCTATACAAACCAAAATGTCATATACCGCGCATTCTGTCTTCGCCTGTGCCATTGACTATTGCGACTGATATGGCGTCTGTCACTCTGTCCTTTCCCATGCCATTCCACATGACTGCGGAGCAGGTCGATCAAGGTTGCGATGCTCAGCCATACACCCGCACAGGCCCTCGCCAATATCTGCAGAGCCATACCTGCGGTTGCAATCTACACCAAAGGCGGCTGGGATAACATCCAGTCATTGATGCTCAAGACTAGTACTAGTGTTAGTTTGCCTATCTGGAGTTGCAGTTTGGACGAACGGTGGACAGCATTGATGCAGAGTGAAGAGGAGAAGGGGAAGGTACACGAAAAACAGGCCAATGGGAAACGGCCCGTTCAGGAAGGCGAGAGTGAGGAGAGTGAAAAACCAAGAAAGAAGGTCAAATCTGACAAAGGAGGAAGTGCATCCGTTGCTTCATCTAGGACAGAGCTTTCTACAAACTCTATCAAAAACGATCAGCAAGCAGAACCTGTGATCATAGTTCAGCAAAGGAAGGAATCGGATTTTGCAGCTCCGTCAACAGAACCCCGACTGGAGTCATCTGGACTTAAACGAAAACGGACTTCTGCATTAGGAAAGAAGGACAAAGTTGTCAGTGCGAAGGCTAAAGTTGCCAGTGCGAAGGCTGGTTTGAACAGGAAGAGCGTGAGGAGGAAGATACCGAAGAAGAGACTGCAGGCTTGAGTTTTGTTTAGCATGTTGCTACCATAACCCATGCTTTTTGGTTCCTTATCATCACATCGGTGCATGTCATAGTACCCATGTATGCTTTCCTGGAACTCCTGGCAATCTATAAAGTTTACTGATAATGACAAAGGCTCAGCCTTTGTCAGGGTCTATCTGTGTAACGTTTAATATCTTTCAGACTGTTAGAAACATCTAAATCAATCAAATGGCTTGCACAAGTGCTCAACTATGGCAACTCTGTCATACCCTTGAGCTATCAGATTATCAATTTGACATCTTTTCAGTAAGGACATGGTTGATGTAGCTCGATTTCAAAACGATTTCAAAACATGTATAGAATAAGGGTTTTCCGGTATCCCGGTAACCATCAGACCGGAATGCCGGCCTACTTTATGAGCTGCTTCATCAGTTCCTTCTCTTAAGAGTACGCCTTTCTTCTGATCATCTAGCATGGCCGGTCAGCGTGCGAGTATCAAAATCTACATACCCCATCCGAATCAGCCTGAGCTGTCCATATGCGGCGTGCTCGAGCAGTGCATCCCAGGGACAGAAATAAAGGATAGAAAGCTTGCATTGGTGAGGACCAGATTGTTGCCCAAATGCCCCATTGGTCTGACTTCCGGACATGAATATTCGTGATGACCAATCGAAACGAAAATGGATCAATGGTTCTTTCTGCACCTCTGATGGTTCTCGTGCAATCCAATTTAACATACGTTCGCACCTGACTATAGATTTTACATGGGACAATGGGGTGAGCAAAAAGATGATGTGCTGTGCTTCATCTTTGTTTTCTGCTGGACAAGGACTGTCCTGGCATTGTCTGAAAGAGACATATCAATCTGTTCTGATTTCGGTGTTTTCCATTCACTTCCAGCCACAAGGACTATCTGTTTCAACGTCATCTCGCGCATCGCTTGCTGATGGACTCATTTCGATTCGATTTCCGGTATGTTCTTGTTCTTTCCATCGTTCCTCGATAAATTCTGATCCCTGCTATCGTAGAGGTAATCATGAAACTGGTGGTACATGGAAACAAGGGGCTCTTGAAGAGGACTTGGAAGATTTAAACGCGGTCGTTGCCCATCTTCAATCAAAATATGGTTATAAAATCGAGCTGGTCGTAGGCCATTCCCGTGGATCACTCGTTGGGTTTCGATGGATCTCAACTACGGAAATCGGAAGGAAGGTTCCTGCGTTCATTAACGTCTCGGGTCGGTACCGCATGTCGGTGAGTATATATATCAAGAAGTCTCAAGTGCCATTTCGCTCACACCAGTTTTATTCAACTCAAAAGAAAATACTGGGTAACGATCTACCTTCTTGTGCCTCTTCTGTTCTATTTTTGCCGATTTAGATGCTGATTCCTGCTTCCCTCCGTTCTCTCATCGGTTCTTTGTAATACCTTGCTCTTTTTGGTCGGTTGCGGCATCTTCGCCCCGTTTCGGATGGTTGTACTCCCTTGCCAAATGGTTCAATATTAGAATCCGCGGAGTCGCAGCGGTGGTCAGAAAGTTTTGCCAAACAGGGGTACTATGAATGGCACGTCACAGTTGCTCGCAAGCCTATTGTAGCGAGGATATATCCCCACGATGTGGAGAAGTTCTGTTCCTGGAACACCTCGATTATTTGGGAGCAATTTCCAAGTGAGACAGATGTCTTAACACTTCATGGCTTGGCAGACAAAACTGTTCCTCCGTGAGTTTTTTCTCTGTCTTCGATATACCTGTCTCTCTGGAACTGTGGCAATTCGAAAGGCAATGTCACCGGATCTAAAATTTTTCTTTGATTGATGTGCAAGTGGATGATGTATATCTGACAATTGCTCGTATTGGACAGGTATGATGCCTTGATCTATGCGAAAGCATTGGGAAGCAGGATGCCTGGAACACACTCTTTACATCTTATGGAAGATGCTGATCACAATTTCACGAAGCGCCAGAATGACGTGGTTGATGTCATCTTGCAATGGTGGGAAGCGAGACAACGCAACGAGCTCGTAACGGGACTTTGGTTGCCGGATATTAAAGGAAACAACTCTGCCAAACTATAACTATAACGCGCGATTTGAGACGCCCCTTTTTCTTGCAAGTGTGTCGTAGCTTTTATTTGCTTAACGAAGGCTTACACTAGCTTTTCCGAAAATAGATCTATACTACTTTTAACCATCGATCACTTGCAAAATCCCTAGTATACGTTGGTCTCTTCACAATCATAACGGTGTACATTTGAAATGAAGGCGCGATGAGTGGTTTGAAACTACTCAATGATCACTATCGTACTCTCGATTGCCTCGTGTGCACCATCCACGAAGTGACGACAAAATAGGCGTCTTAATCTACCTTCGCATCCGTGTAGCGGAAGAACATCGACAATAGTGATCTTGCGCCACTTCCGGGCTCATCGGAATTCAACACTGCAATTACGAAAGCATCACTGATGCTTTCGAAGTTCTGAATGCGGTCATTGCCCATAAGGTTGCCCTTCTCGCAATCAGATCAGAGGTGAGAGAGCTTGCTGTGATTACGATCTGTTCCACGGATGTGATAAAGTCTGTTGTAGTACACGATTAATATAAACAAATAAAGACGGAGAAAAATACTAGTACTACGACAGTGGAACTATGATAGGTGTCTTGAGCTTTTACGAAGTTACTACAAGAGCGAAGACATCGAGATTATGGTAAAGGCTACTGTTGATACAAACTCGATTCTCAGTCGAGACCCGCTGTTGTCCGCTTGGTTCGACAGATTGGTCTGAGCCTCCTCAGCCCTTGTCTCTTTCGCAACCTTTAAACCGCGTATTATGCCTTGCGCACCCGGTGCAAGGTCCATTGATTAAGTGAAAATTAAGGAGGATTTAATGATGACTGCGACTCATACGTGATAGGCGAGTAGAATAAATACTGTTGCTATATGCGAGCGAGAGGGATGGGCCTCATCGACTATTATGCCAAGCGTGATGATGATTATGACTGGGAGAGATGACAGCGGGGACCCTAAACCGCTATACATGTAAAAGGCGCGGGTAGTGTCTCGCGATAGGGGGGCCATGGCTTAGAAGAACACTGCGCCGGTTGACGATGCGCCACCTTTGACTCCTGTCAAGCCTCCTTGTCCAGAGCCGGACTTGACGCTTCCTTGGTTGCTCATATGTGCAGGGGCTAGTTTAATGGAGGACAGGATGAACTGGATGATGAGCAACGTGGAAAGGCCTCTGAGAACTTGATCCAACTGGAGGGCACAGAAAGTTGGGTGGGGTGAAAACGATGATAGTGAGGGGCCATTCGAAAATACGAATAGACTTTATAAGCCCAGGAGAGAGGGACTTGCCGCAGTATCTGTGTTAGATGACTTGATTGACTCGAAAAAGATATTACCAGAACGGAACCGCTCTAACAGGAATTCTCTCACGAATGATTTGTTTGGCAGTGTGAAGGATGTGGATCTTATGATGATGATGCGGCAAAAGCTCGACGCCCAAAATCAGAGGGAAGAAAATGGAGTTAACAATGATGACAAGTCCGGCATTTGACGCCTACGCTATTTTTTTATGCTAGAATACTTGTCAGTAGTTACCCGCAATCAGGCTATCCGTTTCTTCCCATAGAAGCCGCGAGAAGGCCAAAGCATAGCCATAAAATTATTCACGACTGCCATCAAAGAATCTACAATACTTAACAGTGGTTCGTGGTAGTCCGCTGCGGCCGGAATGAGTCATATTACCATTACCATTACTCGTTCTGAACCTGTTACAAGCAACAGAAACTGATCCGTGGCGTAGCTTGCTCCATGCATTTGTTACACTGCCTTTCTACGTATTTGCTAAATACTCGATGTTTCCGAAGGAAACTACACTATCCTAGAAACTAGATCGGCATTCAGAAGAAAGTTCTCTCCGACTTACAGTGTTGATGGGATGCCCATAAATACTCGTGGACCTGACTGCCACCGGTTGACAATCACAGCGTCGTCACGTTGACAACAACGATCGGAGATTCAAATCCATGTATGATCATCCAATAACAATATTCCCGATAACGGCCTAATAGAAGCCTTTTAATTGTTGCCGGACCTACTGCATCAAATCAAATGACACTGTTCACTCTTGTCCCCATATCATGATTTATGAACTCAGTTTCATTCGATTTAGAATACATCGAACTTGTGCATCAGCATCAAGAACCAACAGGAATACCCTTATCATCAGTTACCATTTAGTGGTTACAGTCCTCTTCTGGACTGCCGATGAGCATGGAACCAAGCGTGAATTATCTCTAGTGGATCCAGGCTAGTTCTGTTGTTCTTCTGGTCCGAATCACAGCCACCAGTGCTATCTCTTCAATACAAAACTGTCCACAACACCATGAAACTTAGCCGATCATTACTACATGGACTCCACATGATGACTGATTCTCATAGCAGTCAAAGACTCGGAGTTTTCGAGTGAAACTGCGAAACCAATCAGGTTCTCTTGCTCTTTGATCTGATATGAGGAATCTGCGCGTCGAGGTATTCATCGAGTAAGAGGATCAGGCAGTTTGAAGGCCCTCTTAGGATGCACAAGATTATTAATACCGTTTATGGGTTTATGGGCATCAAGTCTTATGAGGATTGGTTTTCGGGAGCGTTCTATATAAATGACGTGCCTTGGCATCAGGGACCACCCAATCGGGCATCTCTCATATTCTATTTTGAAGCTCCCGGCACACCAAACGAGATCACGTTTGTCGAAGGTCTGGAAATTTACAAATAGCACGGTCGTACGAAAATGTCGAAAAGAGATATAGACATTCGCGCAAAGGATCACTGGCTATGCATTTCGTTCTCTACATTTTTTTGCGATTGGATATCTCACAGTACCATTCGACAAGAGCAAAGCTCTGAACGATCAGGATGTCTGATTCTTCATAGCCCAGTGTTATTCCAAAGGTGAAAACACCAGTCTGACTACATCTCTGAGCAAGTATGAACTTCAGATTATCTTTGACTGGTTCGTGAATATCAAAGGACCTCCACAACAATTTTCCCACTAATTGATTATTTATTAATCAAACTCTAGTGCACCATGAAACAATTTACTCACATACTGAGATTTGCCTCCATTTCTCTATGTGCTTCGTTGATCTGTTCCCATGAGAATACCTAGAGGCAATGATCAGGTAAATTCATAAATTGTGAAATAGAATCATGCTTTGTGAATGTACGTCTTGATAGGTTGTCCTTCTTCCCCCGAGATGTGGTAAAATACATTTGACGTGAACCTAGCGAGCAGAGATGAACATTGTAAAAAAAGACTGGTGTAGTCATACTCATCTATCAAATCAGCCTGATATTGGGCCGAACGAGAGCGTAAAGTTGTACCCTCGAGTCGCAGGCGCTTGTATAACACTGGCGCCAAGTTTACACTCTCAGCAACGGAACCTACCAATTAAAGCATCATTAGATACGTTCCTGAATAGATGGATTCAGTACCGCTTAGCATAGCCAACATTACCATCCGTCCATCGACGGCTAGCGCGTCAATATTCTTGGCAAAGTGACTCTGACCAACACAATCGATGACCATATTGACCCCTTGACCACCTGTAGCATCTCTCGCCTTTACCGAAAAATCTTCAGTTCTGTAATTTACCGCGTGGGTAGGACATCCCGGGATGTTCAAGAGCCAATCGATCTTAGCCTGTGTTGAAGTGGTTGCTATGACCGTTTGACTCGAACGGACGTCAGGATGGTGACAATCGAAACTGTGATACGCTCACGCTCCAAAGAATCGAGCCAGTTGTATAGCTGCTATCCCTACACCAGAGGCTCCGGCATGAATCAATATATGATCGCCCTTTTGAATTTTTCCTATCAGTACCAAGGCCTGATATGCTATGTGTGGCATCAGGTGCCTGTTGCACGGTGACATTAAATTCAATTACCAGTTAAAAATGCCTCTGGAATGCTGGCAGCTTGTACCCAAGACAAAGAAGGAGGTTTCTCGATGACATGTGTCGAGGCTACGGCGATGTACTCCGCATATGCACCCTGTATGACAGCAACCGTCGTGACTCAAGCTGTGACTATTTTGAGGAGTATTTACCCCTCCTGCCAGACCCAAGACTTGATCTCCAACAGACCACCCTGTGACTTCAGGTCCGATATCGGAGATAATCCCTGAAAACTCAACGCCAAGAATTGGAGAAACACCGGGAGGAAGGACATATCTCCCCTCGCGTTGCAATATGTCCATACGGTTGAGACCGAAGGCTCTAACCTAGGATAGGCATGTCAGCCACCTGATTCGCCAGAAGCTAGAAGCGGGCGCAGAGCAATTGACGTACCTGGACTAAGACTTCTCGGGGGCCAATTAGAGGCTTCGTGGCCTCACCGATGTAGAGACTATCTGCCCCACCGGACCCACCTTTGACTAGAACTGCCCTCATCGTGGGATAGCTTGTCTTTGGATTCCAAGTAACTGCTGACTCAATGATATCCCTGATGCATTGTGGCTAATCACATGTCAGATTTCAAGTAGAAAAAAATATCAGGTGATTTCAATCTTGATTCCTGATGACTAATTTAGGTCACGTTGATATCAGCTGGTCAACTGACTTGCAAAATTTAAATTTTTTTGTCCTTCTCTCAAACGCTTTTGATCGTACCAGGGTAAGTGTCATGCTTTCTTTGCAACGGTCTCTATCGTGCGATGAACACCTGCTATGGTCCGTGTTTCCTAGTAGCGACTAGACACCGCGTTCCATCATGCAGAAATTCCTTCTACCTAGCTATCTGATGTTTCACCAACTTCTTTCGATTTCTCGCAGTACTGAATCCTTGACACAGGTATCGTGTAGAATGCCGAGTTCCCAGCCAGATAGTTTTCCTATTAAGGGTCAACAGTTGTCTTTGACTTTTCATGAACAAACGCTGTGGTCCATGTTTCTGAGATTAAGACCTCATAGTAGTAGTGTTATATACTTTGCAATCTTGCTGCATTCCATGGCTTTTAATTGCGAGCAGCTCTGTGTGTTACGGTGTGAATCATGGACTATCTGTTTCTTCAAACCTTGTGCAGGTTATCAAGGTAAATTTGCGTTTAGCTCTCATTTCTTTTCATCTTTGATGTGATTAAACATCTCAAAGAGCAATCAACAAGATAGACTGGCATTATTTCCAGGACTCATAAATTAGCATCTCGAAAATCTGGTTCTAATTAAGCCGTTTGGAGGGCCTTCAACTGATCCTAATTACAGTGATATGAAACAAGTGACTTTCAGCTGCAGGTGACTCACAAGTAATGTAGTCGAGGCAGCAGGGCAACCAACGCCTGGCCCTCTTAAGTTCTGTAGCGTAGTGAGTACGGCTTGGATCCTTGTAATCTTGGATGCATTTGAGTCATCCGTTGGGAATGAAACAAGGACACTTGGGTTGTTGACGGCATGTCCTACGACGACATTCTGATTTAGAGACTAGATAATACGTCAAGTTCATGTTAAAACCAAAGATCGGGAGATATGCCAGGAGTACAGACCTGAATGAAAGATGTACGATCTGGGGGGCATGAACAGGGTATTTTCACTACCTGTCCAGCGTCATTCGTAGTTCCATCGCAATCGCCAGTTCCAGTTGGGTTTACACCAGGCTGTATACCAAAATCAGGAACAAGGGCAGCGTCAATACCGTCGTTGTTTGGTGGTGATGCCGGAGTTGGTACCGCGACGTCAGTACCATCCTGAATGGCTTTCTGCTGAGCCAGATATGTAGTGGAGGCTGCTGGGCATCCAACACCAGGACCCTCTAGGTTCTGTAAAGTGACTAGGGATGCCTGGATTCTTCCAAGTTTGTCTTCCATTGAAGAACCTATCGGAAAGGAGACGCTGATTCCTGGATTGTTGACAGCATGGCCTGCGTTGACATTTGCGTTCAGAGACTTGCATCACGCGAGTCAGTCTATTCAGATCGGCTTCAAATTATGAGACAGAGAGGAGCACACCTGGATAAAGGTAGTCCTATCGGGTGGACAGGAACAAGGAATTTTGACAATTTGTCCCGCGTCATTGGTTGTTCCGTCACAGTCGCCTGTTCCAGTTGGATTAACACCTGATTGAACACCAAAATCTGGGACGAGTGATGTATCAACTTCTCGTTTCATGGGAATACTGGAGACAGAAGTTATGATAGAGAGAGTGGCCAAAACTGTGTTGATGAACTTCATCTTCTGATCTCTAAATACACGATTCCAAGAAATAAAGATGATTGAAACCCCCCGACTTGCGAGGGCCTAGAATAAGATAAATGTTAAAGAGAGCGAGGAGAAAGCGGCCAACGCAGCAGCTCAGATATCGGCGCCCAGGAAGAACAGGAAGAAACAGAAGGACGACAACCGATCCTGGTGACATTATTATATGTTCTCTTGCACGGGATAGCAACCAACAGTCCAACATGACTGTTGGATGTTTATGCTACACTGATTAATAATGCAGATACCATCACACTTGGAACTGATTTGTCCTATCATATCAAGTTGATTGCCGTGTCATCTTGTTCTGATCAGAATGATGAGATCATGGTTTTTGTTGTTCCTGACTAGCACCCTCATCAGGACAATAAACAACAGAGCATTGAGACGTGTGTTGATACACAGCATCATGACGGTAGGACATTAGCTTTTGCTTCATTTCCTTCATCAGTTTAGTTGTTGTCATCAAAAAATCAACACTCACTCGCATATAAAAAATTGTCACTAGCCATTTGTATACCTCAGTTCTTGCCCTTGAGAGACTGAGGCTAGTACACTTGTTCATTGACACTTTAATCTGACTGTAGACTCAGCTTATTTTTATATTCTATCATTTGACTATGAGTCCTCTTAGTGTGAATAATACTATAACAATGACTGACGCTTAGCAAAGGATGACTTTCAACCTTCGATAAAAGATGATGCGGTTCACAGCAATCATGGAGAACTAACATCAGAAAACCTTACGCAAGTGGAAAAGGAGCAAAACATATCCAAGAGGTCCTAAGAAAATGTGGATATCAATTAAGATATGAATGGGATGAAGTATCGGGAACACGGTCTGCCATCGAGCCCCGTGTAATATAGTGTTATTAAAAAGTATCTGGAACTCGAGTTCTGATGTTAATGCCAGCATTTATCAAACAGATCATCTCGACATATCAATATAGTATCTGTGAACAAATTGTTGACCATATATTTCATTCATTGCCCTTTAACGGAGATAAACTTCTTCGCCCACTCTGCTGTATCCATGCGGGCGTTGAGGAATGGATCAAGTATAGGAAATTTCCAGGACTCAGGTTTTTCTTCAGCTGATAGAGCGGATGGTGGATACATGCAGAGCGCCGCAATTGAAAGGTACGTATGATATGGGTCTGGATCCAAGATTTTAGTTGTCTGTCTCCCGCGCAAGATGGATTAGGTATACCAGAATGTTCTCCTTGACATTTCGAGATACCTCCATACTTGAACTGGCACTTGGATAAGAATAGAGAAATAGTTTTGGTCTCTATCAGATGATCTTGCTTCAAAATCTGATCGTTTTCGTAAGTAAGAATACACGAGATTTGTTCACTTTTTTAAGCTCGCCTTAAGAGCAGCACCACACCAGAAACAATAGCAGCTATCGGCAATCTTGCCAGTGCGCCCTGAGAATCCACCTGATGATACGTCGTCGCCGTTTACGGCAGCCTGGTTGCTGACCAGCCACCGAATTGTTTGGGCTTTTTCTATTGGTGTGAGAGGATCATTCTCGGCGCTGGAAGGTACAAGATAGAGAGAAGCCAGTGCGATATAGGTCGTTCCTCCTGAATTTAGCGAAAACACCATGAGAGCGCGATCAGTCAGAGAGAGAGCAGATTTAGGACAAAATCGCGCACCCTGAGCTTCACAGAAAGGTGCTTGACCGTAACCACCTTCATAAGTCTGTTGAAACTAGAATCAGTGATCCACGTAAGACTGTAACGAAGACAAGTCTTACTCTACATGACGCGATGAATGCCTTTGCACGTTCCACATCTATTCCAGACCAGTCATCTAGCAAAACACTTATTACAAATGCGCAATAAAGAGTTCGTATGTCATTCTCCCCATTTCCCCAGGGAGTAGTTGTAAAACTAGAGATACCGAGCTTGTAAGTATAACAGTGGAGGGACTGAAAACAGGCGGAGACGAATCATGCAACTGACGAACCTTCCATCTTCTCGTTGACAGGTACGTAATAATGTAATCAGTCCAAGTCGGTCCAGCTTCGAGAAGTCGTCTCTGAGAATGGCAAGGGACAACAGTGCGGTATAGGTCATAATGACATGAGGTGCATCATACTCCGAAGTAGCTGTCTAAGGATGAGATGCACGTTGCAAACACATCAGGGCCTTGTTAGTCTATGCCAGAAGTCCATACCCTGTTTTCTGGTGGGTGGAAGGTCATGAATGGACCAGGGCGAAAACCTGATCCAAACTTTCCATCTGAAATACCATGTGTTCAGCCCAGGCCTAGATAGACACAACCGATATGCAGCAAGATAAGGCCACGTACGTGTTTGTTGAGCCCACAACCACTCAGTCCATCCATCCTTCTGCCATTGGAGCGGAACAGTTCCATTTTCCCATTCTCCCAGGAGATCAAGTATACCCAAGTTATAAAACGCAAGAGCTAGTCTAGAATCGGCGTATTACGAACGAGAATAGACCATATTTGCGCTCGACGCGTACCTCGATGCATCAAGCAGTGTCTGTGATTTCGGCAACGCTATGATTGATAAGAACAAAGTAATTGATAGGTATGATAGCAGTGCGTACTGGATATACACCTCTTTGCATGTGCAATATGTCCGGAACGATTGAAAGGGGGCAGCCGAATTTCAGCCATTGAATTTTTGATCTCTCTAGTGCTCAGAAATCGTGGAAGCCACGATTTCGCAGACCAGAACCACAAGAAGTAGTGAAGTACGCTAACAATTAGCCTCCTTATCTGTGATATAAGGGCCATACTGTGCTGAGGGGTTTAAGATGTGTGTCGGTGCGATCATCAACCGTAACTAATTTCACGACCAATTTCACACGGCACCTTGTAGTCGATCAACTAAACGTTAATTAATTTCTGTCAGCGCCACCCTTTGCCACCTTTGATGTACGCCAAACTCGCGATCCAAGGCCGTTTCTACTTTCCGATCATCTCTACAGGCATGCATTCAGTGGGGAACCTTAGCATCATTGGTTGCCAACAATGGATACGGCAAATGGCAATCGGGACGATTAAGTATAGAGTTACACAGTTCATTACACGGACTGAGAAACAACGAGTAGGAAAGAGAGGCACTGATGCACGCACGCAAAAGGCAGACACACAAAGATGATATGAAAAAAATGATAAATTGCCGATGGTTCTTTCACAGGCTTGCCATGCCCATCTGGAACGAGCTTCGTTGAGATTGCATTTGCATACTGAGCTGACCTTGAACGGGCTGCTGTTGAGGTTCATCCTGACTCTGGTTTTCTGGGACGAGTGTAAGTGTATCGGCTAACACCGGAGTCTTCTCCTCGATATCAGTGTATCGCATAGTCATTTCCTTTCTCTCTTTGCACCAGTTCTCAGGATCCCAGATCATGAATTGTCCTTGTTCCCCGCCCTGTACTTTCTGGGAAGTTATTGTACCGGTTTCCTTCGTGATCCAGAGACGCAGCTCTTTGTGGTAACGCCAGTTGCGATTGAACCTAGTCGAGAAAGAAACGGTCAATTCGATGCGAATGAAATGAGATACCGTGTGAAAACATGAAAGACGTTGAAAACTCACAATTCCTGGGCAGCCACTTCCTGGAGTGCATCACGTGGACTCGAATAGAACATAAAAAATAGTGTTTCATCACTGAACCCGGCTGCCTTCTGTGGTCCCGGTGGAGGTGCATGTACGCTGAGGTAACATGCGGGAAGATTGAAGTCTGGTTCCACCGAGTGCGCTGCTGACTGGTCTGCCCAAGGCGTAATGAATGTTGGGTATAAATTCCTGCAGAACACAAAGTTAACATATGATCTAGTCCTGCCAACAGTTCAATCTTCACCCTGGATAATTCATGTCCAAGCCCATGGTACCCAGGTCTGTTCCCATGCTACTCAGCCCTCCATCAACGTCTGCACTGGCATTTTTGATCATCTCTAAGAGCCCCAGAAGACCCCATCTATCTGCCGGACTAATGAGAACTTGTTGTGCAGGCGTCTGTGGATGTGGTTGATTTGAAGCCGCACTATTCTGTAGTGATGACGCATTGTGATTCGTTGATGTGTTTGGATTTGAAGATGGGTGTGAAGAAGGTACAGTCGTATGTGAGTCAACTTGTGTCGCTCCATTCGAAAATAGTGTCGATTTTGCTCCACTATTTGCCCCAAGACCCGGTGCCAGAGGAAACAATCCCCCTGATGGTGATGGAATGCCCAACGTACTTAAATGTGTCGGTATACTTTGTGAGTGTGGTCCATTCTGTCTCAGACACTGGTCAATACCACAAAAGCATGGAATTACGTTGAGTCACGCACTATGTTGGTGTTCGTTGATGGTGGAGGATTCGGAGAGTTCCATGCTGCAAGTGACGATTGGCCCAGCTTGAGAGAATAGTTATTCTGTACGCCAACATCGAACAGATAAACAGCCGAGCAGGAAACCCTCTTATGAGGAGAATAAGTGGACTCACCCTTTGAAGTTGCTGCTTATCTACATCCCCCTGTCCCTGCTGAAACCCAGGATGTACATTTCTTGCCTGAGTCGCACCTGGGTTAAGCGCACCTGGCGTACTAGGTGGTATGCTGGCGCCCAGTCCGCCCAAGGGATTCTGCCGGTGCTGTTGCTGCGAATGATCCGAATGAAAACCGTTGAGCCCCGGCGGGTGCGAATGATTCTCTTGGCCCGTACTTTGGTTATGGGATAAGTTTTGGTTTTGCGACTGACTTTGCCCACCAAGTGCAGGGAAATCGTCGGCTGTGAAGTCTCGTGTTTGATTTGCGTTTGCTGTTCCAACTCCAATGCTGCCCGATCCCGCTGGACCAACTCCTCCTGATCCTCCTAGCTGCGCACCTGTACCCGCTTGACTCGCATAGCTCGTTCCAGTCCCTGAAGTGCCACTGGTACTGCTAACCGTCGGGTTTGAGGGAGGTGTTGAGCCCAGTGCAGGAAAATCATTGAGGTCCAAACTGACGGCGTCACTTGTTGTCATTGACTGTGCCGTTCCTATGACCCATCGGTTAATGAACGGACAATCATGGTAACTACTTACCATTATTTTGTTGTGGCTGTATTGGTTGCTGTAGCACGCTCGCTGTCTGATGCTGCCCAAGCGCTCCTCCAAATGCATGCATGCCCTGTCCCCTCGACTGAATAAGCCCCGGCATTGGCTGTGGCGTCATAGATTGCAGTTGTGGTACTTGGCCTGGTGTTCTGTGACCGGTCTGTTGGAGGCCAGATCCAAAACTATTGGCTTGAAGGATACCGACACTTCGTGGAGGCATAGGATATGAGGGAAATTGGGGACGAAATTGATTTGTGAGGCCAGGATTACCCGAGAGATTCGGTGGTCTCTGCTGTGGCTGGCCTGCACAAGATCACCCATGAGCGATGCCTTCAGACCCGGAGAAGGGCTGCCAATCGTATATACATGCCTGGTCTATTCATGAGTTTTGGACTTCTTTGAAGCCTGAGTATTAGGTTTAGTACACTTTGAGGATTAAGGTCCACAAGACACACTTGTAACGCGTTGCGGTCGTAGACTGAGTATGAAGTTTCCGCTCTGTTGTCTCTGTGTCTACCATTTATTTGACGCTTTGTTTGGCAGTAATATGTTTACGTAATATATCTAAGTAGAATTTATGTCAGTGATGCATCCAGGAGCATTTATGCTATGTCATGATAGTCCGTCTCTGTATTGTTGAGATGTCATGCCTGTCTCCAGCCACATGTTTAAAGTACTAGTATGCACTGCAGACAAGCCTTAGCAGTATGTAAAGACTATCGCGTCCGGGGCCATGGAGTCAGCTATATGTGACAATAGTGAAGACCTCAATTACATTTCAGGCCAAGCTTCATACCACTACCTATGATCATCGGTAGCATTACTTGGGGTATCAATGAAGTGCTATTGTGCTATTGTGGTGGAGGAATTGGAATTATTGTCTCCCCAAGTTGAGTTGAACAAATACGAGCTGCTCCAAAAGTCCAACAAAAGTCCAAAAGTCTATTGTCTAGTCCTTCGCCTGTGACTGTGACTAACACCGAGTCTCAGCTGAAGGTCTGAAGGGCTTCACAAGGGCTTCACTTGTCTTTCTTCATTTTTATTATTCACATCCCTCTATCTAGTTACGCGACATCGCTTTGTCCTGCTAGATTTGTTTACACTGCAATCCTGCACCATCGATAAAATCCGCTGATCAAATTATTTATTTACATTGTACTATAGGTCAGCAACTCTATCCTTTCTGAAACATTAGTTATTGTTCCTGCTCCCAATGTGTTATACGACGAAGGACGCCACAGAAATCGGTCAAACCTACTGGGAAAGGTTGTAAAATGCGAGTGTATAAGATCAATCCACTATTGCTCCAGCCAGTTTATCACTCGTCCTCAACGTCCAAGTCACCCTCGATACCAGCGCCTTCACCTTGATCTACAAATTCGAGGTCATCGATGATCGCATCGGCATCTATGTCATCCCATCCCCCTGTCGTATCCTCGAGGAATAGCGGCTCCTGGTCTTTTCTTGACGTGCCATTGACAGTCGATTGAGTTGATACTGTCATGGAGAAAGAGGATTTCACCCTCGATAGGATGGAATCTAATGAATCACCCAAGCGATCTTCTAGTTCTTCCACAATCTGATGTTTGTGGAAGAGTAAGATATGAGGGATAGGGGGGGAGAAAGAATGACATACTACATAGAGTTCAACGGCGGTTATAGGTGCTAAATTTACAATCTGGAGTTTTTCGGCTTTTGTAAGATTGTATGATGAAATGTCTTTGACCAATTGAGTTATTCCATTTGGACTTTGAGCAGATGTAGGGAGGTAGTCAGATGTGAGATATCGAATTGCCTGGAATCATATATCAGTCTTTCAATATAATAAAATCAAGAGAATGCGCACTTCGACTTGAATGGTACGAATGTTTTCAGAAATGTCAGGGATTGGATTGGTATGTGTGGGAGGAGCGCCTGCAGCTTCTTCTTCTTTCTTAATTCGAACAGCTGCCTTAGAGCGTTCGAGGTGCGTGTGTTCAAGTTCTTGAAGGAGAGTGAGGACTTCGTAATTGGAAAGGAAAGAAGAGTGAGAATTTAGGACCTGGCTTAGTTATTTCATGATGGGAAATGTGGGATGAGGATCCTAACCTCCATTAAATTTTCTGAGGAAGAATCGTGGATGAGTGATTGTCGTTACGTAATTTCTGAAGACCACTTTTACAAAGTAAGCCTCAGTGGTCAACTGGTAGTTCGACGACTGAGGTGCAAAGAAGGTGAAACAATGTAGATACAAGTCCTGGACCCACGAATGGTGTGGTACTATTGTCATGATATCATGGACCCTCTATTATTGCTGTGAGGGTACCACCGTGGCGGTCCCCTTTCAACAACCACATAGAAGAGAACATAGGAGAGACGGTTTATCTTTAGTTAGTGGTGATTAACCGCAACAGGCAAGGCCAAGACGCGGCGGACTATGTATTTGGGCAGATCCCTAGGCACAACCCAATGACTGTCGAAAAGGTGGTCCGTGTCTGGTTAACACACTTACACTGTATTTACACTATCATTCAAATCAGAGCGACAATTGACTTCAAAATAACTTGACAGGTGACAGTCGGTAGATCTCTTGAACAGATGTTCAGCAGATGCTCGCCCTGACATAAGACATAAGACATGAGACGGTATCCTTTTTGCCTGTAAATAATACAAGTGCGTGTGTCTTGATTACAACCCTGTTTTGCGGAAGCAGGGATAGTCATTGATATCTGTTCATGCAAATTTAACAAGGGTTAATTTCTACTTAATCGAACCAGATTCCTCCATCAATAGAGATAGTTTGTCCTAAATCCAGTATTAACAGTGACAAGATGTGAAAGAGGAAAAGCGCACCAGTTATAAAGGAAGACTCCTTGGAAATAAGGAAGGAAACCAAGTTGGCAATTTCCTCCGGCTTTCCAAGCCGACCCACGGCTGAAAGCTGTTTCATCTAGACAAGTTTGAGCGAAAAAGCAATGGGCTTGACTGGATTCAATTCAAACCGCTTCTTTGTAGGCACCAGGTGCACCTCCCGTCAATTCTGCAAAGCGGAGATCCGCTCCCTCAACTGAAGTCAAATTAAAAATCTACAGCAAACAGTATCATTAGACAACGCACCCATCGGGGTTTCAATGGCTCCAGGAGCATAGCTGGATAGACAGTCAGACCACGAAATTTTCATATAATGTAGCAGATATACCTATTAACAGTTATATTGAACTTTCCGAACTCAGCAGCTAGCATTTTTCTGTAAGTGTTATGTGTAACTTACTAACTTACTACAACTCACCTGCCGTTTGAGTCAAACACCTGATAGCGAATTTGCTGCCTCCATATGTACTGCAAAAAGGTGCACCTGAAGAGAGATGTACTAGTGAGATATCACAACACAAACTAAGTGTCTTCTCCTACTTTTCTTGCCAGCCAGTGACGAAGCACCTGGAGCTTTTAATAGGGCTACTTTGGGTGAAAACCAATACATACCAATGATTCTACCTCCACGGTTTTGCTCAATCATTACTTTGGCTGCAGCTTTGTAGCACAGAAGAGTGCCCTTGACATTTGTGTTGAAGACGCGCTCCCACTCCTCCACGGTTGCTGTACAATGATAAAGCCATAGATGGTCAGTGATGGAAAACGTAAACTTACTGTCAAGGATCGGAGTGAGGACACCCACGCCCGCATTTGCAACCATCTTCCTTCAGTGTGAATTTATTGTTATAAGGAGATCATAAAACTGTTCACGCACAACATCCAGTCCACCGAATTTAGATACAACAGCCGAGACGAAGTCATTAACTTCCTTCTCAACAGAGACATCCGCTACCACAGCAATGGCTTTTCTTCCCTTTGCCTCTATCTCATCCTGCAAAGTCTTCAGAGCGGCTTCTTGAGGAGAGATATCGCACATGGCAACATTGAATCCATCGCTGGCTAGACGGAGTGCAATTGCCCGTCCAATACCGCTAGCTGCACCAGTGACTATAGCGCTGTTAGGTTGAGATGACATTTTTATCAATTACAGAGGATAAAGACACATCCAGACTAAAGACATATTTATTCTAAAGGTGACCATCACATACGAAGGGGTCATCTGATGATATGGCAGTATGGAGATGCTACATCAATTGATCAGTTGACTTCCCATAAGTAGTCTGAGATCACAGTTTTAGACTTGCCGTGCCTGATCGATGCCTAGATACCTATTTTTGAATTAAAAGTATCAGAGTGATATACCATATACAGATATCCTCTCCATTACAGATCAAGGCCACACCATAGGCAAACAACTGTCAAAATGGAGTTACAAGGTTTGTTGTCAAGTGATTTGTCAGTATGGATCCATACTCCCAGGTAAGCAGTAGTCCAAACAAAATTTGAAGTTGCTGAAAATGGTCATGTTATGAGGTTTATTGAACTCTTTCTTGAGTTCTGACTATTGAAGTTATGGACTGACACCATTCTGACATCTGCCACAGATGTGCCAGGACCAGTGTTATGATTCACCTTGGACAGGCCTTCTGACATCAGGAGTTGGCAGCTGTCATCAATGGATAGCTGTGGGAGTATGCAGTGACACCTCTGGGAAGGTGTAAAGGTTAACAGGTGATATGGGAACGTCTGTGTGATGAACACACATGGATACACAACAGATAGATACACAGTAGACAAGGTGTGGGAGTTAGATCATAGATACTCTCATAGATACATGTAATCACCTAGCTAGCTCAGATTGTATAATAGGTAGAGTAATGCTAGGAGAACTCTTGTTGAGTTTTTGTTAATCATCCTGATCTATGAGTGGCACTTCTCTCCCTCTATTGCCATGAACTGCCAGTTCAGACCATTGATTAGCTATCACAGCTAAGTCAATATGTATTTTCTTTTCTATTTCTAACTGTGATAGGAACCCAAGACAACCTTGTATTCTCTCCTCACTTTCTGCAAGAGGCTCCAGTTAAGGATTTCAGAAGAGTTAT
>Ga0153987_1000231_pt1 | contig 19836 bp, 21 predicted proteins | sample TSNC071MetaG_FD_102279 | JGI IMG/M metagenome (GOLD analysis project Ga0153987, IMG submission 102279) | Attine ant fungus gardens microbial communities from North Carolina, USA - TSNC071 MetaG | ecosystem: Host-associated > Fungi > Mycelium > Unclassified | place: USA: North Carolina, William B...
ACGATTGTAGCTCTCTCTTGGTCATTGCTCAGTAAAAGAAACTCTGACGAGCTACAATGCCACCTGTAAGACGGAGAAGCATCTAGGCCATGTGTTCGATTTAATAGAACGTGAGAGGATGACTGATATTTGATATCGTTTAGCGAATAGGATAAACTAGAAGCCGATGTCTTAGATGCTAGAATACAGGTCTCTTGGAAGTGCATGGAGAAATACTATATATAAGATAGGAAGCCAGTTGTGCCCACTTCGATTTCGATTCCACATGATCTCGCCTTCCCTCCTGAAATTCGCTTCAAATGAGAATATACGTTACATTGCTTTTGTCGTTCTTGTAGCTTCAGTATGCAAAACGTGTCTGGACAAGCGTCAATCCCCTGTAGACAAAATTCTATTCGAATTGAAAAAGACTGACTGGATTCACAGCTCGAGCATGCAGTGCCGACGGTCGGTTATTCTGGACGGTTTATGTCGTGGTTCTCTGTTATTAGGTTATTTACGAATGGCCGTAGGGTTCTTCAAAAGGGATATGATTTGAATCCTGTAGGGATATTCAGAGTACCTGGCTTTGATCGGTGGGAATACTTTGTCGCCAGAGAGAAGTTAGTCGACGATCTGAGACGAGCAGGGGACCATGAACTTAGCTTCCAGGAAGAAATCAACGAGGTGTGTTGATTTCATTTGTGAATTAGTCAATCATGCGGGGCTGATATCCTATGTGTGAATGATATGTTACTGTTACGTACTGAATGTTTTTTCTTTGGACAACGTCAGCGAATGAGGTTTGATTATACGGTGAAATCAAACCTTGAACACAGTCAATATCACCTCAAATTCTTCAAAACGAAGATGACGTCGTTTGGACCATATTGGTGGGTTTTTTCCACTAACTTTCGATACTGATTGAATAACACATCCCTGGGGTGAATAAGTGAAGACCTGCACGATGAATGTGTCATAGCAATGCAGGATCTTGTCCAAGCAACAGAGAGAGGTATGTCACTTCAACTTGTAAGGTAGCGTCAAATTTTTACCTGTAAGATTAGAGTGGAAAAAGGTACCTCTTTGGGATGTCACTGTGAGGCTTACCGGTAGAATGAGTTGTCGAATCCTTGTGGGCCTTCCATTATGCCGGGATCCAGATTTCCTAGACTTGTGCATCAGATTTTCAAGAAGTGTTATGATCTCTGGTGCTATTATAAACTTGCTTCCCAGTCTTCTGCGTGTGTAAGTTCTAGAGATTCGTGTCGAAGAGTCCGACTAAATTGATAGAGACAGTATTATTGGACCTTGGTTTTCCTCATATGAGAAACATAGGCAATTGGCCCTGAAGCATCTTCGTCCCATTATCGAGGAAAGAGTCAGAATGATCAATGAGTTTGGCAAAGACTGGCCTGGGAAACCGGTGAGTGCACAACATAGCCGATAGTGAATGTTCTGAGGTCGACGGGCATGTTCTAGGATGATCTATTGAGTTGGCTAATAGACGAGGCTAGAGGAGAAGATGCAAGGCTTGACAATATCGCGATGAGAGTTTTGTTCATTAATTTTGTGATCATGCATAATACGGCAATGGTAAGTATGATAGGCAATATCCATTGTGGGTTCCTGATGTTCGAATCAAGACCATGTCAAGTTTCCTGCTTGATCTTGCAGCTCATCCCGAGTACATAAAGCCTCTTCGAGAGGAAGCTCAAAAGATGACGGTCTCAGGGGACTGGACAAAGAGCGCCGTTGCAAAAATGTACAAATTGGACAGCTTTATCAAGGAGTCTGCAAGATTCACTAGCTTAAGTGGAGGTGAGATATGACAAGACCAATAAACAGAGAGCTCTGGAAGCTAACGGCTGTCCATCTTCAGTTACAAGCATGCGCAAAGTCACTGATCCTAATGGATTCAGATTTTCCAATGGGATAGCTCTGCCTTATGGAACATCCGTATCCGTCCTGAGTGATGCAGTCCACAGAGACGCGACTTTCTACGATAATCCAGATACATTTGATGGTTTTAGATTCTATAACCTTCGGAAGGCGAACCTAGATGGAGGAGAGGACGAATATCAAGTGAAACATGCGTTTTCTTCTCAGACTTCCAACTGGCTGTTCTGGGGAGTAGGGAAGCACGCATGTCCTGGTCGGTGAGTTGCAGACGCCATGACTTTAACAGATTCCATTGATACATCGGGCCAGGTTTTTTGCTGCTCACGAGATCAAAGTCACACTGGCACATATCTTGTTGAACTACGACATCGCACTGGCAGGTGAAAAAAGACCAGATATCCATTGGGTGACTCTATTTGCTACCCCTGATACGAGAGCCCGCTTGTTGTTTCGAAAGAGAACCTGTTAGAAGAGAAATATAGAGAAATACTCAAGATTCAGATTTGCCTCGATCATTTAACATTTATTCTGTTCCCACGATCCGTGTCAGTGCCCGCAGTTTGTAATGAGCTGCAGCAAGCATTAGCACAAGCTATACTCTTCTGTCCTTCTCTGAGTCCCAGATTTTAAACAGAAAATGCCTTTACCATCTCAGATAATCAGCGCAATCGATACATTCAAGGATCAGGCTCGGGACGCACTCTGGGCACTCTCTTCCTGTCTATGTCAACGGACACCGTCAGTCAAGATTAACGGGCGAACCTGTAAGCTGTCTGAGTGTATAACCTGAATGCAGCAAACATGGCTTACAGGCCTCCAGTTAAAATTGTGAAGGTCCTTGGGGAGGGCGGGTTCTCCTTCGTATATCTGGCACAAGATGAACGTAGCGGGGTGCGTGGCTGGTTCAATCCCTAGAGGTCCATATCACATCTCAAAATTATAGAGACAATTTGCGCTTAAGAAGATCCGCTGTCCGACTGGCAGGGAGGGCGTGGACGAAGCCCTGAGAGAGGTGGAAGCCTATAGACGATTCAAGTAGGAGTGAAAATTCATGTGTAATCCAAAGAGATACTAATGGGTTTGTGTAGACACCCAAACATCATTCGGATATTGGTTCGCTTCCTCTCTTGCTCTCGGAAGCAAGTTCAAGTCTGATAAGATCTGTTCTCTAGGATTCGGCAGTTGTTCAAGATCCCGAAGGTGAAGGACAGATCGTTTATCTCTTCCTTCCTCTCTACAAAGTGCGAGTGACTTTTATAAATTTCCTGAGCATCACCTGATGCACTCTCTTCTTTAACAATAGCGTGGAAACCTCCAAGACGCTATTAATGCTAATGTAGTCAACGGACACCATTTCCCTGAACAAAAGATGGTTCACTTATTTAGAGGAACTTGTGAAGCCATACGAGCGATGCATTCCTACTGCCCTTTGCGAACTACCAACCATTCTTCTACTCAAAGACAAAATGGGTTTGTTCCATCCTCCAGTACCCCGCCCCCAAAGAGGCACAGTGCCGACCATTCTGACGATGAAGATCAGGATGAACGGTTCCCTCAGCCAGAAGGCGATGCAGATGGTGGATATTCATACGACGCGGCTTCAGTGCCGCTGGTCACAAAATCAAATATCGCAGAGGGACATATCGTGTTCGATGGTGACGAGGAAGTGGTTGAAACTGCCGGTTCGAGTGATAAAAATGACAATGAAGCAATTGTGCCATACGCACACAGGGACTTGAAACCTGGGTAGGTCCTTCACACTGTGCACTCCCTCTAATGCTTGCGGATAACAATTTCATTACAGGAACATTATGATTACGGACGATGGCGCCACCCCAATCCTGATGGATTTTGGAAGTACAATGAAGGCGAGAATCAACGTCGAGAACAGATCTCAAGCACTATTACAGCAAGATATTGCCGCGGAGCGGAGTACGATGGCATACCGTGCTCCAGAGCTCTTTGACGTGAAAACAGGACAAATGCTAGATGAGAAGGTAGACATATGGGTACGTTCATTTGACCACTCTTACCTAGGATCATCACAGGTGATATGCTGTCTACAGTCATTGGGTTGTACCTTATATGCTTTGGCTTATTCCCATTCACCATTTGAAAATACTCAAACCACAGAACAGGGTGGCTCGATAGCAATGGCGGTGCTCAACGCCCGATATCGGCATCCGGAATCTGCCTACTCACAAGGATTGAAGTCACTAATTGATGCAATGCTGAAGCCCAACCCCCGGGAGCGGCCAGACATCCATCAGGTGGGTCCTTTAAAAGTTTAATTATTGAATGTTTGAGTGCAAGCATGTTGATGACTGGGATTTATAGGTAATCGAAATGACAGATCGTGTACTGCAGAGCCTCGTTTGATGCTCTGAATCTTGGATAACGTTATATATGTCTTGTTTTCTCTTCGGTACCTAGTGTATATAATAGTTTTACCTAGGATCTGGCATCTGTATTTGAAGCATTTACCTCAAATGTTGATCCTTATGTTGATCCTTATGTTGATCCTATCCTTCCATCAACTATCACGTGCTCTTCTAAGATTACACTTGTGGAAAATCTGGTGGAAAACGAGGATAGCTGTGAGGATAGCTACGGTATGAAGCTGCGGTATATGTCAACCTCAATCCCTCTGTGATCCTGATTATTTATGTATACAATGAGATTAACTACCTGATCATATCTTTAAACTTTGCTTCGTATTACTTCCTGTATCTCCATTGTCAAGTCATGCCGTGTTTTCGTATCTGAACAACTCTCTAAATCATTCTGTGTACACGAGAGCTGCGTGTTCGGATTGAACCCCATGGTGGATATTTCCTCATGCCTTGAATCATGTCTAGATTCTGAATGTAGCATACAATCAATTGTTTTCCCTGACCATGCCTTGCCCACGACGACACGCTGTACAATGATCAACGAAAGCATGACCTGAGGTTATCCATGACCATCATCGAGGATATGATTCAAGAAGAGGAACTTACCTGGACCTGGACTGTTGTTGATTGCAAAAGATTTATGAGGCTATGAAATCTCGCTAGAACGACAAGATATGCAGTCGAAAATGCGAGGACTACTGCCCCTGACTCATAGAAGATGGTCAAGCAGCTTGTAAAGTGTCGCACTTCGGATTCACCAAAATCCCGCTCGATGATGCGCCGTTGGTAGACAACTCGTGCACCGATGAGGAATGAAAGTAGGTAATAAAGAGCACTCGCGATGCTCCAGTGTATCAAAGACCACTTCTTGACCATTGCTGGTGGTGTTGACTCGTATATGATATGCAGAAGACCGGTTGCTAGAGAAAAGCTCGTCATTTTTGACATCCACAGAGACTTTCAGATCTTACCGATATCAGATGCAAACAACAGATAGGGCAAACTCATGATCTGACAGGGGAACACTGAGCGGACCTTGTAATGAAGCAAACAGCGCCATAGCTGAATTACTTGGAAATTAAATGTCTTGATGAGGTTTCATTCATATAAGAACTCACAAAAAGGCTGACTGTTCCCCAATTTACCAAGATGAATATCGCATTGCATGTTCTCTGTATCGAGATTGGATACGCAAAGGGGTACTCTGGGGTGTCTGGAGTGCTGCCGTTCACAATGAGATTTCGAGACCACACGTCGTCTGTCATTATGCCTTGATATGCCATGTATACAGATGAGAGGGCAAACATCCCGGTGATATAAACCAGGAGGATGCAATTCTGGAAAAGATGGTGCCTATGAAACCGATTTGTAGGCGTAGGCACGCCCTTCTGGATATGAAGAATGAGAACCCATAGTAACATGAGGAAAAGGACAATATTGATGCCATAAACAAGAGTTTGAAGCGTGAATCCAGAGACCCAATGCCGAAGAGTTGGTAGATGAGGGAGCTCGACCGCAGCCACTTGGATCATGTGCACCCTGCGTACTTGCACTCAGTGTTTTAGGATGGCACCTCCCTTAAATATCATCACAACCACGTTTCGGGGTTCCGATTATCCGCCCCTGACTTGTTGGGACTCGGTGAGCCCTTGGATTCAACTCACCAGACTGAAACGCGAATGAAAATAGCAACAATAGCAAAAGTGACGGCCGTCGTCTGATCAGCACTAGCCCCGAAAAAATTCCTCAAACATCGGACAAGAAGATTTGCTTGGAAGACGACATTAACTCTAGAGATCACGTGGATTTTGAAATGCTTTGCAGGCGTTTTCTCGTGCTGACTGCATAGGAATTTGCATGGGTTGGCCGTCCTCCTGAATTTCTGAGTTGGGCTCCCTAGCAACATGAACACATACCGTGGTAGCATTTCCAGGGCTACCGATTGCATGATTCTCTTCTGCCGGCTGACAATCAGGTTATGAGTCAGAGTATATGTGTCCATCATCTATAAAAGGCTGCTTATGCGGGCCAAGCCGGTTTGGGCTCCATTCACTGGGTTAGAGTTTTTCTTGGGCCATGCGGATACTAACGACATGGCGTGACGCAGGCAATAGAGTGAATGAGCTGACTTGCCCGGCCAATCTTGCGACGGTGGTAAATACTATTATCATCAGAATTGATACGACAACTACGCTCTCCAAAACCGCAGTTGAAGTCAAATATCTTTTAGCCGTTGCCCATGTCTTCGAATCAAAAGGCAAGCATGTTGAAAGCCTAACTCATCCTTCTCACCCTTCGCGGTTGCACCAAAAATAGATGATAGATTGTGATCACTGAAAATACATCGCCATGATCCGTGCTGTGAATATTGTTATCCTAAACGGTGAGGGAGTACCCATGAGTTTTTCTCACTGCCGTTAGGAACTTGTATTCTCAGGACATTTCCCGTGTCATTGTTTGCCGGGCTGTGGCATCTATTAGATGATATATCATCTAGTTTCATTCTTCACGGGTCCTCGAGGATTATACGGTTGGAGATTGAATGAAAGATCTGGGAATGCACATCATAAATCTAAAAGGTTTGATTGAATATCCTTGCTTCTCTCTATGGGAAGGTTTGACCACAGCACGATGCACTCATGATCTGGATTGTTGTTAATCATGATGTGTATACAGCTCATCATCAGCTGGTGTTGCCCAACTTCACCATTGACTTGAGCATAGTTACAATCCCACCCTATCACTCTCTGGCCCTTCATCGCATCGAGTATCTACTCGCTGAGTGTCGCTCATAGACCATCTGTCACTGGAGACGAAGATTAGAATTTTTTTCTATTTACTGTATCCTCATCAGCGAGCCTTACGAACAATCAACGCCGTGAATTCCTCATCATTGTCTGACTAAATGCGTGCTGTTTGGAGGCCGTTAAGCAACTGAATCATCACATCAAGATTCCTGGAGAGATGAATCCTGGCTCGGGCGCTCAGAGAAGCTAGCCCGGGTTACTTATAAAACCTCACTAGAGTGAAATATCATCGAGTCCTGATTGACTTTGTTCAAGTCTTACACGAAAGCATAGATACAGGTCGTGGCATAGCAAGCAACTGACTAATAAGTATATTTAGTGCCCAGTATCACTTTGGATATCAGGACTCCTGTATCCTTATCTTTGTGGATGCAGTTTTTTTCTTCTTGGCCGAAGCTTTTTTTTCATTGTCATCGTCATCACCGTTGAGAGCACGAGCACGAGCGGCTTTGGCAAGGCTGGAAGCAGAATTTATAATATCCTTAACTTGAGATTGGAGTTCTTGGATGACAGCTGGAGAGTCATCAGGTTCTGACATCGGGCTCTGTTTTGTCGAAGGTATGGTGGTTTTTGTTTTCGCAAGTTTATTCGATGTGTGTGCGGTAGCTTTGACCGTAGAGAAGACGGAGGAGCTGGAGATTTTCTGTTTCTTCTTCGGCGGCTCAACAGCACCTTCATTGTGGTGCTTTTTGGCCTTTCTGGTATCAGCAAGTTCTTTAGGTAGTTCCACTGAAGCTGGGGTCTCTGCTTTCTTCGGACTCTCTGTTGCTTTACCTTTTTTTCCCCTCTCTGTCACCTTTTTGACTTGTTCTCTTCTCACATCCTTCGTGTTCTTCTTTGACTCTTTCTTAGACTCGGCTGCTGCTGCGTCATTCATCAATGCTTGTTTCTTGGCCCTCTTGCGAGCTTTGAACTTTTCACGTTTGATCTTGCGCATCTGTTGAGTGATGAGCTGGACAGTAAGGAATGAGTGATCATGGTTTTGAGGCAGGGTCGGAGATGTACTTTCTTCTCTGCTCGTTTAGAAGTTCCAGGAAGTACAGAACCTTCAGCATTTCTCTCTCCTGCTGCTTTCATGACCAACACCTGTGCCTTAGCATTCGAGGCCGTGGATGCAGCCAGGCACTGGAACTGTTTAAACCGTCGTTCATGTGCCTAGACAAGTGATATCCAAACCAGTTGTGCACCTGAATCTGACCAAAGGGAAAGCGTACATGCATTAGAAGATTTATGTTTTTCAACCATGACCGGGCCTTTAAGCAGTCTTCCGGGGCAGATGATACATTCTTTAATGTCTGGATCGAGAGAGACGACGAAAACAGGATCATTCAAGGCTTCAGAAACTGTTATAAGAGCACGCTCGTCCGCTCCCGGATCGTTTTCTCTATCGGCAGAATCTAAATTCTCATCAGCTCCGTCAAGTCCCGTGTCTTCATCCTCGAGCAAATCTCCATGTGATGGATCGTCGTCGGAATCGTCATCAGAGCTCGACTCATCAGAGTCCGTGTTGTTGAGTCCAAGGATATCTTTTATTTCCTCATCAATACCAAGCTCGTCCTCATGTTGTTTTCTTTTGAGGCGCTTTTCAACGCGTTTGAACATGATGGTAAGAGAGGATATAGAAATAGAAATATCATCTCTATTGCGGTGTGAGGCCACCGGGCCGGCTGATCCGGATTCTCTAAAGATAGAAACTCACCAGCGTGGAAATTTTTGAAAAGCGAAACTTAGGTTTTGCTCACCTTGCTATGTACAAGACGGCTGTGCAAGTTTCTGCCCGTTGCCTGCATCCCAGCCAGACTCGCTATGCATCTACTTCTAGTTCTAAAGTTAGTTCTAGTTCGTCTACACCCATAGTAACCAATCCACCAGCGAATGGTAAACACAAAAGATTTGGGAAGAAAAAGGATCCAGAAAAGAAGACGAAAGTTTATACCCCGAGAAAGAGCGACTTCTTTGAGCGCTTCACAGATTCCCTCATACGTGCAGCCGTGAAAGAAGATAAATTTGGGTGGAACCATATGCCTTCCCTTCGAGGAGACGAGATGAGGCTGAAACGAAAGGTTGGGAAGAAGACACTAGAACCGCTTGAGACAATCGATTCCAAGTTTGAGGAACCTTCGTCATTCTCACAAGTGGCTTTTGACGCGGCCGTCCCTGTGGAACAGCTTGAGAATGAAGAGTTCAGCTGGATCCCAGAAGCCCCTCTTGGTTCTTTTATTGAAGTCAGACGGTAAGTAGTTTCGATATGATAATGCAATATGGTTTCTCAAGTATCTCTCTTTTGATTAGGAATGACATCGCCGACACCGGTATCGTGGTTGGCAGTGGTTTCAAGGATCGTCAATGGCAAATGTCGGTATTGACTGCTTCGGGCTCATCATGGGCTATTCTCAAAGAGGATTCATTCTTCACCATTCCCTCAATTTGCCCAGCTGATCTGGTAGCTCGCTGTGGCATGGAGATTCGCCCTATGGATCCCTCACAGTTGAGTGCCCGCATTGAGGTGCTCAAACGGTTGCGGAAGATTCAGCGCGAGATTGAAAACGCTATGATTGGTGTCTCAAGACAACTGAGCATAGTCTATGAGACCGTTCGTGCCAAAAATCCCAAAGATTGGTCGGAAGTCACCACGCTGGAGATTGCAAAGATGATCAATCCTAATCCATCAGCTATACAAATCTACGCAGCTCACAAGGTGTTGTTAAACGACGCAGTCAGATTCGTTGCTACTGCTTCGTATCCATTTTCCCAGATCTTGGCTGTACGCCCTCAAGAGGATGTAGAGGATTTGCTACAAGTTCAGGAATGGGTCAGGGATAAGAACCCGGCGATAGACAGTTTTGTCACCGAAGCTCTGCGAGTGTCCCAATTGCAAAAGCAAATGGCGAACGAGAGTATGACTGAAGTGCCAAGCGCTGTACCTGCGGGGCACGAATGGTCTGCAGATCACCAGACAATCATTCGGTTTTTGCAAGCGTCATTGAAGCACACGCGGTCCGTTCAGGCAAATCCTTACAACGTCAATCTCGGCTATATTCTCAAGCGCCTCGGCATTTTGGATTCGGATACTCACATTGATGATAACGTTCATAAATTTCTGGTGGACATCGGTGTGTTAGCACCATGGCAGGATCTTGTAATTATCGATCGGATCAACCGCTTGGATGCAGACCCTGGCCTGCTTGCTAAGCAGGAGCAAGACATCCTGCTAGCATTGAAAAAATCTAAGGATCCTAATCCCGTCCATCCTGAAGACTTTTACCCAACAGATCCATTAGCATCAATACGACACGACTGGGGCGATATGCCAGTGTACGTTATTGATGACGTCCATGCGGAAGAGCTCGATGACGGTGTCTCTGTTGAGTCCATACCTTCTGAGCCCGAGAATACTTGGGTACACATCCACATCGCTGATCCGGCATCACTTATTCCTCCAACCCACTTTCTCGCCCAGAATGCTGCCTCTCAGCATCAAACTTGGTATCTGGTCCCTCAGTCGTTCCCCCTCTTTCCAAATACCATCATCCACCATCCAACTCATGGACTGTCATTGGGATTGCGAGCCCGGAATGGTCTTCCAGAAAATGTCCTCACATTCAGTGCTAAACTTAATTCCAATGGAAATATTCTTGACTTTACCGTTCGTGCAGGATTGATACGGAATGTCAAGATCATTGACTACGATTCTGTGGATGCTGGACTCGGTATAGATCAGACTATCTACAGTTATCCTTTTGGTAATGCCCCTGTGAGACCCCCTCATCGAAACCTTAGCCCCGAAGTGATTCAGGAGTTGAAACAGCTCTTCAAGTTTGCGCATATGCAAACGCGCAATCGGCTTGCCATGAGCTGGTTTTCATTCAATCGTACGAAATGTATCATCACTCGCGCGGGCCCCTTTCCCGACCCAAGCACGGGTGATCAGACCTCTCAATTCTATCGCGGCTTTCCTCGGCTGACATATACAATCTCAGAGAGCGAGACTGACATGCAGACTGGGGCTCGCAACACGATCGCAGAAATGATGAAACTCGCGGCCCGAATAGCCTCGATGTGGTGTTTGGAACGGAATGTACCCATGTTACGCCGTTGTTCCAACCCTATGATCCCCGCTACCGAAGAGTCAATTGATTTTTTGCTCAAAGCGAGGAATAGCATAGGGTTTGTCGATGAACCGAGTCTACTAAAACATGTTATCTACCAGCCCCCGGGATATTACTCCACGACGCCTGGAATGCATTGGGGAGTTGGTGTTCCAGAAGGGCATGGTTATGCTCGTGTCACATCACCTTTGCGACGATACGGTGATCTCTTGGGTCATTGGCAGATTCACCGAGCGCTCCTACAAGAGAAAGAGGGTCAAAAGACGACTGGCTTATTTGACCAGGAATACATGCAGAAATTTGCCGTGACATTGGGATTGAAGGATCAATATATCAAGGGTACCCATCGTCGTCATAACAGGTACTGGGCTCTGTTATTTATCAAGAGGTGGCGGGAGTTATTTGCGGACGGAAAGAATAGAGATCTATGGCCGAGGGACGCAAATGGTCAACCAATTGAAGACCCACTGCACAATCTAAGTGGCTACTTTGTCACGGCGCCAAAAGTCAACAGGTTGACAGGATATCTACAGGTCCAGGTCCAAGTACCGAAGTTGGGGTTGAAAGAGCTTTTTGTGGACGATGGAGTTAGGGATCTGGGAGAACTCGGGTCAACGGTTCCTTTGCAAATTAATGACCTAAGACTGGGTGTCAAACCTCTCTTGCAGTTCAGTCTTGACAAAACTAGGAGTGTAGCAAATTAGTTTTGTGGTTCTGCGGGGAACTTGCCCCTTGAAAAACATTGTTAACATTGTCCTGATGAACATATTCATATCGCACTGATAATTGTAATATACATACCTTACTCATAGTCGCAAGAGATGCTTCCTCAGAAAGTTGGCCCTTGGGATTTTTTCTACTGAGTAGAGAGTTTTGTAGCGCAAACCTTGAATTTTCGAAATCTAGGACAAATATGGTTCCCACAGCAATGATCCCCATAGTGATATATGTCTGACAGTCACATCGTTCCATCCAAAGCTTTGTATCACAGCACCAAATGCCGAATACATCTTAGAACATTTCTCAATCCCCAAGTAACAAGAGAAGATGCTTCAACTGTCACACCTTAGAAGGAATGGGTTGTTTGAAACTGCCGTGTCTATCTAGTGTCTATCTCTCTATGCTTCAAGAACGCACCCATAGGAGAAGGAAAATATTTCTTCCTAATGACAATCACTCCTGCCCTGAGTGCGATCGAAACCAGAGTACACAAATTAATCGATTGTCGTCAGTTTTTTTAATAAACAATCTATTACACGGGGCTTGGTGGTAGATCGTGGAGATTGCATGGTTTTTCTTATTTTGAATTTCAACGATTTATTCCGTGGTGTACGACTACTGGAGCTCGGAGCCTCTTTAAATAGACAAAAGAACAGTAGAAAACGAAAATGTGAGAACAAGAAGGCTAACTAAGTGGTCTAGCAAAAGTACAAAGTTATCCAGGAGTGGAGCCGAAAAGAGATTAGGCTATGCAGCTGCCATGTAAGCTGTGCTTGGTGACGATATGCTTAGGGGGTTACCTGATTATGGGAAATGCAAAGGCAGACAGACAGGAGAGGAACTGGAAAAGGTTCTTGAGAAACAGGGTTTGGCTCGTTATACAGTCTTTGGTGTTTCTGGGGCATTCTGTGAGAATATGTAGACTGGTTTCAGTTTTTTTTTAATTCATCAATTTATCCTGCGGTGTACGAGCACAATAGAGGACTGCATGGTGATAAATGATTTTTGTTGCCTTCCTTAATAAAAATCTGGCAGCGTTTGGTAACCCTAGGTTTGCATCGGTCCTAGACTTATACTAGCCCTTTTTTCCTTTCTCTTCTTCTCTCTCTACCAACATTTACACCTGATTCGGAACAACCCCAGCAGAATACCCTTGTAGCCCGGGCGTAGTCAGTGGTGTAACTCACCCACCGCATCTTAGCACCTGTTTGCTTGTTGCGGTGAATGATCTCTCTCACTACTTCTCATATATCTGGCAAGTGATCTGGGTTTCTTCCTTGTGTGTCTCGTAGTTACAGATTTCCGTGTACCACAGTCGGTGAACGATTTGAAAAAAAGACCATGTCATGTGCTGCAAGTTTTTTTGATTCAGAACTTCCGCAACAAGCAAGCTAATACGACATGAAGCCTCATATTAGGGGGCGTATCCACGCGGCGTGTGGCCATAGGAGAAGAGTATGTTTGCTAGTAAATGCCTGGAGGAATTGTTGTAGCGGTAAAGAGAAGAGAAGTGCGGAAAGGAGAAGAACGAATTAATGTATATAATCTATTCATTATCCCGGGGTGGGATGTGCTGTAAGTTTTTTTTTAAATCAATAATTTATTACACAGGGCAGACTGTGTGCTGCAAGTTTCTACGATTAATATATTTGACCATTCGTGTTGAGACAAATCATCCACTCAAGCATGAAAGACAAAATTGATAATTTAGACTCCAAATTACTTTTGGGAATATGGCCTTCAGCTGCTCATGATAGAGGAAAAAATTGTCACCAATCATAAGCTTATATTCCACAGTAGATGCCATCAAAAAAATACAATGTGACTACTCAAAATTGAAATAAATGATGTGGTTCGATTTTGGATTTCTATTTCTGGGTGGGTTTAAGCGAGCCATTTTTCTCTCACCACGTCTGTGTCCACCATGTCTATCGCTTTCAATGGCACAATATCTCCCTCAGACGGCTGGTCTGAGTATGTTACCCATCCTCAAGTAAACCTATACAGCGCGAGGTCTATTTTATTAACTTTATTTATTATACCAACTCTGGCCGTCGTGCTCAATGTTTGGAGGCAGTTGGTAAGTTCAAGAGTTTTTTTGTGCTTGATCACTCAAAATGTTTTCTAAAAGGTCATTCCGGGGAAAGCTAATGAACCACCGGTCGTGTATCATTGGTTCCCTATCATCGGCTCGGCTCCCGCATATGGTCGTGACCCTCTCAAATTTTTCCTCGAGTGCCGCGAAAAGGTACATCGAACATTCATTTCAGACATTTTATCTATATGATGTTGACAATTTAATCAAGTATGGCAACGTATTCACCATGATCTTCTTCGGCCGTCGTGTCACAGTTTCACTAGGAATCCAGGGAAATGATTTCGTGTTGGGTGGGAAGTCAGTCGTTTTCAATGCAGAGGATGCATATACCGTAAGCATTATCTACGAGTGCAGCAAATCATACAAACTTTCTTTTCTTCGGTAGCATCTTACGACTCCAGTATTCGGCAAAGGTGTCGTCTATGATGTACCCAACGAGGTCTTCATGGAGCAGAAAAAGTCCGCCAAGGTCGGTTTCACGATGGATAACATGCGAGCTTATGTCGGCATGATTGAGGAAGAAGTTGAGAATTTTCTGCAAACGGACCCTGGCTTTTCCGTCTTCCAGTCCAACAATGAGGAATGGGGGCAGTTCGATGCTCTCAAAGTCTTCCAAGCCATCACTATTCTGACTGCCTCGAGGACACTTCAGGGTAAAGAAGTACGAGCGGGTTTGGACAGCTCTTTTGCTGACGTTTACCATGACCTGGATGGCGGTTTCGCTCCTCTCAATTTCTTGTTCTCAAACTTGCCGTTGCCCAGCTACTGGAAGAGAGACATTGCTCAAAAGAAGATGAGTGATTTTTATGTGAAGATCATCCAGCGACGAAGGAATGGTAGCACTGAGGACGTAAGTTTTTTTTCTCTCCAAATTTCAGGACTGTCTTCATGTATTTATTACAGGAAGCAAACGACATGATTGCTACTCTTATGCAGACAAAGTACCGTAATGGACGGCTTTTCCAGGATCACGAAATCGCTCACCTTATGGTCGCACTGCTCATGGCTGGTCAACACACTAGCTCATCTACTGCTGCTTGGGCTTTGCTTCATTTGGCTCATCGCCCCGATGTTGCGTAAGGCTTGTTCCTCTTGTATTAATTTGTACTCATTCTGACAATGTCACAGTGATGCTGTTTACCAAGAACAAGTAAAACATTTCAGCAACCCCGACAGGTCTATGCGTTCCATGACCTACGAGGAACTTCGTCAACTCCCCGTTCTGGACTCTATCATTCGTGAAACTCTTCGCGTTCACCCACCCATTCACAGTATTTTCCGACATGCCCGTGATAATATCCCCATCCCCTCTACTCTTGCTTCCGGAAAAGACGTCACTTATGTCGTCCCCAAAGGTCATTACGTCCTCGCCTCTCCCCTCGTCAGTCAGCTAGATCCCAAGATCTGGAAGGACGCCAAAAAATGGGAGCCGGCAAGGTGGAGCGATCCTGAAGGTGTCGCTGCTCAGGCTTTCAAAATTTATGAGGGTGCAGATAACGAGAAAGTTGATTACGGCTTTGGTGCTGTCAGCAAGGGAACGGAGAGTCCTTACCAGCCATTTGGTGCTGGTAAACACCGTTGCATTGGTGAACAGTTTGCGTATCTGCAATTGGGAACAATTATTGCGACGTTTGTGAGGCGTGTGGTGGTAAAAACTGACCAGGTGCCTGACCCCGATTTCAGTGTAAGTGTCTGTTTTTCTCTGATTCTCAGAGGGTCTTAGTGTTCTTTAGACTCTGATAGTATTGCCTGGGACTCCTCGAATGATTTCGTATAGGAGGAGGCAATTGAATTGAAGGAATGGGTTGGTTGTACTCCTTGGGCTTGATAGTATTTTTGTTGCTCTTGCATTATCAAACTGCACAGCTTTCGATCCACCAATACTACGGATCATCTCGGGTGAACTAGTATATGCAATGACACGATTCCCGGTAGCCCACAAAATGTCCAACTGGATGCTTGCGCCGTATAGGAGTCTCTGAATGCTACCCATGCTGTCCAAGACTTTCCTTCGTGGGGCCTTGGTGATTCATGTGATTGAATGCTTAATTTCTTCCGGGAATATGCCTACAACCAATCAATCAGTATGAGTTTCGAGGATGGAACATGTAAGATAAGACATAGCCTCTCAAGGACTCAGGTACTAAATTACGTCTCGAGTCATAGCGCTATTGGTAGTGGGGTCTCCTACCTAATGTTGAATTGTGTCTGAACATTACTACCATGGTGAGATTGTTTCGAGATCCTTGATTGCAATTCACTTGCACGGGCGATGATCAACGACATGTTCGGATACTGGTAGAGGCTCTACAACTTCAAAAAAGCTATGAGATCTTGATGGCTGATTGCATGCCCTCTATGTCGATTAAACTACCTGGATTCAACCTCATAAATTGGATTTCCTATGGCATATAAAAGGGCCCTACTCGTCACCCACCTCCAAGTAATTCTCAGATGGTCTCCTTTACCATTCTTGTGACCCTCACCCTTACCTCGTTGATTTCGTCTACCATTGCATTACCTCAATATGGCTCACTTGCAGGCCTGTCCAAGAAGGAACTGGATGCAATTTTGCGTACCCTCCAGCATCGTGATATTCCAGATCCTCCTGAACCAATCAAGGACACAGGCCTCAAGCTGGTAAATGATCTCAAGCATCCGTACCAGGACCCTCAACCGGGCGATATCCGAGGTCCTTGTCCTGGATTAAACACTCTTGCTAACCATGGTGTATGTAAGAGTGAATATCAGAAGTGTTTCATTCTGATCTTCCTGCGCACAGTATCTCCCTCGCAATGGGATTGCCACGCCTACACAATTGATTAATGCATGCCAAGAGGGTAAATAATACTCTTAAATACGTACAAGAAGACACTGACAATGGATGACAGGTTTTAATATGAACTATAACTTGGCCTCGTTTATCACGTACAATGCCCATATCGTGGATGGGAATGTTATTACCGACTTGCTTAGTATTGGCGGCAAGACCAATGCAACGGGTCCAGACCCCCCCTCACCGGCCATCGTAGGTGGCCTCAATGCTCATGGCCCCTTTGAAGGCGATGCAAGTATGACTCGAGGTTAGTGAATGATTGAAACCCTCTACTTTTCAAAACTCACCTGAAATCAGAGGATGCTTATTTCGGAGACAACTTCAGTTTTAACGAAACGCTTTTCCAAGAGGTCAGAAACATATTTCCAGTGCACGTTTTATCTAAGACTCAATTTGTTTTAAGCTCGTCGAATTGAGCCATCAATATGGTGCTGGAAAATATAATTATACGGTTGCCGGCGAGTTTAGGTACAGGCGAATCCAAGATTCTATTGCAAGAAACCCGGAATTTCGCTTCCTTCCACCACGATATATTCCAGCCTATAGAGAAACCACATTTCCCGTCAACTTTTTTATTGACGGACGTCAGAAAGACGGACAATTAGACCTAGATGATGCACGCAGCTTCTTCCAACATCATCGGATGCCCAAAAATTTCCATCGGGCACCGGAGCCTAGGGGATTTGAGGGACTCAACACTGTTGTGAATGCTCATCCGATCATGCCTGGTCGTAATGTTGGCGGAGTCAATACCTATACTCCAGATCCAAATGCACCGAGCTTCACCAACGATCCGAACCTCTGCGGTGCTTACGAAGACTATATCCTCAATACAGTGCTCCCTCTCTATCCGAATCCGACTGGAATGTTGAGAATGGCACTGAACAAGAATTTGGATTTCTTCTATCAAACATTGGGGGGTGCGTGCGAGCAGATGTTCCCATACGGAAAGGATTGATACGGTAATTCGGCTCTATAGTATTAGATACAGTAATGTTATGTTAGTTTCGTGTTCATCATATCTATTTATGGCATCCTCAGGAGGATAGTGCATCCATCAAGCTAATACAAACACAAATGGGAGAGGGAAGTTGACAGGAGTGTGAGTGACATCAGTTACGAGCCCGATCTGTAGCCAAGTAGGCATTAGTCCCCAAGTCAGGTGAACATTCTTGAGGGATAATGGATAAAGCAAGTCATGTCCATTTCAGCGTTGACACCAAGAAGTATCTCTCGGCCATTCATGAGGGACGTCGAAAGCGTCTAAGAGGGAACTAGTCACCAGGGACTTGCCACTCAGATGATAAGCGATTGCAATCTTTCATCATCGCACACAAATCAATTGCAGACACTGGCGATGTCTACAGTCTGATCACACAAAGAGTGCGCAAACATTATCTGAGTTTGTAATCTACATCAGATTTGCTTACCGAGGTTACCCCTGTAAACATCTGTCAGTACTCTGTCAGGTGGACGTCCGCGCTCGTAGTGACATATCAATTTGATCTTCACTGGTACTTACCTATTCATGATTCCTGAATAGATATGTAGTTAAGATCCCTTCCTTGTTGTCTGTGTTACCTTCGGACGTCTGAGGTGAGACGTAGTTCATTTATCATTACAATGTTTATGATTGTATTGTAGTTAGTCATTTTACAGGTAATTCATTAGTCGTCTCAAGATGTCTGAGCTAATCATCTTGCAAATATGAGAGTATCTTACGATACTTAATATAAGCCAAGAATGACAGACTCATAAGAATGTCATCCCTTTTCTACAAAGGTGAAAACAACAATCAAAATGGAAGCCAAAGACCAACGCAATATGTCAATCTTCTCTTCAGTAAAGATTTGAAAACTGATCAGATATCGCTGCAATAGCAACAGGATGGATGGCAAGATTTGTTGTGACGCAGGAAGAGGGTCATCCTCGTCTCCTCTCTTCTGGCTCTGATTAAACATTAATGAGTTGGGCTCCACTGTTGGACAAAAAAGAACCAAAAATAAGGGAGAACAGCCAGAGTTAGGGTGGGCAAGGACCCGAGGCAGAGGAACGGCCATATCGATCCAAGAATCAATTATATCTGTTCTCTTCATCGTGTATGCGATGATGCCTTTGGAGTAAGCCTTGTAAATCGGGGTTGAGATACAAATAGAATCCGCTGATTATCGAGTATCGGAACATCAGCTGAATGAAATCATCCACTAGAATCTTTCTTCCTCAAAGTGGACAGTTTTTACAACTTTCCTTGCTATTTTAAGACTTTTTCACATCTGCCTCGAGGGCTACACTGTCAAAATCCGAAACCTCATTCATTTTTGGAACTCGCGAAGCACTCTCACGGTATTACTGAATTCAGTCTTCTCTTCATCCCAGTCTTTGGAAGGGGAACAATAAGCCATCAAGACTGTGCCGAAACTCTGAGCCTCACCGTCGCGAATATGGGTCAGGTTGTCCCTGTGGAGTTGCATTACTTGCTTACTGTTGAGGTCATAGCGAGGCCAACCACCTTTATCATAGGTCATCTCTTGCAAATCGAGGTTGCTGTATCAACACACCTCCAGGATCAAGATCGTTAACAAATGTGATCCAGAAATCTTGCATCTGACTTGAGAACTCATTTTCTACAGACGGAAGGGACTCAGTTCCAAAAAGAAATCCCAGCTCCGAGGCGTGGGAGACTGGACAATTCCAGTTAGTCGCCTGTCTGATGTGATAGTATAGAGACTTACCTCCCAGAGTTGGGTCACCTCCAGGAATAAATTCCATAAAGTAGTACGCGAACATGGGTTGACGCAAGGCACCATGTTCAAATAATAAACGCCTCACAGATAGGAACATTTGAACAGTATACCATGCTTCACCCCTGTCGAACAAGGAATCCCCTGTGTTGAAAGGGGCTCCGAGCGTAGGATCATTTGGGAGAAAGAGCTCTTTGAAACGATCCAACACATCTTGGGTGATCGTAGTATTATCGATAACAAGCTCGCGG
>Ga0153987_1000232_pt1 | contig 19792 bp, 25 predicted proteins | sample TSNC071MetaG_FD_102279 | JGI IMG/M metagenome (GOLD analysis project Ga0153987, IMG submission 102279) | Attine ant fungus gardens microbial communities from North Carolina, USA - TSNC071 MetaG | ecosystem: Host-associated > Fungi > Mycelium > Unclassified | place: USA: North Carolina, William B...
CCAGGCGTTTCGGCCCTCGACCCCTGTTGTGATTCGCTATTTTTTTTTATAAAAATTGTCCATTTTAAATTAGATTTGTAAAAAAAAAAAAAAAAAAAGACCAGATGATCACCAAACATTTCATATCGAGGACAACCTGGGTGCATTTGCATGGAGAAGCAACGTATGGTCATCTGACCATCCCTACTATTGACGTTGGGTCGTTTAGTTTCATCTTCCCCCACCCTTCTTTTTCTACAACTTTTGAGTGACTTACTTGACAATTTCTTGACAATTTGTGGTAGTATGTACTGTGGGATTTTGTAACACCGGTGCTTCGTACACTACCGCAGACTGCAATCGAGCGTTATAAATCGAAAAGAATACATTGTCATCACATATACATTCAAACACAAAATCTAGTCATAGGAAGCCAAGGATAAGGGAGCACGCAGATCAACCACTAGCATCCGACGGATCAACGGCCATGAGATCGTCTAACCTCACCAATTCCTTTGTCAGCCAGCTCTTTACTCCACTTTCGTAGGATAAATTTCTGGATCTTCCCACTTGCCGTCTTTGGCAGTTCGGTGGCATGTCCATCTTCTCCCATAAACCAAACCCATTGTGGAGCATTCTGATACGAGACAAATCAGTGCTACGACAAGTATAAACAAGTCTCTCACTTGCCTGGGGGTTTATACTTTGGGCTACTAAGGTCCTTATCTCCTCCTCGGACATTGACGTACCAGGCTCTCGGACAATCCATGCACCGACAACTTCGCCGTATTTCTTATCTGGAACGGCAACTGCAACTGCTTGCCGAATGGCCGGGTGTGCTGTCATGGCGTTTTCGATCTGTGTTGGGAACAAATTCTGTGAAAAGGGCATCATGATAGTTGTATACCATCGAAAAAGATGTAAACATACCTCACCACCCCGAATGATGATATCCTGAATTGATCAGCCATTATTTTTTCAATGGGATCCAGAACAAACTTTTTTTCTCCCGACAACTAGATCATGGTGAACGAACCAAGAAATGTGACTTGAGACAGCTTACCTACTTTTCAGGTAACCTTCTTCATCCACAATTCCTTCATCACCTGTCCACATCCACAATGTCCCTTCTTCATCTTTCTTCATGACTTGTTTCGTTTGCTCCTGATCGCCCCAATAGCTGTCACAATCTCATTCAATTGGCAGATAGCGTGAGGCCCATCTCAGGTACTCACCCTTTCTGTAATAAATACCCAGAAACAACAACCTCTCCTGGTGTACCTATTGGTACTATATTCCCGTTTGAGTCTACCACTTTGGCCGTCACATGAGGTTGAACTTTGCCAACCGTCTCAACTCGCTTGATGATAGAGTCTGCAGGCGTAGATTGAAACGAAACAGGGCTCGTCTCAGCTTCAATTATCCCAAATTAGAAAGGAGTTCAGCAAAAAAAAGGTGACAAGCGTACTCATGCCGTATGCGACAGTCAAATCTCTCAAATTTAATTTCTCGATGAGTATCTTCATCAAGTCAATAGGAACGGGTGAACCTGCAACGATTCCCGTCCTACCAAACAGAAATCATCATCTTCATTCAGGTGAGTTCATTGAGAACACACCTAAGCCGCTTGAAATCAACGGCGTCGCCTGCGGCCTTACGTCTCTCAACTTCATCCAATATACCCAAGAAGTGCGTCGGAACACCATGTAGAGCCGTGCACTGCTCCTCTACGATCGCGTCTACGATAGATGGAGGATTAAAGACTGAAGAGGGGTAAACAACACAGGCTCCGTGTGTCCACGCGGCAAGATTTCCTAAGACAAGGCGTATGTACGAAAAACACTATGAGCTTTTTTGGCAGGAACAAAAACACATTTCGTGACTTATCGAAACAATGGAACAATGGCGGAACGTTGCCTGAGGCAAGTGGACAGATGAGTTTCAATGCGAAGATGACAACATGCACTGACATAATACGTCTTTTTCTTCCAACATCATGCATCGACCGATGTTGATCGCATTGTTGAGAAGGTTTTTGTGTGTTAGCTGGGCAACCATTAGCGACTATCTGCATGCTTGGTGTCTTTACTTGCTGAGGCAGCTTTGGGAAGTCCAGTCGTTCCACTGCAGGAGGATTTACAAAATCAGAATCCCGACATGCGAGACACTAACCTCGTAAACTGTAGATTAACGACATCATCTTGCTTAAGGCTGCTCTTTAGCTCTACTACTTTTCTCTCTTCGGGAACATCCTCTCTCCAGAGCAGAATTTCTCTCCAGTCAACCATGCTCTTGATCTTCAATCTTCCGAGCCGCTCTTTCTCTTCCTCAGCATTATCGACGACAATCAAGTTACGCAGTTGAGGAAGCTCCTCTATTTCGATTTCTCCAGGGTGTTGGGAACGGATCTGAGGAAATGCCTGAGACAGCGTCTCAACATAGGTTGAAGCACGGATACGAGGGGTTGTGAAGAGGTGTTGGACTTGAACGAGTCCCAATACACTAACCTGGGGACAAAATGAGTCTCATCCGCTAAAGAAAATAGCAAAAGAACATACAAGTTCGTGTAATTTATATGCTGGATTGACCGTCACAAGTATAGCCCCAACGCCCACGCAAGCCCACTGTAGCATTGCATATGCGCTGCCGAATAAATCAACTTTCCAACCAGAGAGATGCCAATAACGCTGCTCACCTAGTATTTCCCATGATGACACCTACCCGGTCCCCTCTCTTCACACCCATACTGAGCAGACCCCTAGCCAGCGCTCGTATATGTCGGTCGAATTCTTCATAGTCCCAAGCGATATATGAAACGTCTTTGAAATTTCGCGCTGGGGGTCCAGCATGTCCTTGAACAGCCTCTTGACGGCAAACAAGAGCCGGTTGAGATGCATGATGCAGGAGGACGTCCTCTGCAAGATATTGTGGAAGAGTCTTGGGAGAGAGATGAGGTGACAATGATCCTGATACGACGGAATGGGTTAGAGGTATTGTGTTCTGCAAAGAACTTGACAGAGCAGAATAAGTTCTAGTTGAGAGAAACCGAGAATTGAATGAGCTGGAGAAAGCGCGCAGCATCCAGTGAGCTCAAATCTGAGGCAGCTACTCAGGGTGTTTGCCACCTCGGTTTTATTCAGCTGAGGTCGTATTGCTGTCACATGTTTGTGCGCCTGAGACTTCAAGATGTCACTGTGAACTGTCAAGCAACAGCTCAAGCAGAAAAGTTGGGTCAGTCACCCACCTTGATCTTATTGCAGCAAACCTTCAATACTCGGACTGGGTCATCGGTGGACTGAGACCGTTGCCAATGTTCCTATAATCATTCGAGCGGGCCGACCCCCGACACGAAGCTTCTTGAAATATAACATGTTCGCTTCGAATGTGCCGCGCAGAGATGGTGTCGAACTGTCATATGACCTTGGGAGCCACAGTGCACTTGAATGGCAAATCCAACGTCTTCTCGCGCGTGGACTGGAGTGTATAAATATATTGTGTCTAACAGTCCATACGACATTTACGCGAGAGCAATGTTCCCACCCACAACTGCTTTACTGTCCTTCTTTGCGGCTACAGCAGGAGTGCGATGTGCCTCAGTGATCCCATCAGACTCGTTCAGCTCCATCTCGACTTTTGAAACTTACTGGAACTACTTGTATCCTTGGGGTTCTGATCACAATGGAAGTACGTGAGCCTTACCCGCTGTAATGAGACTTATCTCATGAAATCGTCAGGTGCGAGGATGAAAGGGAGCTCCTCAGACCATAGCCATATCAATCCGACTTCGGGCACGCTTTCGCTGATTGCCACACCAACATCTGATCCTTCACCACCCACTAGTTCTGCAAATCCCCACCCAGCAATCCACTATGTGAGGTATGGCAGTCCTCCACACGGCCGAGTACATCTCCATCTGATGTTACCACGCTTCAGTGGTGCTGTTCATGCAAAATCGCAGATCACAGTTACAAGCGCAAACTCTTACACAATATCTGGTGAATTCAGCTCACCAACCACAAGAGGCACCTGGCCTGCCTTCTGGTATGTAAGCTCCTTATTAAATCTGATTTCACATTTATCCTAATTATAGGTTGACGGTACGCCTACCTCGGTATGCAAAACCATCACATAGAATTCTCAGCCACTTCCCAGGCCGTAGATAGCTGGCCTCCCGAGGTTGATATTGGTGAATGGAAAGGAACAAACAACAATTGGTATAACACATTCAACACTTCTTCCGTCGTTCGCTCCAATCTCGTCTCCTGGCCTGGTGATCTCTCGTTCCATTCGCTTAAAGCCTCACTCACGGCCGAGTCCAATAATGCGGACGTTAGAATTGATTTTTATATGGATAACGTACTACGAGCAACTCAATTCGGTCAAGGATTCGTTGGAAAGGCTATGTGGTTGTGTGTTTTTAATGTTGGTCCAACTTTGAGATTGAACTGTTGACTTCCTTTGTTGTAGGATTATTAATTTACAAATGGAGGGCTCTTCTGGGTCACCTGGTCCTTCGGGAACAACAACTTATCAAGCTCGAAACGTTCAGGTTACCAGAACGGGGCCTTAGTAGCAGTGACATAACACAATCACTGGATTTTAGGACTATAACGTCAACAAGAACCAGTAAACACCTAACAAGCACTCATTTGCTGACACCTGGGTTTATCCCAAACTTACTTTACCAGTTGACATCTGCCTCCTAAATAAATTTTACTTGACCTGAAGAGGATTTTTGTCGAACCAGTGGATGAAATTTGGAGGTAGTCGAGCGGAAAGAATGTCCTAAAATGATGTTTGGATCAAAACTATATGTCTACTGGAATTCGAAACAGAAATTGTGACCATTGTATGACGTATTTGAAGCAGCTCAAAGCTGTCATGTGACGGACCCAACTTCTCTTCACCTACAACAAAAGAAGCTAATGTGCAGCAAAAAAGACAGCTATCGATCCTTTTTATGCATTGTTTTATCAGAGGTTACGAAAAAATGGTATCAAGGGCAGCCTGTGTCGTATTGACCTGCCTAGTCATAAAATTCAAGTATTGTGCCCTGAGCAAAGTGATATATGTCGCACGCGCTACCTTGATAGGTTCATTGCAACAGAAGTGATCATTTTGATGGCTGTTCACAATATCCCCATTTGTTCATCAAGTGCAATTTTCTTGGTACGCATTTTTGGGATCATGACGAAGTTACATAGCAACTGTGGAGCTCAAATGAGATCGCTTGTAACGCCTTCTTAACCTCATTTATCAGCTCCTTCTAAATATCAAAGTCACCATAGCCTGAAGGGATAAATTCTGACTCTGCAATCAGCCATCCAAGCAACAGGAGGTCTTTCACCATGAAAAATTATGTTTTGACACATTTATATTCGAGTCTCTATGCTCAGTCAAATTTGAGAGACATCTATCCGCCAGGTTCATGTCATACCTGACCAAAATTGTTCCATCAAAGCTTCTTGCAAATAAGTATTCTTACGCCATGTACGGCATGACGCAATCGACTCCAATTTTAGATTCTAGGGTTTGATGAAATTTGATGAAATGATGGTGCTGGAGCACAACCGAATGGCAGGCTTTGGGAAAAGCACAATCGTGTTGTGAGAACAGCAAGGAGGCACACTATTATGTCATCATGCACGCATTCGTGTGTCCTAAAGAGTAAACACATCATGGATATCCCTCCGTGTATGTGTACACAATCTCATCATCGTCACTGATACCACAGCCCTGAGACTCGTAATAGAAGAACAGCGCAGAGAAGCTTGAGTCTCATGGCTTTGAAAGGTGGGTAAAATCATGTCTGACATGATGTGCGACATTTGCATGAGGATGTAACTTATGTCGCTCAATTCTTGAGAATGATAATGACACTGATTAGATCTTACGTTCAAGTACCATATGGGGTTTTATCTTTTTCTTTTTGTCGCTTGTGAAGTTATCACGATCGCCAGTGCATCGGGTTCCCATGGACAAAGGCCTCTATAAATTGAGCACTTCTGGCTCTTCTAGCTCATCTAGCGAAGTTCAATAGCGATAATGCCACAAGGAACTATGAGAGCCCTTTGGTACAAAGGGGTGAGACTTTTTCAACAAATGTTACATGAATATTTGACTCACTCGTCATCTGCACTCTTAGCCCAAGCAGTTTGAAATTAAGGAGGTTCCCATTCCCCGATGTGGGGATGGCCAGGTTCTACTCAAAGGTATACATTTCAGGAGCTTCTCATTAACGTTCTATTGAATGTCTTAAACAGTGACTCTGTGTGGTATGTCCTATGATGCCGTCCGTACCAGATAGCATGGGAGATAAATTTGCATCAGGTATATGTGGTACAGATGCACATATCGATGAGGTCTTCTTCCTACTTTGGCTCGAAGATTCAAGTGATTGACCTTGGTAAACCAGGGCGAGTTCATGGCCAAATTCCCAGCAAGTTACTGTGTAGATCATCCCTCGGAGTGGTAGGCTGATTTTTATTTAGCTTATCCCAGGACATGAAGCTGTAGGTGTCGTTGTGGAAATGGGCAAAAATGTCAAGGGATTCGATATTGGTGACCGTTGTGTTGCGGACGTGGGGATCACGGTGCGTCATCTGCAAATTACCACGCCAATCTCAATTTCCGATTAATAGTGTGATACATGTTTCTTCTGTCGACGTGGCCAATCCCTGCTCTGCGAGAACTTCAAAATACATGGTGTGATAGAAGATGGCGGATTTGCCGAATACATTCTATAGTGGGTGGGCTGATCATCCTAGAACATGTTTTCATAACATGTGATTCAGTCAATACCACAAACTTTACAAAATCGAGAACCTCACTGACGAGGAGGCAACGCTTTTAGAACCGGCAGCATGCGCAATACATGGCCTAGATAAGCTGAATTCGCCTTTCGGTACCGAAGTTCTGCTCCTTGGTGCTGGGCCAACGGGCATCATCCTTGCTCAGCTTCTCAAACAGAATGGCGCGTCTCGCGTAGTCATTGCTGCCAACCAGGGTATCAAGATGGACATTGCCAAACAGATCGGTGCAGCCGACGAATACGTCGAGCTTGATCGTCAGTGCCCTGGTCCACAGTGGCAGAAGCTCAAGGATGACAACCCCTATGGCTTTGATGTCGTGGTTGAAGCCACTGGCGTCGAGAAGCTTGCCAATGATAGTATCAATTATGTCCGCCGAGGAGGAACTCTTATGATCTATGGTGTGTATGAGAACAAGGCTCTTGTGCATTGGCCACCTTCCAAAGTGCGTAACTGGCTTTAATATACAAGGCATATTAATCTTGAACATATTTTGGTTCTTGCAATAGATCTTTGGCGATGAAATCAAGGCAAGTCCCAGTTCAATGCTTCATTTATCAACTAACCTTTTTGTCTTCAAAGATCGTTGGTTCGTTTTCTCAGACTTACTGCTTCCCTCGTGCCGTGGCATATCTTGACGGTCGCAAAGTCAACGTGAAGGGAATGGTGACTGATGTGTTCAAGCTTGAGGATTATAACCTCGCGTTGGAGAAATTGAATAGCAGGGGTGCCCTCAAAATTGCGATCAGGCCTTAAATTAAAAAAAAAGAAGGTATCTTGGGAGAAGGGGAACCTCAAAAATCGCTGTACATCGTAGCATGATACTTAGGGCGTTGAACAAACTCAAGCATTGAGAATGTGGTCAACATCTCTTTGCAAGTGGAGGGGGTTCTTGTACGATAGTAGAAGCCCCATGCCATGCATGCTATCTTCCTATCATTATCTCCTATCTTTTATAAATGCATATCTTTCTTCCACTATGGACTACCTATCCCTTGTGTGAGTTCATTATGACTAGAGCCAGAATCTTTTTTCCCAGATTAACCAAAAAAAAACTTTCCATATTGTTATTAGTTTTAGCTGGGAGAGGATAGAATTTGTTGTGGTACTTTGTCTGAAGAAAAAATATGCAGACCATAAAGAATCCATCTACTAACAAGAGAGCAAACCATATGTTAATGGCATTATTTCTCCTGCTTTTTTATTATCCATACTATCCAACTTCAAATTACACACGATCGTGAACGACTACACATTATTCTTGAAATATAGCTCCATCAGGGGGATTCATTCATCCACTTATGGTTGTTTTTCGCCACATAATCCCTCAAGCTCACTGTGCCTTGAATGTTACCGGCAGCCTGAAAGATACGTTGCTCCGAACCCTGTGCAACTCTTAGCTCGCCATCTATCAGTCCCCTCGCCAATTCCTCAAAACCAATACTCTTCCACTGCTGGATATACTCTTCTTTCGATATCCGTCTATGCGTGATTTTTCGGCCGAGAGTTTCGCCGAGGAGACGCGCAAGCTGTAAAAAAAGAATGAATGCCATTGAGTCCATTGAGTATCGATGAAAAGGCCATTTAAAACAGACCTCATCATTAGAGAAGAGTTCGGGACCATGTATAATAACGTCATAATTCCAAACCGTCCAATCAACCAACCTCCGGTAAACAAGTTCAGCGATATCTTCTACAGAGACAAAAGGTGCCTTTCCATCTCCCCATACTGAGTCGATTGTATCCTGGTCCCTAATGCTTTCAACTTGGTATTCACCGAGGTTTTCTGGAGTATTGAAGACGTCAACAAAAAGTAAATGGTTTGAACCACAGAATTACCAATGAACCAAGTCGGACGAATGACGACCCACTGAACTCCCTGCTCGGTACTCAGTTTTTTCAGGTGTCCATGTACTTGGCCTAGAGAAGGATCTCCGGCTTCCGCTTGTGACGCGCTTAGAAGCACAAATTTATTGACGCTTTTCTCCCTCGCAAAATCAATGAAATCATTCATCATGGTGACATCCCACGCGAAAGGTGCAACGAGATAAATGTAATCGATTTGAGACAAGGTTCTAGAAGTTACATAGTCGAAAGGATTCTGCCAAGAGTTGCGGTCATACCAGTCAAATGTGACCGGGTGAACATTTGAGTGGTTAGATCCTGACAATGTTTCCGGTTTGATGCCTTTGCGCGAGGCTAGAAGGACTGTCTGTGCTGTCCGGTCGGAAAGGCGATGTGCCAGGGGTGTACTCGTTTTTCCGGTCCCCCCAGTAAGAAGGATTGTCATGAAAGAGTTGGTTGATGAGTCAATGTCGTTCAGTCATGGTGGGAAGATAGATGCATTTATCACGTTCACGTCCAGACAAATATTTCCACAACTGACCTTGCCCCTGATGGTCAGGGACCCTTAGAAAAGACACAATGGTGTTGTAGCTGCAGCACTGACATCTGGAAGAGCCTCTCAGGTGAGTGAGGAAGAAGCATAAAGTGGTTTTGGTTGGTTGGTTGTGTCCATTCTGCCATCATTTAATTCGGGCTCCATATAACAGAAATGCTCACTGAGATAGCATAGTCTAAATTGGGTTAACTGTGCTCTACTAAAGATCTTGCAAGACACATTTGATGGATACTATTGGGGGTCTTTCCTCCAAATCAGGTTACATGATTCTCTTTTGAGTAACTTCTGAATAGAGAAGCAGCAGAAAACCAGCTTCTAGCTGCCCTCCCTCATTGAACAGGGATGATTCTAGTCCTTTTGAACATGGTATAGGCAGATAGATAGTGAAAAATACACTAGTCTGTAAGGATGTTGTAGATCCACAGCTGAAGATTAAGATGTAGAGAGCAATGACAAGGGTATGTCTAGAGTAGGTTCATAACAACCCTTATTCTTATCCCCTATCCTTGCTAATACTCTAAGGGTATACCCTATCCTTGGTAGACCCTAAATAATAGAGATCAATGCAATTAGTAGGACTTTGTGACCTTGCACCATGTTCCTCTACATAGTTTACTCGATGAGATCATCAAAGAAAAGAAAAGAAAATGGGAGACAAAGGATTCAAAACTAGTGGAAGATCTTAGCATAGACCCCTTCACTCAAAAAATGCAAAAAGAGAAACAAATTGACAATGTACCTCAAAGACATATCATTGTATTTCTCCTCCTACATTTTTAAGGGGATCTATAACAAGATCTTTACCTTGCTTTGTATCTTTTGTTCACCATTTTTCTTTCTTCTCTTTGATGATCTCATCAAGTAAAAGTAAAAGCAAAAGAACAGCTTCTGGCTGTCTACTTTTGGTGTCCATGGATAAAGATTGAGAGATAGAGAGCAATAGAGATTGCATCAATCAGTAAGAACCTTTAGGTCTCGGTCTCAGTCACATATACACATGATTGGAAGATTCAATTTGGTAATGGCATGCACATTGTAGCATTCACTATAACAGTCCAGTATTATCTACAGAGGCAACTAGTGGTACTGTATCCAAAACTATATACTTTCAATGATGGATCCCTAGAGTCACAGATTGTTCAACACTGAAATTGACATGGCCAAGATAATAAATACAATATTTACATCGTCATGGTCATTGCATAGTCCTCAGGGTGCGTTTAACATAAAGAATCATAGGACGTCTGAACCCTGAGTCAAGGGGTTAAAACATTGTTTATGTGGATGATAGATGAGCATACCTCCTTCGCCAGTATCGCCAAGGCTCTTGACCAAGTCAAACCCAACATCATTGAGTACTGAAGTGAATCCCTCAGGTCTAAGTTTGAGGGTCTGATAGTTTGCTTTCAGGTGCTGAACACAAGGTGAGAAGGAACACTGTCGGATGATAGTATACCCACCCCTGCCATGCGTTTCGCTTTGGCGTACGACTCCCAGGCTTGAGGCTCTAGAACCAAATGTCCACCGTCATGAAGCACACGATGAATTTTGCGGAAAAATTTGACGAGTCCGTTATCTCCTTGGTTCAGATGGATCCACTTTGTTATCGAAAGCCTGTAGTGAGCATCAGCCAAGCCTTTGGGCTCAAGTCTAGCCAACATACGCTAGGACTACATCATACCCTGCCTTGTCCTCTGGAATCTCGTCCTTTGTCCAGTCAGCACAGCGGAACACGACATTGTGGGGGAAGACGGTTCGGTCACGGCCGGACGGGATGGGAAGCGGGCCAAGCTCGTGGGCTAAGGAGGCGGGAAAATAGGCGGGCTGATTATCTGACGAGGTCTGTGACCAGACGGCGAGACGGTGACGCCAGGCGGCGTCAACGAGTGAACGGTCAATGTCGACGCCAATGATGCTGTGGGGGTCGAGAGACTGGGCGACGGCGACGGCAAGATGGCCGTCATTAGTGCCGACGTCGAGGATTTGGCGTTGAGTGAAGATGGAGGATGGAAAGGAGTGAAGGCGGAGGAGAGGCCGTTTATTGTAATAATGATGGTAGTTTCCGTGAGTGGGAGCCATATTTTATTATATCCTAATATTCTAATAATATTCTAATATGTTATCGATTATCGCTCCCTTCACCTTCTCTTTTCGTCATCCACCACGAATGGCTGCTCTCCTCACGGCTTGCAGGCAGCTCGCCATCGAGCCCGTTGCTGTCGTTGACCATGACCACGCAAATTCTCCTCAGGCATGGCGCGACCTTCTGCTTGCCAGCGACATCTCTCCCAAGGGTTTTGACCTCATCAAGACTCTTGTATACAAGCCCAAAACAGCCAAATCGGCAACTCCAGTTCCTGTCCTCGTCGTCGCCAATAACGAGACACAGATCAGCTCGTCTGCCATCGGCAAGGCTCTCGGCCTCAAAGAGCTCAGAATCGCCCCGGAGGATCTCCTCACAGAATTCTTTGGTCTGGACAAAAACGCTTGTGCGTACCTCATAACTCTTTCAGTTTGTATTGCCAATTTTCTGGCACAGTGTCTCCATTTGCACTGAACAAGGACAATTTTTCTAGAGTTACCACCATCGTGGATTCCACCATCTCATCTACCTCCGCCTCCCTTGCCGTCCACGCCAACTCGTCTTCCTCTACCTTTTTCCTCTCTGGTGTTGATATCTTGAAATACCTCAAATCGCTCGAGACGGAGTCTACGAAGCTCAATGAACTGGACTTGTCTAATATTGCTTCTGCCGATCCTCCTGCTGCCGTCACTTCGGCAGCTAAGTCTGCTGCGAAGGAGAAGGAAGATGCCAAGATCGAGGGCGCCGCCCAAATTGCCATCGGTGTCAAGAAAGAAGTCGATTTCGCATCCTGGTATACCAACGTCAATTCTTCTTCCTCTTGACCGACATGCACCACTGATCTGATTCTGCAGGTTTTGCTCAAGGCAGATATGCTTGACTATTACAGCGTCTCTGGCTGCTATATCCTCAAACCCTGGTCCTTTAGCATATGGGAATCCATACAGGGTATGTCGTTTCCCTGTGTATTCCACCGTTCCCCTATTCATCAACCAAAAGAGTGGTTCAACGCACGCATCAAGGAACTGGGTGTCCAGAACGCTTACTTCCCCATGTTCGTCTCTCAAAGTGTCCTGGAGAAGGAAAAAAATCATATCGATGGTTTCTCTCCCGAAGTCGCCTGGGTAACTCGTGCGTACGTGCGCTACCCTCCATTTTACCTCTCTCGTTATCTAATTCTTTCCTAGCGGTCAGTCAGATCTCGAAGAACCTATCGCTATTCGTCCGACATCCGAGACTGCTATGTACCCATACTATGCCAAATGGATCCGTTCTCACCGTGATCTTCCGCTCAAACTCAACCAATGGAACTCTGTTGTCCGTTGGGAATTCAAAAATCCCCAACCTTTCCTCCGCACTCGCGAGTTCCTCTGGCAGGAAGGCCATACCGCTCACCTCACAAGGGCAGAAGCCGACCAAGAAGTCCGTGACATTCTAACCCTATACCGTCGCGTCTACGAAGAACTTCTCGCAGTTCCGGTAATTGAGGGTGTCAAATCCGAAAAAGAGAAATTCGCAGGAGGATTGTATACTACAACCATTGAAGGTTTCGTCCCTACCTCAGGACGTGGCATTCAAGCTGGTACATCTCACTGTCTCGGGCAAAACTTTTCCAAACCCGAGATGTTCAACATTTTTGTCGAGGATCCAGAGAATGACGGACAAAAACTGTATGTATGGCAGAATTCTTGGGGACTGTCAACGAGGACGATTGGTGTGATGGTTATGGTGCATGGAGATAACCAGGGATTAGTGTTACCTCCCAGAGTTGCTAGTATTCAAGTCGTGGTAGTTCCTTGTGGGATCACTGCTAAGACCAGCCCAGAGGAGAGAAAGAAGATCAACGATGCATGTGATGAACTCGCAAAGAGATTGGTCAAAGTGGGAGTCAGGGCCAAGGCAGATTTGCGAATCGAATATACTCCTGGTTGGAAATTTAACGAGTGGGAACAAAAGGTCAGTCAATCACCACAGAAAAAAATTAACATATCTTCTTATACCAGTCCTTCAGGGCGTTCCACTCCGTCTCGAGATTGGTCCACTAGATATCAAGAAATCTCAAACTCTAACCGTACGTCGAGACACAGGAATCAAAAAACCTCTCCCACTCGCTACCATCGCTGAGACCATTCCTCAATTTCTTGAAACGATCCAACAAGACATGTTCGATCGTGCGAAGAAGACGTACGATGAGCGAACCATTCCAGTGATGAAATGGGAAGATGTTGTTCCGGCATTGGATAATAAGTGTGTTGTGGTGATGCCGTGGTGTGAGAGAGAAGATTGCGAAGATGAAATCAAGGAGAAAAGCGCCAAGGGGTGAGTTTTGTGTTTTATCACTGTGTTTCATAATTATGAATGGTGTATACTCTAGTGCCGAACAAACGGACGAGCGTGCACCTTCTGCTGGTGCCAAGTCCCTTGCTATTCCATTTGACCAGTCTCGTTGGGCTCCAATTATCCCTGGTCAGACCAAGTGCTTGAATTGTGGACAGGATGCGAAGAGGTGGACAATGTTTGGGAGGAGTTATTAGTTGAAGAATAAACAAACATTAAAATAGAACGCGGATGGCTTTTTGGGGGTACTGGGTGGTTTTTTTTTGCTTGATTTGAAATTGTTTTTTAAAACTCTTTTCTGGTACTGAAGATAGAAAACTGATAATGGTATTCGGATTATGTAAATCAATGTGATGTGGTGGATTGAAAATCGAGTGAGAATTGTTGATTTATCTATGGTTTAAAATAGAAAAGTTAAAATCAGTATTTCCAGCCCGGAGATTCGTAAAGGGACTCGATTTAAATAAGCCCAGCACAGTCAAAGTGAACATGTTATATATGTCGAGAAGTTTCTTGTTGGGGTTTGGTCCACTTGGATTGATCATAGAAAACGTCGTAAAGGTCCTCGGGCATGGCAGCAAGCACAGAAGCAAGCACAGACGATATGAAGTGGCTGTGGATGTCAACCAATCAGGGGACAGATCACGGAGAACGTTCACCGGCTATTTTAAGCGTTACTTTCATTGCCAGCCTCTTCTACTCTCCATCAAATTTTCCTCACTCTCCCTTTTGAACCAGGCCCAAATATGTCTTTCCTTCCTATCTCTTCCTCTGTACAAACTTACCCTACATGGACTCCTGATCATGAACTTGACTTGCTATTCCACCCTGACATTATTCCAATCCAAGTGAGGCAGGAACTTCACCAGGACTTGCATGTACGTCTTCACCATCTGCTCTCTGGACTGACTCATTATCTCAACTAAATGGGGATAGATCCGTCCACTGGCACGAACAGATTACGGTCGCTCACACCTTTCAGTCCTCTCTGTTCTCACCGTTGTTACCGACCCCGGTCTTGCTGCGTACCAAGCGCGCTTTGACCTGCTCTGTGCTGCACCTCGCACAAATTTTACCCTGGTCATCATTGACAAACCTACAGACCAGATCGTAGCTGTTGGCAGTGTGTTCATTGAGCACAAGTTCTTGAGAGGCTTGGGCAGTGTTGGACATATAGAGGATATCGCCGTCAACCCAAAGGTTCAGGGCAAGAAACTTGGTCTGCGTGTCATCCAGGCTTTGACGGGTATCAGCGAGCGTCAGGGGTGCTACAAGACGATTTTGAACTGCAGTGACAAAAATATTCGTGGGTGTTTCTGGTTTTTAGAATTTCTGTGTGGCTGACATAGATACTGTTAGCTTTCTATGAAAAATGTGGCTATGTAAAGAAGGAGAATGAGATGGTGAGCGCTTTTGAAGGACATTGCCTACTTCGCTAACAAGCTTATTCAACGATCAGGCTAAATACAATGAGCGTCCCAGTACTCCTAAACTCTAGAGCTTAGTCATTCTTTGTCTGGTTTTTGGTATTGCGATTTTCGGGTTCTGAGATTATTCTGGATATCTGGTAATTAGACAACTATTACAATAATACCGAGGGGACTTGATCAATTCACAGTTAGATTGTTTCATTCTCAACAATAATGAGATAACCGATACACAGCAAAAATCACGTGACTTTGGGAGAGCTACACAAGCAAACAGACACAGTGGTATACATAGTACGTACATATATAGTGGTACTGTACCCAAGCTTGGTCTGGCCAAATCGTTCAGAATTAGGTGTGAATGTTGGAGGTGCACGTGAATATTTGAAATTCACCACCGATGATACTGCAACCATTCATATCTACCCATACCCTCCTGAATCCAAGAAACTGGTTTCGGCCTAGACATACTCTCTACTTTTCCACAAATGTTGACTCCAAATCCTATTCGAAGACTCTGCGACTGCCCAAAACTTCTTTGCCTTCATGGATCGATCCCTCCAAAGGAGAAGAGCCTTTCAGGAAGCGAACAACTGAGCAACTGTATCAGTGGCAAGTGAGTGAAAAAACTCGGGCCATTGTAATGTTGATACACGCTTTTTCTTTAGTGGAAAAATAACCCAGGACGGATATTTGTCTTGCACGACGGCCCACCATATGCCAATGGTGACTTACACATGGGTACGCATCAATGTTTGCGAGTATTCTTGCATTCACAAAGAACCCCAGGTCATGCTCTGAACAAGATATTAAAAGATATCATTAATCGTTCGCAAATGATGCTTGGAAGAAGAGTACAGTACGGATAATTCCCCTTCTCAGATCCAATAAATATTGATAGCCGTTAGCTATATACCAGGATGGGATTGTCATGGATTACCTATTGAGAACAAAGCTCTTCAAGAACTTGAAGTGAATGCTCCACTTGATTCACATCTCTAATTCTGACTCATATCTTTGAAGAAAGATTCTTGTTCAGTCGATCCAATGGTCATCCGGGATGCCGCAAACGCGACTGCACTGCGTGAAATTGACTCCCAGAAGGAGCAGTTCTCGTCCCTCGCCATCATGGCCGACTGGAAATCGGAAGAATGGACATATAGAACTCTAGGTAAGCCAAGTAGAAAGCATCTACTTGTCCCTCAATGTATCAACCAATCGGATAAGATCACAAGTATGAATTGCGTCAGCTGAATCTTTTCCGGCAGATGGTGAAGCTTGGTAAGTAAAATGTCGACTGTTGACCACACTAAGTCTCTGATACTCTTTTTCCATAGGTTATATATCCCGCCGTTATCGTCCAGTCCACTACTCCCCTTCCTCCCGATCAGCTCTCGCAGAGGCTGAATTAGTTTTTAAGGATGACCATATCTCAGAGTCCGTTTTCGTCACTTTCGATTTGCAGAGCCTCGACCACGACCAACATGCAAACTCTACAAGTGTCGCGAATTTGCAAAGTCTTCTTAACGGTGAAGACCCTGTGAGGCTGTTGGTCTGGACGACGACTCCATGGACATTAACTGCTAATATGGGAATAGCCGTCAATCCTGAACTCCAGTACGCTGTTGTCCGTGTTACTGATGGATTGTTCATTGTTGCAAAGCAGCGACTAGAAGCACTTAAGTCAGTCATTGGTGATTCAATCGTCCTCTTTGAACTGATGGGTTCGTAAAACTTTTATTCTCGGAAAGATTTGAGGTTGATATCAAATGCAAACGATAGGTTATGAACTCGTCGGCGGGACATACAAACCTATCTTCTCTTACCCCGTCGAGCAGCATCAACTAAAGATCGTTCCCGCCTCGCATGTGACGCCAGAATCTGGGACTGGTCTTGTGCATTGTGCGCCCGCACACGGTGCAGAGGACTATCATGTCTTTCGAAATCTGAACCTCCTTTCTGACCCTAACAGTATCATTTGTCATGTAGATGGAGAGGGTCGATTTACTGACCAAGTGATTGATGTACTTAAGGAAGACCTGGCATCAGGTGTACGAGGGAAGGAGGTGCTTGGAGATGGTTCAAAGGCCATCATTGACGTGCTTAAAAGACTGGGACGGCTGAATAAGAATCTTTCAGTCGAACATAGGTATCCATATGATTGGAAAACAGACAAGCCCATCATTGTCACGTACGTGAATTATAATTCGTGTCACTCTGTGCTCATCCAATCAGTGCCACGTCACAATGGTTCGCCAACCTTGACGATATCAAGCAGGAAGCCTCAAACTCACTCCACGATGTCCAATTTTGGCCATCTCAATGTATGTTAATTTTGTCGTGTTGTTTGGCCTCTCACATTAACTTGCACATCAGCACGCAATCGTCTTACATCTTTTGTTCACTCCCGTTCTGAGTGGTGTATATCCCGGCAACGCGTCTGGGGTGTCCCCATTCCCGCCATACACTCTATCGACACAGACCAAGTCTACCTCAACGAAGACACTCTCAACCACATCATTCCTATTCTAGAAAAGAAGGGTGTAGCATACTGGTGGACCGGTCCAGTTGAGGAATTTCTGTCCCCCAAGTTGTTGGCTATGTCATCTAGCCCTGTCAACAGACAATGGAGGAAGGGCACGGATACTATGGACGTTTGGTTTGACTCAGGTTCTTCATGGACTATGCTTGAAGATATCTGGCAGCAGAGGGAGAAGGAGGAAGCTAGTGATGGTCAAAGTGTCTTCTTGGCAGACGTTTGTCTTGAAGGTTCAGATCAACACAGAGGATGGTTCCAGTCGCAGCTTCTGACAAGATGCAGCAGTCGACCACTTTCTTCTCATGCTTCTATTAGCAGTCCTTATCATCATCTCATTACGCATGGGATGGTTCTTGATGAACAGGGTAAGAAAATGAGCAAGTCGCTTGGAAACATCATCAGCCCTATGACCATAATCAATGGTGGAAAGGATAAGAAGAAGGATCCAGCTTATGGCACAGATCTCCTTCGGTTATGGGCGGCGACGGTAGAATATGGCAGTGATATGTCCATTGGACCGAAGGTGCTCAGACAAACTGCTGAAAAGTTGCGTAAGATCAGGAATTCGACGAGATTCCTTCTCGGAAATATCCAAGATGGTAAAATATTCAAGGAGGTTCAAAGGGTGGAGAGGAAAGACTTGGGACTGGTGGGTCCGTCTGCCAGAACATACTTTCTACATTGACGGCTATCATGGCAGATAGAAAAATATGTTATGCATGAGCTGTATCATCTCCAACGAGCAGCATTTGACTGTAACGATATTGATAGGTTTGATAATCCTCATGCTTTTGACTTCGCTAGAGGTAAGAGCATTGCCTTTCCCTGATATTCTCGGACTTATCTCACCTGGTAGTCATGAGCTCTCTCGTCTATTTCGCAAACATTACTCTATCTTCATTCTACTTCGATATCAAGAAGGATTGCCTCTATGCTGATTCCATCAGAAGCATAGAGCGTCGAGGAGTTCTTACGGTTCTCGAGAAGGTACCTGTACAGTCTAAGGCTACTGATTTGTTGATTTACTTATTTTCTAGATATTAGATACTATGGTTGCGATTTATGCCCCTGTACTACCCCATCTGGCCGAGGAAGTACACGCAGTTCGATATCCAGGAATTGAAGAGTCTTTTTTCATGACTCGCTGGCAACCATTGGTATACTTTCAGTCACTCTTCTGGTGCCGGGTCTGATCATTTGACACTGTTTTTCTAGGGCGATGAATGGCATGACTCTCAGTCTAAGAGACTAATAGATGCGCTTCTTGTCCTTCGTACTTGTGTTCTTGGTTTACTTGAGCAAGCTCGCACTGACAAGTATGTCTGTGATATTCGCTCCTGCCCCGTTTCTATTGATGTGTGAATGTAGGCACATAAAATCATCTCTCGAAGCCGAAGTTGACGTCATCATTCCACAAGGCCTTACAAACGAGATGAATAATGCGCTTCTGGATGATACAGACAACGCTAAGGAAGATCATGTCGGATACATCTCACTATTATTACAAAACGGTCCGTATTATATTAGTCTTTGCCGAGCGCCTTCAAGGAACTGATAAATCTTCACCAGAATCCTTGCTCAAGACACTTTTAATCACTTCTGATGTTCGAATCTGTAGAGTAGGCGCAACTGAAACAAAGTTGGACCTCCAGTGGGAATACGCCAAGTCTTTTGCCATACCTGGTGCGTTCTGTACAGGGGGAGGCTCCTGCCCGTTAACGAGTTTTTTCAGGTCAACAAAATCCTGGAAAGGAGATCATAGTCCGCGTGCGACCTGCCACAAGACATAAATGTCCCCGATGTTGGACTTTTACAAGGCAAGAAGAAAAAGACTCATGTAAGAGATGCAAAGAGGTGATTGAATATGACGAGTTGCTCCCTGGGCATGGATCTATACAGGGCAAGTGATCCATCAAGGTGGTCTCGACCTCTTGTCTTTATCACTTCTAGCCTGTTTGGAAAAGAATACTGTCAATATGATTGTGGCTTGGCTCTATATTGTCGAAGTAACTGCGTCGGCTAGGTTCTTCGCTTCGTTATCTTTCCACTAATACATTCTGCTCCACTTACATTGCTTTCATTGTTCATTACTATTACCTAGTGTCCACCCCGAGTTCTCTCCTCACTAAGTACAAACATGCTGTTGGTAGTACTTAAACTACTCAAATGTAAACCTAAGACCCAGTCTTTTGTCTGGATCTCAGGTACATATGCTTA
>Ga0153987_1000233_pt1 | contig 19783 bp, 27 predicted proteins | sample TSNC071MetaG_FD_102279 | JGI IMG/M metagenome (GOLD analysis project Ga0153987, IMG submission 102279) | Attine ant fungus gardens microbial communities from North Carolina, USA - TSNC071 MetaG | ecosystem: Host-associated > Fungi > Mycelium > Unclassified | place: USA: North Carolina, William B...
CTTAAGGTGTCGAGGGCTCCCTAGCATCATTGGAAAGGTCTTCTTGAGGGCTTTCCAATGCAACTTAGATCGTCGAAAAAGACCCATTATTCATGGAGATATGTCCGAATGAAGTTTGTGATAGGCAAATTCATTATTTGTAGCAGATTTGCAACTGGTACACGACGATTTGAGAAAAGCAATCGAGGACGCGCAGCGTCGCTACCAAGTGCCAGCGGACAAGAGAAGATCACCAGCACCCAAGATCGAGGTGGGCAACCATATGTTCATACTTGCCAAGTTCATCAAGTTTACCCAGCCTACAAAAAAACTGTCGGAAAGATACTTAGGCCCCTTTGAGGTTATAGGGAAACTGGGTACTCACTCGTACCTAATCAAACTCCCTAACCATCTCCGCGCTATCCATCCGGTCTTCTGTGTATCGCAGATCAAGCCAGTGCCCCTCAGCAACATCTCTAATCGTGTTAATCCTCCCCCACCTCCCATAGAAATTGACGGCAACCTGGAATTCGAAGTGGCTGAGATATTGGACTCCAAATTGGACCGATGAAGGAGTGAGCCACTGCTATACCTCATCCAATGGCCAGGGTACGAGGGCACTCCAGACGAACAGTTGTGGACGCCAGCCACCGACCTAGAAAATGCAGCCAAGTTAATATCTGAATTCCACTCCCTTTACCCGGGGAAACCGGGGCCACGTACCAGGCTATGAACCATGGTCCCAATCGCCTTTGAAGCTACACTAGCAGTTGCGAACGAGTTGACGAGATTCTATAGGGTTATATTGGAAGTTCCAAGAATGAAACCATTATTGCTTGTGGCGTTTGTACAGATGTTAAGAGAGGATTACTCCTCCGATGAGACGACGAAATTTGGACAGCTCTGGAATTCATTCTTGGCGATTTGGCAGATATTCACATCAGAGGAGTGGACAGATGTTTGGTATGGAGCTTCGAGTGCAGAGATTCAGTTGGGGCAGACGTTGATTGTGATTGTATTTTCTGTGCTATTATGACCACAAGGATGTGACCATAAGGAGGAGGTACTGTCATGAGCATGACACCAATGTGTACACAAGGTGTACCGTGCACATCACGCGCGCACATGGATTAGTCAGCCTCTCCAGATCGCTCTGAATTATTTAACAATTAACATTAATTGTAACTACCTTAGCTTTGTTCTCCCTCAGGAAAACCCATCTCTTGTCAATCCATACCTCCTTCTCTTTCTTTTCCCAATAAATCTTCCTTAATTCTAGAAGGGGCAAGTGTAGGAGCAGGCACAACTCATAGTTGAGGCCAAGCCCCCTCCCCCCCTAAGGAGAATTCCTTCCCTGGGGTCAAACCTGACACTATCACAGAACATTTGTTATGATTTGCCTTGAACAGGCCTTCTGACATCAGGGGACGCCGGCTGTCATTGATGGATAGCTGTGGGAGTTAGTAGTGACACCTCTGGGAAGGTGTAAAGATGGACAGGTGACATGAGAATGTCTGTATGATGGACACACATGGACCTATGACAGATAGATACACAGTAAACAAGGTGTGGGAGTTAGATCATAGATACTCTCATAGATATATGTGATTGCCTAGCTAGCTCAGTTGTATAAATAGGTAGAGCAATGCTAGGAGGACTCTTGTCGAGTTCTCGTTAATCATCCCGGTCTACGAGTGGTGCTCCCTCCCCTTCATCTCTCTCTAAGTCCCTTCTGACTGGCACCACCGCTGCTCATGGTTGGTCACTAACAACATTGTTGGAAGAGAGCAAAGTGACCTTACTTCAACACTGTATACTGCTACCACAGAACATTGTTGAAAGGGAGCAGAGCAACCTGACTTCAACACTGTAGCAACACTATCACAGAATGTTGTTGGAAGGGAGCAAAGCAACCTGACTTCAACACAATTTAAATTCATTCAGAATTAGTAGAGGTGTTTAAATGGGCCGGAGGCCCAGAATGAATACCTTGTTAGACTAATATAGGCTGATCATCATTTTAATGCTTATCTAATGCTTATCCAAGACTTATATAATCACACAGACCCATGTGTCGCTAGCAATTCCCACCCCATCTAGGGCTGCAGCAATCACATGAGTGAGTATCATAGAGTGATGCAACATACAGATACAAACATCAGCAGTCGCACACTGCCTCAATAGTTAGTTCCTCTCCTCTTGAGTCATGGCAGAAGCTGCTTCAGGATCCCAAGACAGATCCGTTCAAGTCAAGCTTGTACTTTTAGGTGCGCACCTGTTCCCCCAACCACCACAATTTTCCATTCTTGGTTCATATACAAGTACTGACTTTGATCCATTATAGGTGAAGCAGCTGTAGGGAAATCCTCAGTTGTCCTTCGCTTTGTACGTCAAACAACTGCTTTTTCAACTTATCTTACGGTTCCTGTCTTCAAGGTCTCCAATGAATTCCAACCAAATAAGGAACCAACCATCGGTGCCGCTTTCCTCACTCAGAAATGCCGCTTGGAGGATCGCATCTTGCGGTATGAGATTTGGGATACTGCTGGACAAGAACGCTTCCATTCCCTTGCAGTATGTCTTTGACCTTGAAACCCACTCCGTCTAATAAATAAAATCTACTAAATTTCCCTTTCGGCTATAGCCCATGTACTACCGTAACGCGCAAGCAGCAGTCGTAGTCTACGATATCACCAAAGCTACCAGCCTAGAAAAAGCCAAGTCTTGGGTGAAAGAACTACAGCGGCAAGCCAACCCAAACATCGTCATTGCTCTTGCTGGTAATAAAGTTGATCTTGTACAACCCTCTGTTCCCTCTTCTGGTTCTCCTGACCCCGAAGATGAAGCTAATGATGTTCCTGTCACTCCTGGAGAATCTTCAAGCTCACCAGAAGAACCTGAGAGCTTGCGTCAAGTTCCAAGGGAGGAAGCCCAAGCATATGCTCAAGAGGCCGGCCTCTTATTCTTTGAAACTAGTGCGAAGACCGGAGAGGGAATTGTTGAGGTCTTCACGGAGATCGGTAAGTGGGAAATCAATACTCATCAAGGATGAATGATACGATCTAGTGTGTTTAGCCAAGAAAATACCGATCGAACACATCCTGGCCGCATCTCGTAACACGTCAGGCCGGTCAGGTTCTAGTGATCGTAGTAACAGTGCGAGAGAGGGGAACATTAATCTTCAAAATGATCAAGCAAAGACGAAAGACGCATGCAGCTGTTAAACTCCTTCCAGAAGTACCTCCTTCCCATATGCATTCTCCCGTTGCCTCTGATGGTGTCCTATCATTGCTTTTACATCACATTTCCATTACAATGGTCCTTGTAATATCCTTCCAAACATACACGTCTTAAAGAGGAATGATGACACTGGTAAAATGAAATAAATCAATCCACATAATAAGGTGGAGGTCTGGTGACATTCTCCTGATCATGATGACCTTCTGTATTAAGATAAGGTGGAGGGGCATGACCAGGGGTAGTCTGGACATTATCCATGAGTCCTGATGATGTTGGCGGTGGCGGTGGCGATGGTGGTGGTTGGAGGGATTGAGAAGAACGAGGACGTTCGAGAGGATCGAGTCGTCTAAAACCAGAATCGTCTATCAGAGGTGGTGGATCCGAAGGATCGTCCATAGCAGGGGGTGGAGGCGGTGGTTGGTCCTCCAGAACCAAACTTTCCTGACATTGATCCAAGATTAATGTCAACCCTTGCGATGACTCTTGTATCTCTGTCAACACAGTCAAATCAGCACCTCCTACAGCCATTTCTACCGACGGCGGTGGTGTCATGGATCTCTGCATATCCTCTGAATGTCCATCGAATTGATCTTGAGCATGGAAACCGAATTTCACACCTTCCCCTTCAATTGCAAACGACATGGATGTAAAATTATGGTCAGACGACGTAAATGTCGAGTCTGGTAGGAGAACCTCTGTCTCAGATTCAAGAAATGTCGGCAATCTACCTGAAGATGAGGCTTCTGCCATGGGACTGAAAAACGGTGGAGGAGCATCTCTTTCCTCAAATGGTGGGGGGGCAAGAGCGGAGATCATGCTTGGACCTGCTTGACCTTCACAGTAATGAGGAGCAGCCCTATCACATTCATCGTACCGATTTGTCTTGACAGGAGGCCTGTCGTGTTTCTTGATATAGGCCTCATCAAAAGTCTGAGAGATCTCAGGTAAACGGGCAGGTGGTGGAAGTACATTGAGCGGAATAGTCAACGTAGATGTGCGTTCTGACTGCTCCTTTGTATCAAGAAACGAAATGTGTGCTTTTAAAAAGAATGCAACAGAATGAAGCAATGTCGTCTGAGTTATCGATCCAAGATCTGCGTCATATCCCATTTCTCCATGATCACTTCCCGGAAGACTAGTTTGAACCACCGTCGGTGATCTCATGGCTAAGGGAGGATGAAGGATGAATCGAAGACGGATAGACCGAGATGAATGAAAGCGACAAGAAGCACCAGAACGTGCAATCACAGTCTTGTACGACGATCCAGGGAACAAAGGAGACAAAGCGGCTCTGGCAGACGGCGACAACGCACAAATGCCCACACCCAAAGTGCTATTTGAAGTCCCGACATCTTGAACCCCACCACCGCCAACCATGAGCAAATTTGTATCCTCCTCTTGATCAAACCCAAGCTCATCTGCAACTCTACGCTTAACTCTGATAACCCTGACCAATTCAATTCGCATGTTCCTCAGCCTAAGACCCCTATCTACGACAATACCTGTGGGCGGTGGGGGAATGGTAACATAGACTGGTACGAGTTCCCCAGCTGTGAAAGAAGAACGAGGAAGTTGAACTTCCACGCGTGTTGGATCTTCGAGTAGATGTAGTTCAGGAGAGATAGGGAGTGTATGTGCATAAGGACTATAACGCCGCGTATAAACTGTGATACTTGTTGAAATAGCAGGTGCAGAGTCGTCATTAGGATGAAGACAAGCCATCAAGGTATGCGCAAGTGAGGAGTGGGATGTTTGGATCGACTGTGGCGTGTCGGGAGGAAGAGGGATGGAAAAAGGAAAGGTCGTTGGGATAGGATCTAGAGCACTCTTGGGGCGCAAAACAAGTTCTTTCGAATTGAGCTCAATTTCCTCGTCGTACGCAGCTTCGTACGTCCTGAGTGACATAGTACTAGTGCAAGCGTCAAATGGCGCGGGATTCCATTTTTTCAAGGACCAGACTTGCTTACAGCTTTGACCAGCGGTGCTGATCAGCACCCTTGATTTGGATTTCTCCCTCTATAGCTGCCCGTTCTTCTTCGACACCCAGAAAACCTTTCTGGAAATTGACAGAGTCAAGAGTCGGCAATATGAGAATTTCTGGACGGTGGAATTCATTCTGGGTGGTGCCTTGACCTAAACAAGTTGGGTCTTGTTGTGAATAAATAGGAGGAGGATGTGGATCTGCCATGAAGGTGTAGACAGAAATTAATTCTCAAGGAATCTGCTGTCACGTGTGATAATAATACAAAACTACTACTACATACTACGCTCATTGGCATTCTACACGCGCAAGACTGTCGAGCTCCTTGAACATGCTTGCATCACCAAAAACTTCTCTCGTCATGAGAATGTCCCAGGTGGCATCCCGTTGACCTACAAGCAGGCCACTTCCAATCTCCGTCGTGCTCTCACTGGAATCCACAAAGCCCATGCCGAAAGACAAGTTTGGAGTAGTCGCTTCAGTAGTATCGAATAGATCGCCTTCATCATCGAGAACTTTCATTGTCTCAACGGCCCTGCGGCAGCATAGAGAGAATAATGACCGCAACTCAGGATTTGGATTTGACAGACACTTATACACGAGCCGGAACATCACCGTTCTGAAACCGAGCCTCCGATCTGCTTTTAAATGATGTTTAAGTGAGGGCGGAGAGAGAAAAGCGAGACAATAGAGGGCCATGACTGTTTTTTCTAGATAACTCAGCCAAGTTTCTCGCGCACAGATCTGAAAGTCAGTATCTGTGAGAGGAAGTCGATGGACAAGGGCCTCAAAGAATTGTTGTATAAACGGTTTGGGAATGGTTTGGGCAAGAATCTGGCGGCTGGCATCTGAGAGACTGAAGCGTGTGAAAACATCGAGTGCTGCGTCAGCCAAAGATGAAGGCTTTGGTGGTGGAGTGTTGGTGAGCTGTCCTGCAACCTGGACAGATGCGAAGGGGGAGACAGCCTCGGTAGGGTCTACGAGATATGATGCAACCAGTCCAAGTGCACGATTTGATACAGTTGCCGAATGGGATGGCTCGGGTGGAAGGGGGATGAGGGGGGCAAGATTGACGAGAGTGTACAAGGTATCTTTACGTATCTGAACTAGGTCAGACAACGAGAGGACAGGTGAGGCGGGAGCTGGGTATCCATCAACTTGGTAGATAGTGCATATGCGTAGCATGACATAGACGAGTCTATCATGATGGGAAAGGAATTGGCAATTGTCTGGAATCACGGAGAGATTTCGCAAAAGATTGATAATGGTGAGAATGGTATCTGCTGTTCGGGGAACGGGACCGGCGATGGAGTTCTTGGAACCTTGATGGAAGGTCAAGGCAGCGAAGGGCTCGAATTGGACGTCGCAGATAGCGTTGACAAGTTGACGATTAGTCGTAATTTGATGGGTTTCGTCGGTAGAGAAATGATCCGGCACGTCGGCAAAGGCAAGTTGCTCTAAAAGGTCGAGGAGATCGTCAAAAAGATCGGGACATTGGAAGATGGGGAAGCCAGATCCAGGACTCTGACCGCGCATTGTTGAAAAGATGGTGAGGGTGGTGAGGGCATAGGATAGCTCAGTCGGAAGATTTGAGCAGAGGGACATTCTGAGGGCTTCGATGTCAATCATTCCCCAATCATTGATGTCACGCAGAGGCCTTTTCTGGGCGAGTGTGTTGTACTCCTGGTTGATGATGCGGAGGTCACGGCCGCCATAGGTTTCTAAGGGGCGTGCCCAGGGAATGTACTCGATTTTGCGGCGAAGAGGCTGGCGTGGGCGTGTTGGGGCTGCTGTTTGAGGAGGTGGATCAGGAGGGTCTATGAAAAAAAAATTAAGCAAAAGAGGGAGAGGGATTGAAGAAACGCACCTGTCTTTTGTCGGATCCGCTTAGGTTCAGGATCATCGACGTCAAGTTTGCGCTTGATTGGCTGGATGTCATTGTCGAGGAGGTTGGGGTCTGGAGGGGGTGCTGGGCGGGACCTCTGGACGGAGCGTTGCGGGAGTTTTGAGGCGAGCTGGGCCTTGCGCTGTTGTTCGTTGATATTTTTCTTGTAGAGATCCTCAAAGGGATAGAGGATGGCGTTGTACATCTGCTCAAGCATGTGAGCGACTGATGTGGAACCATTCGGCTGCACGTGACCAAAATCTTGAGGCAGGCCAAACTCGGCGCAGACTTGCGGCCACGCATTGCTGGCTTTGAGCTGGGGTTAGGGTCAGGAGAAAACCAGTGCAGGGAGTGAGAAACGTACTTTGTTTGCACCGCCATACTGCATCACGAGGCCCCAGAGCTTGAAGAGGCTGACGTCGTGGTTTGCGAGACGGAAAGAACCTATGTGGGGGGACGGCTCGATGTAGGACCAGGGAGAATTGGCAGGGTCATAGTTGGGAGAGGGCACGCCTGTGAGAGATGGAGGCAACGGGGTGTTGCGCTTGGCCATCACACTGGCGAGGCCATTGAGGAACGACTGCTGGTGGTGCAGTGAAGCCATGAAGTCACGGTATCGTCACACGTCACACTCTCATGTCCGAAATCGACGCCATTTTTGCCTTGAAAGAAAAGTTGAAAGAAAAGGAAAAACAAAAGGAAAAGCAAAAGAAAAACAGTGTCTCCTCTCCTCCCCAGAAACGGCCCAGGAAGCGTCCTGCCGTCCGCGAAAAGCAGCTTCAGCGATTCAAGGACTCTCGTGGAACCCGTCCCAGTGCGAATCTCTCTCTTTCTTCCGCCAGTCCTCTTGACCACCCTTCCAGGACGCAAAACAGAGGAGGGCTGGAACGTCTACAAGGAAGACGAGCTTGGGATAACAGCCCATGGGGGTGGTAAGCTAAACCTCCTTCCCTCCTTCTCTCTTTGCTACACTTTCGGTCCAGACACCCCCTTGTGTCCATTCGACTGCCAATGCTGTGCGTCTCCCTCCTCCATCTCCATCTATTATATTGTCCTGATTCATTCCAGGTTTTTGATAACTAAAATACATGACTATTTGTGGTCCCTTGAGCATCCCGGCATTTTCGAAGCCTTCTGTGTCTCATTCACACCCGGGAGGTCAATATCTTGCCAAAAACAATCCCATATTCCGTTAGAGGGCATGTCTCTAAGTAGATCCCTCCACGTACAACTTTATGGATACATGTGTCGACTAGTCATCGTCCTCATCGTCGTAATCTACAAGATTTCTTTCTTGCACCTCATCACTAAACGGATCGCCTTGTTCCTTCTGCATCTCAAGTACCTTTTTCTGTCGTTTCTCCTCCGCCCTTTTCTCTTCCTCCCCTTGCTTGGCCAAGTATGCCTTACTACCGACTATCTTTTCCGGGTTTTTGCATAGCCTCAGACGTCGATCAACTTCTCGAACCGCCTCGACATCCGGTGCATGACCTTCTGCCAGTATCATCCCTTTGATCCCTTCCAAGACTGGGGACAGCGCATCAACAGATAATTTCTGCGCTGTAACCTCCCCTGTCACTTTTGTTCGGACCCATTTCTCTGCCAACTCAGCTGCCCCAAGGGAAAACGCCGCCAATGCTATCTGTGACGGTGAATACAGTAGCTCTGCATCAGTTAGCCGAGAGGCTCGAATGTGACTGAGTGCAGTATCATAGATAACAGGCTCTTGTACCTCCGTGAGGCTCTAGACAAATCAGATTTTTTTAAAAAACCAACATACCAGATTACTTACCTGCAAGTCCAGCCAAATTCCCCATAGTGCACGATGAGCATGCCACACCGTAAATTCAAAATTCAAACTTTGAGCCACCAGAAATTCGAGGTCTAGTACATCCGAAGGGGCTGTTTTCGGTATGTGCGCGGTGTAGGTTTCCAAAGAAATTGGATTGTTCGTGGTTTTGGTGGCAAGAAACAACGCCGTCAACCTGTTGCTCAGATTAGTTTCCTCTTACAACCAGAAAAATGAACATCTGCATACATCACATTCTTCGGGTGCCAGTCCATCACTGTATTCTTGAGATAGAATCGCTTGAGGTACGAGATAGCCGTAGCCTCCACCTCTTCCGGGAATCGAAACATGGCACATAATTGGGGTATTTTGGTCAAATACAACTTCACCAGGGTCACTTCTTCATTTGCGTGGAGGAATGAAACATGAGCGGAAGACCCTGGCTAATGAGCACAATCATCATAAAACAAAACTGAGAGATGAAAAATATACGAAAGGATTCTACAAAGCAAAGTATTTTTTACCTCATCAACCTCGAACGTATTTCGAATCGCAGTAACGGCAGCTTCATTGAGTTTCTCCCGTATATGTGTTAGACCTTCCTGTGAAAAGCGCCAGTTTTGAAATTGAGTACTAGCTTCGTATAAGGGTTGTCTTGGTTCTGGATACTTCACGTCGGTGGTTCCGAACGACATTTGGAAAGCATTGTCAATATGAACGCACAAGCTTTCAAGGTGACAAATAGATGTATATAACCGAGATCTCTGTATCTATTAATTCGTGATAGAAAGATCTCTTGAAAATGGACTCCCTTTCCACCAAATCCTAACGCATTTCAATTTTGGACCCTCTTATCCGGCTATGAATATTTTCTTCCTTAAGTTGTTCTCAAACAGGACAGTTGTTCTTGGACCTTGGTTAATCTCCTTGTTCACAATGCGACGAATCTTTCCCCCCTTGGAATCGACCTCATCTTCTCAATCTAATTTTGAAGACTGATTGTCGGTTATAACATCATGGGTACGACTGAGTCCAATTGGCCTTGCTACTTTGCGATCACATCAATTGTTCCTCCTCGTTATCATTATCGTCGTCTCTGTTGTCATCAAATGGACTATCACCTTTGCATTGAAACTTTAGGAAATATATTCCGTCTGACAGTAGCGTGGATAGACTCCAACCTACTCTTGTTAGCATTTGACTCGCACCATTCCTTTCGCGATTTCTCTACAACAGTTTACATGATTACACAAAACGACAACCTATAAGCTCGGTAATTACAAATAAGATAAAAGATGAAGTGAACCTACCCCTTATTCTTCTTCAGGGTGATCAATTTTCCAGGCCTGAATCCAATCGACGATCCTGGCAACATTGGATTCAAGTTGTTCCAATCCTTCACTTTGCAACTCGACAACAGGAAGATCGGGATAGGACGACTGTGCTTCATCAAGTACGACCTGCAAAATTTCGACTTCATTGTTTTCCTGTATTTTCTTCAAAGGGTATCCTCTTGCAATGCGTTTTTGAATAACCAGATGAATCCTCGGAAATTTGAGACCTACCTTTTTTCTAATCGTTTCCAGAGTAACGTATGGTTACATCTCAGTACAACCACGAGATCGGGCCATCTTTCAGGATATATATCACAGGTATGCCAATCGAGGATAATTCCACCCTGAGCAACCAATGGTTCTAATTCGTCTAATAGCTGTTTTTTTCATCCTTTGAGATTGATAAAATCGATATTCAGAAGGAGATTCTCCTATTTGAACCATACCTTATCTTCATCTACAGTATAGCTCTGCCATTTATCATCATAATTTTCGTACAGCCCTTTTTCCTTGACCCAGTCACCCACATTGATATGCTCCAGAGGGATTGGTGACTCTTTCGTCAACAATTGCGCATGTGTGGTCTTCCCAGTTCCGGGTGTCCCTGTTATGACGATGACAGGGCCTTTCTGAGTGGTCATCTGATGAGGGAGATAAATAAAAATAAAAAAGGTTGCAACATTCGGATTTTCCCGAGATGTATTTCCACGGAAATATCAATACTTGAAATACGCATCTCATTATATGGAACCAAGTCAAGGAGCAGACGAGCTGATAACAGTCTTACCTGTTCATTTCACCAATGCACTTTCTCCCAATGTCCAGTTACATCAATTTCCTCTATTAAATCGTCCTCTTCAAGTTCCTCCAAGTGCTCAGATGAGCGGCAAAAGAATCACCGCTCGAATTAAGCCAGGAATACGACGAATAGAACTTCACGTCCCGGCAGATACGCGTCCTGAAGTATGGAGTAGTGACAAATCACGGGATTTTGGGACAGCGCGGATTGAATACGACGTAGAAAAAAGGCAAGAGCGGAAAGGACTCAAAGAAGGGGAGGAGGAACTTCGCTTAAGAGAAATCCGACTGCAAAGCGACCAGTTGCCTCAACGAGGTATTCAGATGCTCGGAATAATGCGAAACGGTCGGGAATCAACTGATTTCCACTTTTTTTGTCCCTCTCGAACTCACAGTATCTAGGCAAGCTGAACCTCCATCCAATCAAGGAGACACACCAGTTCCGGCCAACTCTCACCTACCTCGATATATTGTCGCGTCGCAGTAGACGCGGGCGGCAAGGTGAATCGGACTCAGAATCTGATGACGGGCCACCCCCAGATCCAGATGATCCATCACCAATGGAAGCACCGAAAAAAGAAAAGAAATATACAGGACCTGGAAAAGAGGTTCAGGTTTCTGCCCGTAAATCTGACGACAAAGGCGCCAGTTCGACCCTCGGCAGCCTTTCAATGATTCGCAGGGATATGTTACGGGTCATTCGCTCGGAGGAGGATGAAGAGTGGCAGGAGCTCCGTTTTTTCGATGTAATGGTTTGTTGTTCTTGATTCTAGGGTAAACGCCTTTCTCAATATTGACCTTAGGAAAATGAGTCTGTGGAGGCTTTTGAATCAGTCTTTTCCAAGAACACAAAATTCCTTATTTCTAACGACGATATCACGCAATTTCTGGAAGGAATAGAAGGTTTAATGCCAAAAGTGGACACTTGACAGCTTAGAAACGAGTGATTAACTCTGTCATTTTTTCTTGCCTTCATACACATTTTCTGCTGCGTACATGAGCGACACCGAATCTGATCAGGAAAACGATAATGCGAGAGACGATTTTGATGAGATGTTTGAGCCTGATGTGGATAAGAGTGCCTCATTTGCGCTGGACACCATTCTACAAATTCTTGGAAATGACGACCAGGCGTATAACCAGTCCATGGATTGTATGCACTCTTATCATACTGCATCCGGTTTGCGTTGACTGTTTGAATATCTAGTACTGAATGCTCTAGTTGGACAATTGGATTTGCTTTTGCAAGAACACAGTCATGAGCTGAAGCAACGAGCTATTCTTGTCTTTCAACACCTAGGTGTGCTGTATGCCCTTAGATCATGCCATACACTCAATTATCGTTTCTTCTAACCAGTAACCGGCAAAACAATAGATCAGTTACTCCAATTACGGTTCAAATTGCGTGGCCATGCGACTAGTTCGAGAGCTTGTTCTCCCACTTTGATCGATAAAGTTATTGCTCAAATTGGCACTCTGGTGTTGCTTATAGCGAATGATTCTGATGAAAATTGGAATCACGCAATACCAGGTCAATCTCTCAGAAACCAGATGGAGCTTGATTCTGTGAGAGCCGCGAGTCAACTACCAGGTACCTACTTGATCACTCTATCTTTTAACATTTGTTGAATTTAACAACAGATCATTGGAATGACCTGACATCCGAGCTCACTTTGCATCACGTATCTCCTGCTGCTGAACGGTTGATTATTCGCCTCCTATTTGGTGTCCTCGTTATGCAACCAGACCTTAACAGAGGTAGAGCGTCTTCGAGGTACCCTTGTCTGCGTTATCGAATCGACATACTAAATAAACCCTGATTCCAAAAGTGGTCATGATTACAAGCTGCTCTCTTCAGCGCTCGAAACTATCATTGGAGAGTATGTCGCTTTTGATGTGGTGACAGGGTCTCCGATCATACACAGAGATCAGCTTGATTGCGCGTTCTTTCTCAATCTTTACGCTGTGAGGATTCAAGTTAATTGAATTTTTGCTGATTGACTTTTCTTTTCAGACAGTTCGGACGATGAATCCAGATACAGCTGATGATCGGAGCATTTATAAACCGTACATTGAGTCTCACATGCTTGCGTTGATCGACTTGGTCCTCTTTCCCACTGATGATACCTCGGAAAAAACACCATCGTCTCAAATCGCATTCACTGTTTGTTTCTCTTGGGGGAAATTACTATCCTGGAGTTGGGTGACATGGGCTGATCAACGGATCGTCAGTGCAGAAATCATCTGCTTTATGGTGAGTATATCCAGTGTAAAACTCTGACATGTATCCTCATCAATTTCCAGACTCAGCAGTGGCTTCAAACTATCAAATGCGATGCAGCTTGCTCGAAACACAGAAAATGTGTCCTCGCGATGGGTTATCTGTCAGAAAACATGTTTGCAAGCTTCGCCGTGCTCTCTGTGAGATTATCAAGCTGTTTCTTGGACTATCTGTTAACTATGCTCAGGATACTCTTGTTCGCTCTGTAGGACAGTGGCAAATAGATCATGAAAGTCAACGGCTTAAATCGCTTGATCAAATTTGCTCCTTTGTATTGTCAAGTCTTCAGGAAAGATCTAGAGGAGATGACTATCCGTCGGCTGATCGCCTACGACCGTATGCATCAAAAGTATGCCGGAGCGTTTTGCTCCTGTGTATCAAAGAAATAGTTTCGAACGACAGGGACAAGGGTATGCAATCACCCTTTCTTCGCTATGCTACGATTGACATGCTTTGATCAGCGAGAGACAACTATATAGACTTGTTACTCTCAATGGACGAAACTATTCTGAGACAATCTCTTGCAGAGCTACAGACCGAGCGAACAGCTCAGTTCTCCGGCAACTTAGACCGTAGTGTGTTGGGTTTTGGTATCAAGTATGCTCTAATTGACTCCTTCACAGTTTACGTTGAAGTGCAGAGGTAGGTGGATGGAGTGCATCAAACAGCCGATGGTCGCATCTCATGCGACTATAATATTCTTAGTCACCTGGATGATGTATTGATTTCGCCGGCACATCTGTCGATGATCCGCTTTGCTCTTGGGCTCCTAACCATCCTTTGCCATGCTGATATACGAGGGCTATTTCTTCGGGAGAAAATCTCGTCCTTCTTTATGAGACTATTCAAGCGCTTAGTCGATAATGAAGGATATAGGAAAGCCTTGCTTGGACCTCTGTTAACAGCACTTGCGGCAGCTGAGAAATATTTCAGTCCCTCTAAACCATTTTCCTCCCTGACACAGGATGATGGTTTCTGGACATTATGTCTCAGGCAACCATGCGACAACTTCCATTCTAACAGTCAGCTGTATCTTATATAGGCTCACTCTGACAGCTAATTAGTGCCATCTTCCAATTTTAGTGGCACTAGCCCAGTACATTCTGCAGTGCTCGTACTTTCCTGACAGTCTCTTGTTACTGGACACCTTGGATCACTATCGTACCATTGTCCTGAAGATCTTAGAGGACGAGTTGCCACGGGGTTGTCGGGATGTCCTCAGATTATCTCTTCCGGTTTTCTGTCAAGTGATAGTCCACCTCCTTAGCCGAGGAACTGAACTTTCGCGAGCCATGAAGCAATATTTCGTCAGCTCTCCGTGGACCATGGTGCTTCTTAGGGAGATAAAGCAGATGCTTGCCCATCCACCTGTGTCAACTGCATCTGGCGAAGAACTCTACTTTCTGTGGGACATGATAAGATCTGCTGGAACACTCCTTGTGCAGGAGGTATGTGAACAGCGCTCCTGAACAGCCAGTCTGATGGTTTCCACCAAGCTCTCGGACGACGCTGTAGCAAGTGAAATGATAAAGGTGAGTGAGATAGCCATGCTACCGAAATGTTAGTTGACTTTAGTCCAGTTTCCCAGGACCAAACTTCTTTTGTATCAATCTCAAATCATCGCCGTTGCAGTTTCGTAGATAGTTGAAGCAATGCCCAAAATTATCATCCTAACATGTGTCAATTGTGACCATTATAGTTTAAAACCGGAGATAGGATGCTCATTGTTTCGGAATTGTAGTCATTGGTATGTTTCAGGCTATCAATGGCGCTGCCAAGTCAGCTTGTTCGTCTATTGATCATTTGGTGCTGTTTTAAATGCGTCTCGAGCCTCACTCTTCATTCATTTCTGATTTCTTGCCTTCATCATTTGTGCTCATGTTTCTATTTTTGTTATGATTGCTAAGCTTGTTATTTTTGTGAGAGAAGAGTTTTCTGCCCTCACTCCTGTGGATATGATATCAGACTGAGGTGAATATTTTATTATCATGTATTCGGTTTGCTTTATTGATGTATCTAGTTGGATTGGATTCTAGATACACTTCAATAGTGGATATCAGACTGAGTTGGATTGGATTCTAGGTTGACAGATTGACATCTGACAACACAATGCAACTTCACTAAATTCTATTAGGTGCATCATTAACAGAGTGACATATAAGGTAGTATCTTGTGTGACCAGACGTTTACATGGTGTATGGATTGTGTGGATACATTTCCTCTTTGGCTGTTCTTGTTAACCAAGACTATTAGTTAAGGGTTTAGGATTATTAATGTCCTTGTCTGATCTGTATCGGTAATCGCAAGGGGCCCAGAATCAGATCGAGGAACATCCTATGGAAATAGTTACTAGGGTTGTACGTGCCATGATACGCCAATATCGATCTATCAGATTGCTTCATAAAATGATGCCTGACATTATAGTCCTATGTGAATTCTAATACGCGAGAATAATCTATTCCACGTTGTATTGTCCTTGCAAGTGCTCTCAATTTCTTGAACCTGTTCATGTAATAGAAGCATCATGACGTCAGACGTCATTTGCGTGCAGGACTAATTAATATTCATCTCTCGAGCCAGTATGCCCCAGTTTCCTGATTACTACAAACTTCTGAATATCACACCAAGTGCTACACAGGAAGAAGTACGTCAAGCGTATAGGAAGGAATCTCTGAAGTTGGTTCTGTCTTTTGTGCTTGACAAGAACTGCTGCTTCAATTACATTAACCCAGGACTCACCCGGACCGCCTTGCTAACGCCGACCCTGCCGAGAAACAAGAGGCGACGGAAAGATTTCAGGTCAAGTTAATGTCGTTTTTTCTATGGGCCTAACATACTGACACGTGGATCTAGGCTGTAGCAGACGCCTATTATGTCCTTTCCGATGCCCAGAGACGCAGGGAATACGACACTCTGTATACTGCCCGATCAGACCGTACAGACAATCCGAACTCAACATACAACTTTTTTGCCCAGTTTGCGAACATTTTCAGTGCAGAAGCTACTCAGGCCTCTGATGAGGATGGTACTCAACCAAATGCAGACGGGGTGTTTGCCGATGTGTTTGAAGAGGTTAGTTCACTACTTGGTTGTGATGATGAACCAATCCTTAGTGCCGATTTGACAGCTCCTACGTCCTGAAGTTGAACGGCGGGTCCCCATCTGGGGTTGGGTCGGTGCAGCGTGCGGTGGTGGACTTGGATTCATCGTTGCAAATGTTCCTGGATTGATGCTTGGTGCCTTCGCCGGCAATCGATTAGGAGCAGTTCGTGATGCAAAAGGAAAATCTCTTGCCGCTGTTTTCAGTGAACTGAGCGGGAACCAGAGGGCAGAGGTAAGTTCTCATAACCGACTCTGACGATCCCAACTTAGAGGCGGTCTGCATTTTTAGATTTTACGAGCCTTGGCTTTGAAGGTTTTAGGATCTGCTTTATCCTAGCTTAGTTATGCATAATTGTAATTATTAATTCAATACCGTAGGCTCCTGACAGGCTGACCTCTCGTCATCAAAGTCTTACCTGCTAAATTGATCGAACCTTTTGTCTTGCCACCTCTACCATCTTCGCATCGCTCCCGAGGAACCGGTTCAAAGTTTAGCTATTCTTCCTGTTGTTATTCGTTTTGGTCCCAATGTTCGAATTTCATTGCTCGGCTACGCAACAGCCCATGAACGATTTGCCGTTTTCACCGGGTACAAATAGAGATCAGAAAGAAATCCAAGAACAACCACATGCGACATTAATGGGTATGTCTAATTTCAGGTCATACGTTATATCATGACAAACTGATATTCCCCTGAAAGATCGTGTTTTAATCACACCCATGAAGAGACACGGTATGTCCTGAATGATTAATATATAATTATGGTCCGAGGGTCATGCCCAGGTCATTCGCATCTGCATATCCGAAGTCGCTCAAGGCAGACAACCCCTTCACGTTCTTTACGCCATCGTTCGCTGCGTACAACCTCTAATCATATGTGTGCGTCAAATTTAGGATCATGTCCATCTTGACCTCTGAATCTTAACAGTTGTACCTTACCCCAAGAGAAATCTAAATAAGAAAACGCCCCCCAGGACACCGAACAAGAAAATGCGGCGGAGGTTAAGCGGTATGACATCCTGGATCTAACAAACCTATATACTAAACCATGATGTGTTTACCCCCGATCGAATGAAAACAGCACAAGGATATAGATTGGTGGCGGAGAGATCAAAAGCACGTTTGCTGCTAAACAGGTCGGTTTCACCCAAGCGACCAGGGAGATGGACTAGTCTTTTTTGTCGCAGTGACCCTCTATCTAAAGATACTGAGCACCAGAATTCACCTTTGGATTCTGGCGCCTGTTTCTCAACATCGGTCCCTTTCGAGAAAGTCACTACCAACCTGGCACAGGACAGTTTCACGAACATCTATCCGGAGGAGAATAGCCAAGGCTTCCATGAAATGGATCTTGAACTTGATTTCCAAGGTTTGCACATAAGGGAGCAGACCGTTGGTATCGAATCAAGCGATTCTTGGTTGACTCCCGGATCAGCTCACGACGCCGAGGATATCTGCATATCCACGCCCGGCAACCCCTGGGTTACGGAAACCTCCCGGAAAAATATATGCCTCATCACACGTTTGTACCTTTGTCTAATGTCTCCAGTCTTTCTGCTCACATTTTTCCGTTTGATTGATTTCTATGTCCACCTCAACTCTCCCCAATTGCCCGTTCCTCTATTATGTGGACCCTTTCTTGGCTAGGTTTACGGCGTGCATTAGTGGCAGAAACGCGTGCCCGACAACGCGCTGAACACCAGCGTCTAGAGGAGATGAAGCGTCGAATTGAGATGGAGGAGGTTGTTGCTCAGCTGCAACGTGAACGAGAAGAATTGATACAATTGTTGGCAGTTCCGGCTCCAGTAGCAAGCTCACCAGTCCTTCTGCCCAGTAGCCCGTGCACTTCCTCGAGGATCATTATGACATCGGCTCTCGGATTTCCGACATCTCTCTCATAGTAGGTGGGTTCCAGGTATCATATTTAAATTAACCGACATAAGAACAGGCACTGGATTTGATCTCAATCAACGATATATCATGTTCTGATCTAATTCTGATCTATCCAGTAGAATTAGTCACGAACAATGTAATGTATATGATGTACATCCACATCAGGATAATTCAACAGAAGTAACATGATCGAGGACATTAGAGAACTTGTGGTAAAAATCGAGGGACTGCATAAGTATACAAGGTCCGGTGAATAATGAAAAGGAGCACAGTGATGTAACTTTAAGTCTGATATAGATACCAATGAACTGAAAATAATAGGAAATTTAGAATAAAATTTGTTCTGAGCCAGCAAATCCTGGTTGGCATTAGACACATAGTCAATGCCAAAGTTCCCCTGATTCACCCGCTCCCATGTGCTCGAAACTTGTGAGATTCTGGAAATGGCTATAATCCCTGATAGCACCTGCTCCATTTGCGAGGGCAAGTGTTATTTCAGATATAACCTTGTCCGAAGATAGAGGAGGTGTACGATCAAAGAAGGAAGTCGAACCTGGTGAAAGAGAGGAGGAAATATCACTATCAGGGTCTTGAGATTGAATGGGAGACGAGAGCAAAGATGGATTGATAGACGAGGAGGAGAATGCCGAGGAAGAAAGAGAAGAATCAGAACTGATTGGTAGGGAGTTGCCCTCAAGCATCAGAGAGGAGGGTGGCTGATTTTGATGAAGAAATTGATCATACTCCTGCTCGCCACTTCTCAAACGGTGATATGGGATATTGATTGATGTAGACTGCTTTCCATGGCGAGGGGAGCTGGAGCTGGGGTTAGTGGACAAATCCCCGGCGAGAATCTGGATATCCTCCTCCTCATCGGATTCATCAGTATCAGCAGTATAAGACTGTGGAGTAGCCTGTGGATGAAGTCGTTTGCGTGGTCGACGAGTAGGCTCAAATGATTGGCACGAGCGAATATATTCGTAGTCACGCATGCGCTGAACAAACCCCTCTCCATTCTCTGTGATGTTCTGATGCAACTCCCAGAATGCACTAGAACGAAGATGAGTTAATTCAGATTGACTAAGCGAATTTGAAAGCCCCGGTTCAGAGCTAGGAGGTGAATAGCTTGCACGACGCCTTGAAGATCTGTTAGAGTTGGGAGATAAGTTGAAATCAGCAGACGATGAGGGGAGCGTAGACCCTGAGGGTACAGTTGTACAAGGAAGCTGTTCGGAGAATTCAGGAAAATTCATGTTAGTCTCTGGGGACTGATCATGGGCGTCAGCAACGAGGATAAGCAAAAACAACTATGGGATTTACCGAGAGACCGCAGCGCTTCCGTTTGCCATGCCTCCAATTGATGTCCCAGCTGTGTGGCAGCGAGATATTACATGGACCAAGGATGGGATATACACGCTTGGCGGCTATCCTGAGAGAAAAATCGGAGGAACGAGGGACAGTGGAAGAGGAGACCGAAGCTGAGCGAGATCGACGACGACGA